>Ga0209536_100006737_pt1 | contig 17503 bp, 14 predicted proteins | sample DeeMarSeWOR28_12_FD_187461 | JGI IMG/M metagenome (GOLD analysis project Ga0209536, IMG submission 187461) | Marine sediment microbial communities from White Oak River estuary, North Carolina - WOR-2-8_12 (SPAdes) (version 2) | ecosystem: Environmental > Aquatic > Marine > Intertidal zone >... | reverse complement strand
ATTCTCTTGCGGAGATGCATCACAGACACATCTAGTCCATCAATGATGATGTCTGCACCATCCACGAACTCCTCGACATTGTCCCAGGTGATACCCATGGGATAGACATCGACTTTCGCATCTGGGTTGATATCCAGAATGTCTTCAGCCACGACCACTGCTTTGTTCCGTAGCAGTGTTGATTCCCTTGCGCCTAATTGACGGTTGAGATTTGATATCTCATAGACATCTGGATCTGCTAGTTTGAAATGTTGAAAACCCATCTGGGCCAGGGTAATGATTACATCAGCATTACCCCCGACCCCAGCCTGAGCAATCACAGTATTGGCAATCCTTTCCTGCTCAATATCACTGATCATACCAATGTTTCGATCTGTCATGCGTTGGTAGCGGTCATCCTCTACTCCAAGTATTGCAGACTCATTTTGAGTGATCTGGGAATCAGTCACTGGATCCATACTATGTCGCCTCACAGACTGCAAATACTGACTTGTCCATGGTGAGTGGAACAGGTTTGACTTGAAGGTGATTTTCTTTCACCATCTCTTCGTGTTGAGACTTCATCATCTTTCGAAGAATGGTCGGACCGAGAGCTCCCATTCCTTGACTGTTTGTGAACTCCCAGTTCACCTTGCTAATCGCAGTTTCAAATGCACCGACAAATTCTGAAGAGGCAACGTCGTCATGGAACATCGCAGCAATCACATAGTAAGGAATTCCTCCGTCAGCTACGCCAACAACAGAATAGTCCATTACTTGAGCTCCAGTCACCTTGCAAGCTTCAGACATAGCATTGATGACATGAGCATCACTGAGTTTCTCGCCAGCCAAGCTTACAGTACCACCCTTTCGAGAGATACTCCTGACGGTGTAGGGATCAGTTCTTGAGAATGTGACCATATCACCTAGTCTGTATCGGTACCAGCCATTGTGATTGGACATCACAAGCTCGTAGCGATTGCCTTTCTTGACATCTGATAGTGGTATTGTCGTGGGATTCTCAGAATCAACCTCATGCTCTGGTATGAATTCAAAGTAATTCAGATCTGGCATCAGTTGGAGACCCGGCTCAGGAAGAATCTGACTTCCAAGATACCCCTCAGAGGCGGCGTAGCCCTCCCAGACAGTTGCATTTGGAAGTGTACTCTTGACCCACTTTCTGTATGGATCAACATCGATTCCGCCGCTCACGAAAAGTCTGAGGTTGGGCCAGAGACTTGCTACGTCAAGCCGTCCTTCGTTGTCCATTGAATCACGAAGTCTTCTTTCATGCTTGGTGCCTTTGAGCTGCTCAAGGAGCCAAGGACCATACTGGTCTTCCATCCTCCTCATGAACGCAAGGCTCAGGGTGGCTATACCTTGAAGAGCAGTCACATCGTTTGTCGCTGTACACAGAGCATATGCCTTCATCTTCTCCTCCATATCCTCTATGCCAAAGACATCTTCACCAGGCTTGATGAGCCGTGCGAATATCTTGTTCTGATTGCGTACATAGACTCCAGAACCATATCCTTTTGGAACACCATTGATTTCACCCGTGACTGATGGTGCACCGAACATTATCATAGCCCCATCAAGTATCTTCGAATTTTCGGGATGTTGGTTCATGTACCCCATCCACATGCGGGACCCGCCTGTCGATGCAGCCTTGAGACCGGTCTTTGTGATAGGCATTTGCTTCTGATTGCCCGTGGAACCAGATGTTGTCAAATACCAGATCACCGGTTCTGCAGCCATTATTCTTCCTGATGGATTCTTGTACACCTCATCCAGGATTGGCTTCATTTCCTTATAGTCCGTGAGAGGGACTCTCTCCGAGAACTCCTCAGGCGAGGAGATGGACTCGAATCCATGCCTTCTTCCCAATACCGTGTCCTGATGCTTCTTCAGCAGTTCTGTGAGAAGCTTGTTTGACTCCTCAATCGGATGATTGAGGACATACTCGATCTCTTTCAGCCTGCCCTTGGCAACAATAGACACTAGTTTCCTCATTATTGACATCTTCTATCCTCCTTCACTTATCTCAGCAGTCAGAGGCAGAGACTTTGCCTGAATGTGAGAGCTCACGATGATATTCTCAGTATGAGAGGTCTCCATTCGCAAGGCAACTGTAGGACTGAGAGCCCCAAACTCAAGTGAATGCTTGAACTCACCATTGTTTGCGCTAACAGCATCATCAAAGGCTCGTGCAAACTCAGCCAGTTCAACAGCATTCTGGAACATTGCTGAGATTGTATAGTGTGCCTTGCTTCCATTTATTGAGCCAACAACGGTGTAGTCTAGGAGCTGAGCACTGGTCTTTCTGCACGCAGCAGAGATTCCTTCGTTGACATGAGCATCGGTCAGCTTCTCACCAGCGAGATTGACCACGCGACCCTTTCGACCAATTCGATGGACAGAGAACGGATCTGTGTCAATGAATGTCAACATATCACCGATACGGTACCTTGTGTATCCCATCATGTTGGTGAGTACAATTTCGTATCTGTGTCCTTTCTTCACATCTGATAGAGGAATCACCTTTGGATCTTCCTTGTGAATCTCGTTCTCAGGGATGAACTCGAAATAGTTGACCTGGGGTAGTAACTGGATTCCGTTGTCAGTGTGCTTCAGTAGAGTCGTCCCATATATCCCCTCACTACCCGCGTAGTTGTCCCAGAGAGTCGCTTTTGGCAGGGTCTCTTTGAGCCAGGGTTTGTAGGGGTCGGCATCAATTCCTGTTGCCCCAATCATGATCAGGTTGGGCCATAGTACCTCAAGGTCCATGGTACCGTCATCATTGAGTGCATCACGGATTCGTTGCTCATGCTTTGTCCCCTTGAACTCCTCAAGCAGACTTGGTCCGTACTCATTCTGCATCTTCCTGATGAATGAGATAGCCAAGGTTGTGATCCCAGCCAGGGATGACACGTTCTCCTGCACTCCATACTTTGCGTAGGCCCACAACTTCTGACCAATGTCCGTCATATTGAAGACATCCTCACCAGGTTTGATGAGTTTCCTCAGAAGTGCGTTGGCAACCATCTCTCGCGAAATACCGGTCATGTAGCCAACGGGCACACCATTCAGTTCTCCGAGTCTTGCAGGAGCCGCGAATGTGATCATTGTTCCATCAAAGACCCTGTTGTTCCCTCGTTTTGCATTGATGAACGACATCAGAAACAGCATGCTTGCAGCAGAGTAGTCTGCCAGCCCTGCCTTGCTGATGGGTAAGGCCTTTGGTCTTCCACTAGTACCGCTGCTCTGGACGTACCAGATTGTCGGATCAGCTGTGACAATCGGACTCTCAGGACTTGCATGCATCTGTTCCCAATAGGGTTTCATAGACGTATAGTCATAGAGCGGGACTCTTTCACTAAACTCCTCAGGTGTCTTGATACTAGCAAAGTCATGGTCCTTGCCAAACACAGTGTGGCTGTGGCTGTCCAGAATGGACATGAGCTTGGCATCCGTAAGTCCAATCGGGTTGCTCAGTATCTCCGCAATGGTCTTTGCTTTTCTCTTTGCTAGAACCGGAATGAGCTTGCTGATCACTCCCATTAGAAAATCAATCCTCCCAGTGATTTCACAAAATGAAGTGATGCAATGCCTCTCCTTCGACCCGAGTCATTACTCGTTTTCGACATCTTAGTCTTGCCTCCTTCTGGAATCCTGGGAATGCTCCCAAGACACCATCTTAGGAGAGGCATATTCGATGGATACTAAGTGTCCTCTGTAAAGGAGTACACTCCTGTATGAAATCCCAAACTCAGTGCAGATACCTGTTTGGCTGTCAGGTTCTCCTAAATCGGACCGTCATAACTGGAATTGCAGACGAGGAAAGGCTGAGACTCTCTGTCGCCCCAGACCATGTGTCACTTTTTGCAATGGAGGGCAGCAGAACTTCGAGCTTCCGAAACCGGCGTTTACGAGGTCAGAATAATGGTTTTGGGCGGTTGAAGGTTCAACTTGGTATCAACCAGGGAATCCGAAACATGGCAGGATCTGAAACACACTGGATAACGAGCTGTGAATTGTGTGATTCGTTGCAGAATGCGACATAGGAAAAGGAGCGAAAGAGTGTATGAGAGAAATACTGTGTGTCAGAGTGCCACTTCATAACGAAGAACACCAAACGCAGCCTTTTGGGGTCTTATTTTCTCACTTCACAAGACCCATACTCCTGATTGCCGCGTAGGGACAAAGTCTAGAGTATTTTCAGCTTGGTCAGTCTCAAGATGATAACCCAACTCGAAGACCAACTGATGTCAGCATATAGAGAGGCAAAGGGTCGTGGCATGATAGATGTGACCCTACCGCTTCAGGTTATGTTTAGCAATACTGACAGAACCATCCTGAAAGCCAGGTTACGGTTTCATGGAGTCGAGAAGGACGCGAGCCTCATCCTCATTGTTGGGCTGAGGTCTGACATACTTTCTCCCTTCCAACGGTTTGAATCTGGTAGACAGGGTCGGTTCGCACCATGCGACATTCCTGGGATTGTGCCCGGTCTCGCGCTGATGGTCACGTCGATCAACTCAGGACTCGCGCTCTCAGCCATTGCCAAGGATGATGCCACAAGGTTCGTCCTTGTGTTTGAAGGTCTGGCAGAGAGAAAGGAGGGAAGCCTCCGAGCTCTCTCGGCTGCAGTCAGGAACTACATGAAGAGGTGGAGTGACTGGACAGAGGTCCTCATGACCACTATTCGAAGAGACCCTGCTGTCAGAGGATGGGACCTTGATTGGCGTGAGCTCCTAGCAGGTGAATCGGGTTTTGTCACAATGAACTGGTTCAAGCCCATGACATATGCAGAGAGAGAGATGGCCTTGCACAGGGTTGTGGTTTCATCAAGGGCACTCCTGGCTTCTGTATTGAGTAGCAGTCAGTTGAAGGACCCGATGATCACCGGTCTCACGGAGTGGTTGGACAAGCTCGAAGCACTCCCAGAGGTGATCAGTGGAGTACAGGTTAGTGAAGAGGAGGTTGAGATCTAATGCAAGTTGACGATTTTATTCGAAGTGTTCCCCGGACCCCATTCAACATGCCGCAGGTCTCCTGGCTGGCAGGAGCCGCGGCTGGAATGAGGCTGGGTGGAAGGAAAAGCCCCGGTTGGCTCTGGGATGCTTTCTTCAATGACATCACCGAGATGATCCATCTGGTCGGCGATGTAGAGCCCGTTGACCCGGGGTTCGCACCGGATGAAGGTGACGGTCTCATCGGGTCAGCTTTCGACGCTCTGGGAGGCTATGTCAGCGTCACTGCTGAGATAACACCGGAGGGCCTCTATTTCAGAGTCCCATTGAGATGTCAGAAGCAAGTGAAGGAGCTTCTGAACGGGATCACGATTCATCGGTCAGATGGAGAGATCATCGTTCCAGAGTATGACATGCCCGCATTCCTGAGACTGGTACCAGTGGAAGGACCCCTGGTTGAGTGGCTCGAGCAGGAGGAGATGGCATGACCGAGCTCGAGGCAGTGCAGGGAATTGGGCCGGCTGTTGCCAAGAAGCTCAGGGACGCTTATGTCACCACAGCAGAGCTCCTGGCGGTGCAGAACCCGGTCGAGTTGATGAAGAAGACAAAGTTGGGAGAGGGGACCACAGAGAAGATCATCAAGAACGCTCGTACCCTGGTGGGCAAGTTCGGGTTCCGCTCCGGTCTAGAGATTGAGAAGGAGATGGAAGAAAAACCACGCCTCACTACAGGTATCGAGAGAATCGACACTGCACTTCGTGGCGGGATAGAAGTTGGTTCAATCGTTGAATATTTTGGACCTGCACGAGGCGGGAAGACCCAGTGGGTCTCACAGTTGGCGGTCACAGCTCAACTCCCGAGGGAGAAGGGCGGTCTCGAAGGTAGAGTCCTGTGGCTCGACACTGAGAGCTCATTCAAACCCTGGGTGATCCGTGCCCAGGCAGTGAGACATGGACTGGATCCAGACATCACTTTGGGCAACATTGGGAGGGCAGAGGTGGTGCTCTCAGGCCAGATTACAGAGATATTCGAGAGCATCCCACAGATGTGCGCTGAACAGGACTACAAGCTCGTGGTGATTGATTCCTTCACGGGGCTGTTCAGAGCAGAATACACCGGATTAGAAAATATGAGAATAAGGCAACAGGACATGAACAACCTCCTCAACCAGATGCGAAGGACGGCAACAGCCACTGAGTGCATTTTCGCTTACACTAACCAGGTCATGTCCAAGATCTCGACATATGGTGGAAATCCTAACGCTCCGGTCGGGGGCCATATTGTATCCCATGCCAGTGACTACAGGTTCTACACACGCCGGACCAAGGCTGATGTGAGGAAGATAGAGCTGCAGGACAACGCTGGCCTTCCCGAGTTTGACGCGGAGCTGGTTGTGGGATGGGGCGGACTATTCCCAGATTCAAAGACCAAGAAGGAGATCGAGCCGCAGGTCCTCGAGTACTTTGAGAAACGTGGAGAGTCGATTGATGTAGACAGCGATGACGCGCCCGAGGAAGAGGAGGCTATCATCGAGGCTGAGACCGTTGCGGCAGGTGAAGGTGCTTGACCCGCGAGCGAGGTATGTTTCGAATCTACAGATGTGCAAAGTGTAGGAACATAGGATATCTCGCTGTGGAGAATGAAGAGGAGACCTCTCACTGTAGTCTGTGCAGAGCAGTGGTGGTCCATGAAACGGGCATGGGCTATGCTGTGACACTCCAGGAAGCAGAGGCCAGTGTCCGAGAGCTAGTCATTGAGTCACAGATGTCCAAGGTGAAGTCTGGAGGAAGCAGCCGGGGACTCGGTCTCAAGCGCCGCGTCTACAACATAGTGGAGTCACTCATCGACCTCAACAGGGGACGACCAGTCAGTATTGAGAACGTGATGAGAGAGTGCAGTGAGGCTAACATCGACCTGGGTCGGGCAATGAGATTTCTGGACTCCCTAGAGTCAGAGGGGATGATCCTGAACGATGGCATCTCAGTGTCGTTGACAGCGGAGGTGTGGTCAGATGGTTAGCACTGACGACCAGAGCCATGTATGGGTCTCGACAACTCCTCCTAATGTGCCGAGAAGCTCGATGATCAACCTGGTCAATCTCTTGTTGAGAGAGACCGCTCATCGAGTTACAGTACTGGAGAGAGCGAGAGGACCCGACCCGGAGCTCTATGTGGTGACAAGGGTCGATTGGAGACATCCAGACCTAGAGAGACCTATGCTACCACGGTTGCCCCGTCTACTTTCACTGTTGGAGACCTTAAGGGGGACTAAGGGAGTTCCAAGGGAGGTCAGGCTCAACAGTGCAGAGGGTGTGACAGTCTATCTGTCCACTGGGACCAGGGTCTCATCACTGCCAAAGGACCCAAAGACTGCAGTACAAGAGCTCATGGAGATCATCGAGGAATCACTGGAACACCTCCTCTCCACTATGAAGGAAGTGGAGAAGTGGTTCTGGAGAGCAGCCCGCCAGAAGGGGTTCAGTCCCGAGATTGTTGAGCGAATGGCTCGTGAAGAAACCGGATACAACTCACGTGAGCTCATGATGAGATTTCAGAGAGTCCTGCACAAGTTCTTCTCACTCAAGTTCAGGATATACCAGGCAGAGGAACGACTGAGGGTGGAGGAGGACTTCGATTGACCACTGCGACGACCGACCTAATGGCATTGTTTCCATATTCTCCCAGACCACATCAGGAGAAGGCAGTCGGTCTCGCAGCAAATGCATATTCAGGAAAGACAGTGGGACTTCTGAGCGCCGATTGTGGAATTGGGAAGACGATCGCCGTTCTGTCAGGTTATTTCGCTGCACGCGGTCAGGATGAGACCGCACGGTTATTTGCCCTGACACGAACCCACTCACAGTCAAAGGTGTTCGAGAGCGAGCTCGAGGTCCTCAGGTCAGTCATACCGAAGCTTACGGCCACGACCATGTTAAGTCGGGTTCATGTCTGTCCGATTAGACACCAGATGGAGTCTCTGAGCTCGACTGGTTTTATGAGAGCATGTGCCAAGATGATAAAGACAGGAGCATGCAACCACTACTGGGGATTCTACAAGAAACAGTCGGATGGGAGAACAATCATCCGGGATGAGATGAGAGAATCCATTGATGACCTTCTTGACACAGGTGTTGTCACTCGTGAGAGGGTGGAGGAGCGAGCACACGAGGAAGGAGTGTGTCCATATGAGACAATGAGATGGTGTGCAAGGAGAAGCAGGGTCATTATCGGCCCCTATAGCTATCTTTTCCGGTCTCGAATCCGTGCTGCACTACTCACCTCATTGAATGTGGCTCTCCAGGATGTGGACATACTTGTAGATGAGGCACACAACCTCTCAGCACATGTGCTTGATGCTGAGACCGCTCACCTCAGTAACGATGACCTGAGATGGCTCAAAGAGCATCACCAGCTAGTCACCAAAGAAACAGGTCTGAGATGGATCAGGGAGGTCATTGACTTCCTCTGGGAGACCATGATGGTCAATCTTGATAAGATGTACAACCGCAAAGAACGAGTCCTGGACAAGTGGGACGTATCCCCTAGGTTCATCAAAGAAGACGATCTCGATCTTCTCCACTCGTCTGGTCGCCCGGGGATGAACGACCCAGAGAATGCCAATCTGATTGAAACCCCACTCGATCGTCTCATTGAATTCCTCTACGCAGCTCTCAGGGCTGCAAAGAGTGATGGTTGGCATGTGACTCTCCAGAACACGAAGTCATGGGAGGACAATATCCCATCAACCAATGCCAAACTCACAATTCAGCCACTGAACTCTTCAGGCTTGACAGCACCGATTCTGAGAGGAGCACGTGCGGCTGTACTCATGTCTGGTACTCTGAGACCTCTTGACTACTATGCCCGTCTCCTTGGAGTTTCTGGGGCAATAGTAGAGGACCTGGTCAGTCCTTATCCTAGAGGAACAAGACTGGTACTCGTCGATAAGAACCTCAACACAAAGTATCAAGCAAGAGGTCCAGACCTGTGGAGAGACCTTGCTCTTAGGATTTCAACAGCCCTCACAACAATGCCAGCTAACAAGAGTGCCCTCATCGCGTTTCCAAGTTATCAGATGCTTCACGAAGTCATGTCATACTCAATCGACACTGGCTTTCGAGAGGTCCTTGTAGAGACGCGAAATGAGCGTGTCGAGACCCTTGCTGAAGCAATCTCTGAAAAGCCACATGCAGTGTTCTGTGTCTACGGAGGCAAGTTCTCGGAAGGAATAGACCTTGTGAGTGGAGGTTCCAGCCAGATAGATCTGATAATAGGAGTTGGGATAGCTTTCAGTCCACCAACCAGCTATCAAGTCGCACTCCAACGTTGGTTTGACTCAAGGTTTGGGGATGGTACTGGTTTCTATTACGGCTCGGTCATACCCTCAATTCGACAAGCAGCCCAACTGATCGGCCGATTGAGGAGGTCTCCGACTGATACAGGAGTTGTCGTGCTCCTTGACAATCGCTTCATCAAACATCTGAAAGTGTTTGGAGAGGACATAGTTTCAGACGTCTGGCCCTACCGTGAGGTGGAGGAACTCGAATTGGCAATCAGTCAGTTTGTTAGAATGCAGGAGGGGTTAGCACAGTGAAGTTCTATACAATATCAATGAAGTGGTTTTTCCTATCCATATTCATTGCAACATTTCTACTGAAAATCGTAATTTCACCCAATGATCTAGCCGGTCTGTTCTTGATAGGAGCAGGTCTTCTGATATATGCAGCCACCCTGTTTTTCGAATTTAGGTCAGGCTATACCCCCAAGATTCTCTGGGATGAGCAACGAGGAATCATTGCCATAATCAGACTGTGGCAGGTCGAGCTATGTGCGGCTCGAATTCTTGGAAGCGTCCCACTTGGCATCGACTTGAGCCATTCAGCAAGGAAAGTTCTACAGGCAATGCACACACGATTTGAGAATGAGAAAGGTGGGACTCTTGTATTCTTCATCAATCGCCCTATTGGTAATGAATGTACCAGAGTTGGGATGTTGGTACGTAGAAGTGTTCTTCGTTTCCCACGTGCTCGCTCAAAGATAGAGCAGTTGTCAAAGATGATACTTGCTGACATCATGATTCTTGAGAGTGCCATGCGGGCCGCATACCCACACCTGCCAGTGGAGTTGGCAAAGAAACAGGATATCCTAGCAGTTAACACAGGAGGTTTGGAGTCTAGTGTATCCTGAAGAGACGCGGACTGGTCTAGAGATACCTCCTGGCGTTAGGCCAGATGACATAATGAGGTCTCTCGAACTTGGTCATGGATACAAATGGACGGTCCTCACCAGAGAACCTCTCTTGGTTGCACATGGCAATCCAACCCTAGGGAATATGCCTGAGTTGCTAATGACTGGAACTGAATCGTTAGTTGTAGCTGGTGGAGATGCTGTCTATGTTGACCGTATCAGACAAGTCTTAGACATGCTACAAAGGCATTCTCAGAATATGGTCGTCAGAAGGGAGGGAGTCGCACATGGGTAAACGGTTGATTCTCGGTACGAAGCCCGAGGTCGATCCACTTCAGGAAATATCGGAGTCCAGAACCTCAATCACAACAGGAACCGAGATTCGTTGGGAAGAGAGAGGAGTGGGACTTCCACTCGGAAGACTCCTTTTTGGGGCGTTCGTGACAATAGGAATCGGTCTCTACTATCCGATATTGGTGACATTCGCGTCTCTGGTTTATCTCTTGGCTCACCTCATGATACTCCAATTTCGAGGATCTGATGGGTTACACAATCTCCTCCAGGAATGGAATGAAGTACCACAGGGAGATCTGTCATGTCACGGTGATTCAGATGGTCTTGAAATCAGAGGAGCTGGTGGCTCACGTCATTCAATAGGGTTAGACCTTGGAAGGGCAAGTCCCAATCTCTTGGGGAATATAGGTTCACTGGTGAGAGCTCTAGACACATCTAATGGATTCAACCTTTCTGTCACGATGAAGCCAGAGAAGATTACAAAGGCACTAAATGGGAACCAATTTTCACATCTTTTAGAGATTTATCTAGACAAGTTATCCGAAGGAGACCTCGATGCCTATATTCGGACAAGAAGTGGTCTTTGGGTTTCACATACCACAATCGTTGGTCACATGCGTGAACAGACACACCTCGATTCTTTTGATTCTGCAGTGAGAGCTGCGGTTCCTGAAAAGGAGTGGGAAAGAGTCAAGCCAAGAAGGCTCCACTCAAGAATGATTCATCACGAAGTAGATCGACAGAGTGGTTGGTTCTTTGCTGCAGGTTCGGAACTCTCAGAATGGCTAGTGCAGTTGAGAAGTGAACTAGCTGCAGAAGTTGGAAGTAGCATACCTGGACAGTTTGTTGCTCCTATACGTGGTCGCCCAGATGACTACCTGTTGGGTGTTACTCTCAATCCAGATACACTGCAGACAGGACCACCTGCTGGATTAGCTCATCATGACTTGGAAACGGGTACGTTGTTGTGTGGAGGGACTGAGAAGTCAAGACATCATGTTATCACTCTCCTCACGGATGAACTAATCAAGGCAGGCAAAAGAGTAGTTATCGTTACAGGCTCATCAGAACTAGCAACCCTTTCAGCGTTGACAGAATCGTCTGTTCATCTCGAACTTGGAAGAGACCTGGTCCTGAACCCAATAGATGCAGAAGGCATGTCACGAACGGAATATGTTCCACTTCTAATCACTGCATTACAAGTAGTTGCAGCCAATGATCTTCGAGGAGCAGCTGAGCTTGAAATTGCTATTAGTCGAGCAGTTTCACTTGGAAATGCCACAGTTGCAGATGTCAGATTGACATCAGAATTTGATGAACCGGAGTCCATAGCTGATGGGTCACCACCCAGGAATCAAAGACCATCCAAAAAATCAATGGTCGGAATGGAGGCAATAAGATCACTCCATATGGGGCCTGCAGCAAGAGCGTTCTATGGGACACAGACAGTCCCAACAAGAAGACTTGCAGATCCCTCTCTAACTATCCTGAATGTTTCACTTGGTTCAACAGGCTTGGACAGTTTTGCCTGGAACCTGGTTTGTATGAAATTAGCAGGACTGAAGTCCGACCCGAATGTTGTGGTCATCCTAGATGGCGCAGAGAATATGCGGATCAGAAACCGTCGGTTCATGAAACACGATTCGTTCTCTGAGCGACTTCTGAAGAACTTGGTCAAGAGAGGACCTCTTGTGTTGTCTCTAGAGCATCCGGCTGACATGGCACCTGGTGCGATCGGCGTACTAACATCCTGTGTATCACTTCGGCTCAGAGAGTCAGTGGACATACACTATGCCGCAGATCTACTTGGACTCAATGTCATCACAACAGGTATGCACACCAAAGCGAGGATATCACCACGCGAATCCTCATTCTTGAGAGTCATGGATGATGATACTGCACTCCTCGTTCACGATGGAACTGAGACCTGTCAACCCATCAAATTGGCGACCCCGCCAGACATTGAACCGAGGACCAGTGGTGACATGTCTGAGAGGATAGACAGGTTGGTCCCAGAAGAACCAAAGCACCAGTCCCTCTACGAACGCACACTTCTGGACAGAGTTGCAGGAGATGGTAGAAACCTCGCTGTCAGGGTCTTGAAGCTCCTCGAGCGATATGAGCCACTCACAGAAGAGGCAGTCAGACGATTTGTCATAGCAAACGGTGATGATCCCAATCCCGATGTGGAGGGAATCCTCGCAAGACTGGAACACGCAAGCATGATTCTACGTGGCCATGAGAGTCACAGCGGGGTCTCTTATGCCAACTACAGAATAACAATGAAGGGATCAATGGCCCTGAAACAAGCAGACGAGGTCGGTGCTAGTACGTGATGGCTGTTTCTGATGCTACTTCAAGGGTCGAACAGATGATCAACAAGGTAGGCATCAAACCGAGAGGTGTTCAGACAGTCGCAAAGGAGAAGGGACTGCTAGAAGGGAAGAGCCTGATGGTCTGCAGTCCAACTGGAAGTGGCAAGACACTCGTCGGAGAGATGGCTCTGTTAAGGGCGGTCACCCTTGGGAAGAAGGGAATGTTCTTGGTCCCTCTGAGGGCTCTGGCAGTCCAAGTGACGCAAGTCCTGAAAGATAGGTATGAAGTATTTGGAATAACCATTGGTCTCAGCACTGGTGATTTCCATGACTCAGGGGAAGACCTTGCAGAGTACGACGTTCTGGTGACGACATTTGAGAGAACTGACTCGCTGTTGCGTCGGGGAGCCAATTGGATTGGTGAGGTTGGAACAGTAGTCATCGATGAGATTCAGACACTATCACAACCAGGTCGTGGAGCCCGTCTTGAGAGTCTGATAATCCGACTGAAGCGGATGGTGTCAGAGCTGCAGATCATTGCACTCTCCGCAACCATTGGAGCCCCTGATGAACTCGCTGAATGGATAGGCTGTGAGCTTGTCGAGTCTGACGAGCGGCCAGTCCCTCTTGTCTGTCGTGTGATTTCTACAGCCAACAAGAATCACAGTATCAAGAACCTGGTGATGTCAACTGTCCAAAGTGATGCGCAGGCGATTGTGTTTAGCAGAACGAGGAGAGAGGCTGAGGCGCAAGCACTTAGACTTGCAGAGGATGTCGGACGTCAGTTCTCTACAAGAGAGAAAGACCAACTTGACCTGGAGCTTCGTTCAATTGAGAATTCGACTGTGAACGTACCGTCTGACATTAGGGCTCTTCTTCATGATGGCACAGCGTACCATCACGCAGGCCTGGACTATCAGACAAGGCGTCTGATTGAAAAGCTGTTCAACAGAGGTCTGGTTCGGTTGATTTGCTCGACCTCTACGCTTGCCGCGGGAATGGACCTTCCAGCCCGAACTGTGGTTCTCTCCAGTGCTAGGTCACCCAGCGACTACCGAAGCTTTCTGACAGCCAACAGTATTCACCAGATGCTTGGAAGGGCAGGTCGCCCTGGGCATGATCGCGTCGGATTTGGTGTGATAATTGCAGGAAGCACGGGTGAAGCAGACATGATCAAAGATCGCTACTTTGACCGGATTCTGGAGGACGAAGCCAAAAGTGAAACTCTTCTACCCCGATACAATCCCATTTCAAGTGTCCTCGGAGAACCTAACGCTCTGGCTGAGCAACTACTGGTGATGTTGGACATGTTGTCCTCAGCCTCCATTGATGACATCGAGGAAGGCGTGCTTGGTGAGTCATATCTGGTCCACTGTGCGATTAGAGATACACAGGCTCCAATGAGGGTCATACACCTAGGGGAGATATCTGCAGAGGCGGCAATCGAAAGACATGCACTGCCAGATACTGTCCATTCGGCACGAAAGGGCGTGCTTGGCGAGTCAAGGATTCGTGAACAACATGAAACAGTCATAGGAGGGATAGTGACTGGATTTCAGGGCGGTCAGTTCACCTGCCGTTTCTCAGCTAGGCTGTCTTCTGCAGGGACCACAGAGGGTGCCCAGTGCTCGTGTGGGAAACCGATGTCCGAATCAGGAATTCTCTGTCATCATCTGGTTGCTCTGGGCGTGAACGCAGCTAAAGGACTAGGAACACTTGCTGACTATGTGATTCCACTAGCACTGTCCGAGACCTCACCCTTGGCCCTCCTGATCAGACTAGGACTTGTCGAGGGAGATGAGGAGGACAGGCTAAAGCCTACAAGACTGGGTATGGCAGCAAATAGGCTCTATCTGAGCATTCCAACAGTGAGAGAACTGCTGGCGCTCATTCCTAGTACTGAGGATAGCCCAAGACTCCTCTGGTTACTTCGACACCTGGTGTCAATTGAGAGTGGCGTGGGTCTTGATGATTCATTTGACAATATGCTGGCTGCACTTGTTTCCACTGACATCCCTTTGAAACAGGTCGCAGACCAGAATAGCATTAGCTTGGGAGATATGTATGGCCTAATAGAGACCTCTCGATGGCTACTCCATTCGATAGCTGTTGCAGCAGAGCTTGGAGGTCTCGCAAAGGTATTGGGGATGTCAAGAAGTCTTCTTGAAGCAATAGAAGAGAGATTCAGAAATCGAGGAGAACACGATAAATGACAATAGCTAGGGAAGAGGAGAATGTAATGGAAGGAGAAACTTCCTTTGACGAGGGGAAGGCCAATGACATAACCGATGCACTAAGAGTCACAGGACACTTCACAGCAAAGTATCCCAACGGTCTGACTCTTGGGGTACGATTGGAGGCGATCCCTGGAACTCGAGGAGTCCATGTTGATGTCGTCTATGTTCTAGACTTGCGTGAGGCGTCCTTTGGAAAGAGCGGCCTTGCTATGAGAGCTGCGGTTCTCGAGAGCATCAATAGGTCTCTGACACGGGTTCTTGGAGATGTTGGATTGGAGGAACTCATGCAGGAGCAATCAGTCCTTACTCCTTGGGGACGTGTACAGCTCCCTCTACTCAGGGGGGCAAAGGGGAAGACATCCTCTCTGATACATGAAACTCGCACAGTGTATGTCATAACCGAAGGGACAAAGCCAACAATGGACCTTTCTTGGTTGACAGAGAGTGGTCGTGTTGTGACTCCAGAGGAGTTTGTCCTCATCAGGAAGAGTGACACTCGGTCCCGGCTCCCAAATCTTAAGAAGGCCATAACGAACACCAAGTGGGGTCTCCTTGAGAATGGTCTCAATCGTGGATGGTTTGGCGTGCTTGCCATTGCCAGTCTCATGGTTGCGGTCTCTGCGACACTCATGGTTGTCTTGCTGGGGTCAGGATCACTTATCCTTCCACTCGTGGCCATCGGTCTGTCAGGAGTTGCTGCGGGTTGGCTTCTCAAATCATCAAGAAACTCAATCAACGGATTTGTCGCCACTGTTTCGAACGAACTAGAACTACTGAGTCGTATCGGTGACGCAGAGAGAATCTCTCAATCGATCATCAACAATGAGGAGAAACTGACTCTTATTGGGGACATCAATTTTGTAGTATCACCCCTCATTGCTAGTGCAGGGAGGTCTCTTGAGGAAGGTAATGTGGATGCTGCAGTTAGCTCGGCCTGTGCAGTATTGGATGAATGCGTGAGGTTGGCTCCACTTGAGAGTAGCTCAAACTCATTGTACATGTCATCAGCTGACGAGGGGCTTCGTAAATTCCTTGGACTCTTTGAAGACCTAGGAGGTGTTCAAGAGGAAGAGGCGTTGGCTCTTGCCTACGTTGGTCTGACCGGACATGTGACAAAACCAGTTGAGTTTGATGAGGCTGTTACACACATTGCCGAGCTCAACAATGCCCTATATCACATCGGAGCCCTTAGACCCGACATCAAAGATGGAATCGATAATCATCTGAACAAACGAGCAATGATGCAGACAGTTGAGGCGATTGACAAGGAACTTGCCAAGGATGAGCCACTGCCTCCAGAGGTCGAACTGATAGAATCTGATGAGGTCACTGAAACCGAGATAGAGAACCCTGTTGAAGTTGAGCTGAACGACATGATCAGAGGGGCTTCTATTGATGAATCGGATGACCCTAAGGATTCAGGATTGGACATGGATGTCACCGCGGCTGACGTTGTGTCTGGAAAGAAGAAGAAACGCAAGAAGAAGATGACGGACACAAAGCAACTCTCTCTTATGGATGACCTTGAGCTTGGTGAACCCACCAGTGGTGTAAGCGAGGAGAGTGAGTCAGCAAGTGTCTAGTCATCGACTGCTAGATCAATTAGACCTCAGAGGACTGATTCACATTTGGGGAAAAGCTGGTTCGGGAAAGACGATGTTTGCTAGCAAGCTTGCTGCTGATGAGTCTACATACGCGAAGGTGGAATGGATAAACACAGACTCCAAGCAGAGCTTTGTGGCTCGACTCAAGCAGGACATTGAGGAAAGATGCGGGAACATAGACAATGTCACGGTCACGATTCTAAGTGACAGACAAAAGGTCAAGGACCTGATACTCAACCTAGGAGAAGATCTTGATCCTGAAGTTTCACTGGTGGTCATTGATTCACTCACCAGAGTGTTGGATATGTCGCGAAAAGATCCGACATTGTGGGGGAGAGAGATGATCGAAGAGACCCTCCCATCATTGGCTGGTCTCGTGAAGAAGAGGGGAGTGAATATCATCATCACGAGTGAGGCACGTACACTTGATGAACAGACAACTGTTGCTGTGCATCACAAGACCATATCGAAATGGGTTGATCATGATGTGCATGTGGTCAGGAGTCTTAATGGCGTGACCTCTCAAATCATCCGAGAGGATGAGAAAAACGAACTAGTGGGAGTCCTAGCACTTGAGGAGAATTCTTTGAATCTTAGTTATGTTCAGGGATCTATGGGGGTCTGAAAGTTGTTTGGAAAAGGATTGATCAAGATCATCGGGCTAATCATTGCAGGAGCAATAGCACTTGCAGCTGGAGCAGAGCTACTCGCATCAGTCGTTTCGGTTGTTCTCTCCTTTCGTGCTGGAAACCCGTTGCCTCTTATCACCGTGGTAATCATTGCAGTCGTACTTCAACGTCTTGTACAGCGCCAGACTGATGAGACTCCAGTCAAGTTGATACTGAACATAGCAGCTTATGCTACTTCTGGATACCTAGCTGTTGTAGCATTTGTAATTGGCCTACCATATGGTCT
>Ga0209536_100006736_pt1 | contig 17505 bp, 16 predicted proteins | sample DeeMarSeWOR28_12_FD_187461 | JGI IMG/M metagenome (GOLD analysis project Ga0209536, IMG submission 187461) | Marine sediment microbial communities from White Oak River estuary, North Carolina - WOR-2-8_12 (SPAdes) (version 2) | ecosystem: Environmental > Aquatic > Marine > Intertidal zone >... | reverse complement strand
CGGTAATGGATCGCGCTGGTTCCATTTCTCAACTTCTTCATCGGTCCGGTAGCGCTTGGGGTCGTCTGCCGTGGTGTGCATCATCAGGCGATAGGTGACGCACTCGATTAGAGTGGGCCCTTCACCGTTGCGTGCACGTTGAACGGCTTCCTGGGCGGCAGCATACACGGCCAGGATATCATTGCCATCCACCTGAATGCCGGGCATTCCATAAGCCAGCGCTTTTTGTGCCAGAGTTTGCGATCGGGTCTGCTGCGAAACCGGTATGGAGATAGCCCATTGATTGTTCTGGCACACGAAAATGACCGGGGCCTGGAAAACAGCAGCAAAATTGAGCGCTTCATGAAAATCACCCTGTGAGGTGGCGCCATCGCCAAAGTAGGTCATGGCAACATCGTCTGTTTGCCGGTATTTGGCGGCCCAGCCCAGCCCAACAGCGTGAATCATCTGTGAGCCCACAGGAACCGATATGGGAAAATCATTGCGATCATCCGGGATCGCACCACCTTCGTTAAATCCGTTGAAGTAATAGATAACACTTTCAAGGGAACGACCGCGCCATATTTCAGCCGCTGTTTCGCGAAAGGCCGGCACCATCCAGTCGGTTGGGCGCAAATGCGCAATGGTCCCCAGCTGGGCTGCCTCCTGACCCTTTATGGGTGCAAAGGTGCCAATGCGACCCTGACGTTGAAGGTTTAACAAACGTTCATCGAATCTGCGCGCCAGCAGCATGGTCCGATACAGCTGCAAAAGAACATCTTCTTGAATATCGGGTTCAAGCTTTTTATCCAGGTGGCCTTTTTCATCTAATATGGAAAGGGTTTCGACTTTTTCAGAAAGGTTTATCTTCTCTCGCGGCATTACAGAACTCCTTTATGCATATCACTTGCAAAATCAAGAATAGCCTGCCTATCAGCGATTTTTTTTACATCTACTGGTAAAACATGTAAAAAATGATGCGGATTTTCGCGTAGTCAAGTGGCGCCGATGATAAGTTATTGAATATATGAGATGTATTCGTGAAGGTGCAGCGATAAATGCTGAATTCGGTTAAAAAAATTCAAGTGATTAATGTAAATGCTGCAAAGACGCGGTTTGGGAAATAAAAAAAATACTAGGGCAATATCTTATTCGATGGAATGTCGTTACATTGGAAAGTTTTTTGAAAGGGATTTTTCAACCGCTGCAGTCCGAAAATTGATATCAGCCCATTTGTTTTATAAACGCAATGCTTCCCCTGAAAATAAGATTATATCTGACTGTGCCCGGCTCATGAATTATCACGGCTGGGTTTATGCGTTTACCTATTTTAAACGGAGGCGAATTCGCGACGAGCTGGATGAATATTTCAACGTAACGGCTATTCTACGATTTCAAGAACGGTGCGTTTGTTTTCCTTGGCCGATGCAGCACCTAAAATGGTACGAATCGATTTGGCGGTCCGTCCTTGTTTGCCAATGATTTTTCCCAGGTCCTCCTTGGCCACTTTCAGTTCCAATACAGTCGCCTGGCTTCCTTCCAGGGCCGTAACGCTGACCTGCTCAGGACTGTCGACCAGAGCCTCCGCAATGCGTTGAATCAGATCTTTCATTTCCATAATCCCCTCCAATGCCTGTCCAACAAGAAGATCAAATTAAATTCTGCGTCAATAACATCCAGCAAACGCTCAGAATGAAAAGTCAAATCTTGCAATCTGAATTGGTTCGTGCATTGAAATAAGGGTATCCATCCGTCGAAGACGGTAAAATCCGGTCCAGCTAGTATCTAAAAAGCGGAAGCTTATTTTGCAATCTGATTGCCTACATCTATGATGTAACGTATAAATACTATTTTAAACCGGTTTTGTAAATTATAAATTTGTCCGTCTTGTTTTTTTAAGGTTTATGTCTATTTTGTAAAATCAAGCTTTACAAATGTGACAGCAGTGCTTTTAAGTCTTCGTCAGTCGCTTGTTTTGTTTACAAAGAAGGAGCCAGAATGGATTTTACAATTCCGGAATCGATTGCCAAGGATATCATCGGGTTTAAAAGATTTCTCAAAGACCGCCTGCAACCTAAGCTGCCGGAATGGTATCAGCGCCAGGAAATACCGGCTGATTTTTTTCGCGAAATGGGTGATGGCCACTGGTATGCAATTGCGTCAAAGTCGGATAAATTGATCAAAGGCAGCGCCCTAAGGGAAGCATTGATTGCCGAGGAATTGGCTAAGATCTCACCGGGATTGGCGGTGGCAGCGTTGGTGCAGATAGATCTGGGTCTAATAGCGTTGTTACTGTGCGGAAATGATGATCTAAAGACACGCTATGGACAATCCGCTGCAAGAGGAGAAACGTTGATGTGCGTCGGCAACACCGAACGGATAGCCGGCAGCGATTCAGCCGGTATTGAAATGACCGCCCGCAAAGTCAAAGACGGTTGGTTGCTCAACGGCACCAAGGCTTATGTCACCAATGGCTATATCAGCGATTTGGCGGTAATTACAGCGATCTCAGATCCTCAGGCCTCAAGAAACAATCGAATTTCCATGTACCTGGTGGACTTGCATGCCGAGGGCGTTAAGAGGAAAAAGCTAAACAAACAGGTCTGGATTCCTTCTGATTTAACCCGTTTGCAATTCACAGATGTTTTCGTACCGGACGACCATCTTCTGGGCAATCAGGGTCAGGGGCTTCAGCAGGTGTTGACCGTGTTTACTTACAGCCGGGTTCCCATTGCCGCCATGACGCTGGGAACGGCGGTCGGTGCCTTTGAGCTGGCCCTGGCACATGCCCGTAAACGCAAGATTTTTGGCCGGCTCATTACGGAATTTCAAGCAAAAGCGTTTGAAGCTGCTGATTTTTACGCCAAAATTGAAGCGACGCGTTTGATGCTCTGGAAAGCTTGCTGGAAAATGGACCGCAATGAAAATTTCAGGCAGGAATCCTCGTTAGCAAAATATCTGGCGGTGGAGGTCACCCGCAATGTCACCACCTGGGCCGCAGATATGTTTGGCGCCGCCTCCGTTATCAAGGAGCACCCCATCCATAAATTTCCGATGGACGCCTGGGCATCGTCTTTGGGTGAGGGCACCCAGGATGTTCAAAAATTGGTAATCTTCCGGGAACTAAGAAAGCAATACGAATAGGGTCAGTAGTCCGTAATTAGTTGTCCGTCGCGGACAATATGCAAACTGCTTGGCTGTTTTCCTCATGATTTATCAACAACAAACAACAGGCCACTGACAACGGACTGTGACGAAAAACCGCAAAAGTCAGAATCGCCACATAATTTTTATGGAAATTTTAAGGCGTTAATACAATCTTCCCCAGCAGCTCCCCTTTTTCCATTATCTCGTATGCAGCGCGCCCTTCGCTGAGCGGCATCACCCGATCGATCACGGGTTTAAGTTTGCCGGACCAGAGCATGCCCACCACATCTTTGAAATCCTGATGGCTTCCCATGGTGCTGCCAATCAGGCTGATCTGTTTGCCAAAAATAAAGCGAATATCGATTTCTGTCTGGGGACCGCTAGTGTTGCCCACAATGACGATACGCCCACCGCGCGCCAGTGCCTGCATGCTGGTGGTCAGCGTGGCTTTGCCGACATTATCAACCACTACATCGACACCGCGCTTTGCAGTCAGCTTATAAATCTCCCCGCCCCAGTCGACCTGGGAACGATCCAGCACCACATCGGCGCCCAATTCTTTTGCCAGTTGCGCTTTTTGATCATTGCTGGCTACCGTGTAGACAAATGCGCCGGCGAGTTTAGCAATCTGAATGGACATGCTGTTGACGCCTCCCCCTGATCCTATAACCAGAACGGATTCACCGGCACGCAGCCCTGCCCTGTGGATGAGCATGCGCCAGGCAGTGAGGGTTACCAACAGGGGTGCGGCTGCTTCCGGATAATCCACATTATCTGGCATGGCGGCCAGACCTTTGGCCGGCAAGACCACATATTCGGCAGCACCACCGCGCTGATGCTCACCAAGTACATGATAGCCTGGACTCAAAGAATCTTCACCCCGAGCGGTAAATTCGTCTTCAAATAAATTGATCCCGGGATCGCCCACAACCCGCTGCCCGACCTGCCAATTGGTGACACCATCCCCGAGCTCAGCAACCTCGCCGGCGACATCGGCACCGCACCAGTGGGGCATTGAAAGCTTTAATCCGGGCCAGCCGCGGCGCACCCAGATGTCCAGATAATTGAGAGCTGTGGCCCGCACCCGCAACTTAACCTGCCCGGGTCCGGGCACCGGTTCCGGCACATCCCCATATTGGATGACATCCAACTCACCATGCTCTTCAAAGTACAATGCTTTCATGGTGCCGCTCCTATTTCTTTATGGGTTAATGTCCCGACCATTTAGTTTCGTGCACTTAGCGAAATGTTGGCAGGTTGAGCCCGTTGAGCCCGTTGGCCAGGAAAATTCAAGGATTCCGATTGTCGAGCAGGGTCAATGTTTGTTAAGGTCATGTTTTTTTTTGACCGATTTAGCGTTCCTAAATTTACGCTAAATAGAATCAATATCAAACGCCTCCCCCCACGCCTCAATCAATTTATCCGTCCGGTTGCGCAGCCGCTTGGCAATGATGTTGCACATGCGGCTCATGACGGTATAGCCCAGGGTGTGGTCCTTATCAAACAAAGCTTTGAGCCCATCAGCCGGTATGGCGACAACTCGACAGTATTGCGAGCATTCAGCATTGACGGTGCGCTTTGAAGGTCCCACAATCGAAGCCCATCCAAACACTTGGCCCGGCGCGACCCTATCAACAACAATCTTTTTTTCTTCATCGACAATGGTCGCCTGAATGGCTTCTTCGTATTCGACATCTGTTTTTAAAACCCTGTCCTTAAAAACGAGAATCAAATCAACTTGGCCTTCCAAAAGACCATAAAAATGTGATGCCGCTTCGTCCACTTGAAAAATCGCATCCTGCGCTTTAAACTCCAGGATTTCGCTTTGCTGGGAAATGGCTTCCAACGTCTTTGGATCAACATCTGAAAAAAAAGAAAATCCGGCCAGTAAATTTTTCTCCGGCATTTGTACCCTCCTATTACTTCTTTTTTGAGCTTTGTTTAATGGCCCGTTTAATCTGCCCCAGGCATTTGGTGATGGGGATCTCTTTGGGGCAGACTTCGGTGCACCACCACATTGTTTTACAGCCCCAGACACCATCCTCAGAATCAATACTCTCTAAACGCTTGTCGGTCGTGATATCGCGTGAATCAAAAATGTAACGAAAAGCACGCAAGAGTGCGGCCGGGCCCAGATAATCCGGATTGGCGCGGTTGATCGGGCACCCGGCAGTGCAGGAAGCACACAGAATGCATCTGACTGCCGGTTCAATAAACTCCTGGTTTTCAGCCTCCTGGATGAATTCTTTACCGGTTTCATTTTTTGCAGCCTCGAGATAAGGCTCAACCTGGCGGTATTTTTCAAAAAAGGGCTCCAGATCGACAATTAAGTCCTTGACCACATCAAACAGCGGCAATGGTTCAATGACAAAATTGTTACCGGATTTAAAATCGCGTACCAGTTTCTGACAAGCCAGCTCGATGCGGCCGTTGATCATCAAAGCATCAGATCCGCAGATCCCGTGGGCACAGGAAGACCGGAACGCCAGCGTCGGATCCTGTTCCCATCTGATTTTGTTTAAACAATCTAAGATCTTGTCAGTCGGTTCGGCATCAATCTCATATTCCTGGTAACCCGGTTTTTCATCTGCCTGGGGATCATATCGATAGACGGTAAAATGACACTTCATCTTAGTATTTCCTCTCTTTGGGCTCAAATTTGGTAATGGTGACCGGCTTGGTGAATATTTGCGGCCCTTTATCGGCATCAATCCGGGCCATGGTATGGACCAGGAAATTTTTATCGTCACGATCGGGGAAATCTTCCCGGGAATGGGCACCGCGGCTTTCCTCACGGTGCAGTGCACTGCAGGTAATGACTTCAGCTAGATCCAGCAAATGACCCAGCTCGATGGCATCCAGCAGATCGCGATTAAATACGCCACCTTTGTCCTGTATGGAAAGATTTTGATATCGTTCTTTAAGCTGCATAATTTTAGCAAGCGCTGCGTCCAAGGAGTCTTTTTGACGGAACACAGACACGTTTTCCATCATGCTTTCCTGAAGCTCGGACCTGATGGGCCCGCTGCTCTCTTTGCCGGTGCTGTTCATCAGGGCGTTGATCCTGTCCCCGTCTTGTTTCTCCGTCTGTTCGGCCAGCTTCGGAAAATCGACGGCTTGGATAAACTCTTTAATGCATATGCCGGCCCGCCGTCCAAAGACCAGCGTATCGAGCAGCGCATTACACCCCAGACGATTAGCGCCGTGTACGGACACACAAGCGCATTCGCCGGCAGCATAGAGACCCGTAAAAGCTGTGTTCTTTTCATCTACGATGACATGGCCACTGGCATCTGCTGCGATGCCGCCCATCATATAATGGCAGGTGGGCTGAACCGGGATGGGCTCTTTGACCGGGTCAACACCGGCATAGGTGCGCGCAAAACTGGTTATTTCGGCTAACTTTTTATTGATCACATCCTCACCTAAGTGGGTCAGATCCAGATGAAAATAATCTTTGCCATCGATTCCCCGGCCGGCACGGATTTCCTCGAGCATGCAGCGTGAAATCATATCGCGCGGAGCAAGATCTTTGATAATCGGCGCGTACCGTTCCATGAAGCGCTCGCCTTGGTTATTCAGCAAAATACCGCCTTCCCCGCGAGCAGCCTCGCTGATAAGAATACCCAGCTTGTAGATGCCGGTGGGATGAAACTGAACAAATTCCATATCCTCAAGGGGCGCACCGGCCCGGTAGGCAATGGCCATGCCGTCCCCGGTGCTGGCAAAGGCATTGGAGGTCGTTTTGTAGATTTTGCCGGCCCCGCCGGTGGCCAGCAAAACAGCCTTGCTTCGAAAGACATGCAGTTGACCGGTGGACAGTTCATAGGCCACCACACCACAACATTGCCCCTCATGAACGATCAAAGACAACATCTGGAATTCATCAAAAAATTCAATTCCTCTTCTTAGGCTTTGCTCCCAGAGTGTATCTAATATCACTCTGCCGGTTCGCGTCGCCGCATAACACGCCCGTTTGACCGGTGCTTTGCCGTAATTGCTGGTATGCCCACCAAAAGCCCTTTGAGCAATCTTGCCCTCTGGCGTACGGTTAAAGGGAACCCCGAGATTTTCCAACTCGTAAATTGCCCGGGGCGCGTCGTTGGCCAGAATTTCGATGGCATCCTGATCACCCAAATAGTCACTACCTTTAACCGTATCAAACGCATGCCACTCGCAATGGTCTTCTTCTTCGTTGCCTAACGCAGCGCCGATGCCGCCCTGGGCTGCGCCGGAATGAGAACGCGTGGCAAACACTTTGGTCAGAACAGCGACATGCGCATCTTTACCGATTTCAACCGCTGCCCGCAGACCGGCTAGGCCCGAGCCAACGATAATCACATCATATTGGTGCTCCATACTTTACCTCTTATCTCATTGAGTGGTTTGAGAGTTGTAATTTAGTGCTTTTAAGATCAATTTGACAAACAATCTGGTAGAGCAACAAAAGGCGTTAAACGTGCACGATTTAACAGTTGAATGGATAAGAAAGGAACCGATTCGACACCATTTTGCTTATAAAACAGCTGCCTTTATATTGTAAAGAAGTTTTTGCAACAATATCTGCCAAGCGTTTAAACTGGTTATTGGCGTACGCTTAAGACAATTACCAAACTGATCAAAACACGCTTTGGCGCTGATGCCTGAGAGCCGCCTTACTCGAATGCAAGATGATGCTTGACTTTGTCGTTCCAATTGATAATTTTATAGTTGAGCAGAGACTGAATTTTTGACGACTGCTCGCCTTTTCACGATTTACATTCATTTTCGCGGCACATCTAATCGAATCGATACGATTCCGAATCTGACTATTGCTGATACATCTGAATCAAAGCTGGAAGCCAACTGCAAGACTGTTGATATCAATTCGTAATTTCAGTATTTTTGATTTCAATTTGAGAATATAATCTAGCACGGACAACGCCAAAGTCAAAAAATAGTTCTTCGGCCCAAAAGGGAAAAAATGAAAACCGAAAAAGGGACCTAATCTACACATAATGGGCTTTGAGGAAGTTGAACATACCGCCGATCATGCCATGAGAATCTTTGGTGAGAATCTCAAGGAGTTGTTCGTCAGTGCTGCCGAAGGCATGTCATCTCTGATGGTTGCAGATATGTCTGGCATTGCGGGGGAAATTGATAAAACGATTGAATTGGAAGCCATCGATCCAGAGAGCCTGTTGGTGGAATGGCTCAGCGAACTGGCTTACTGGGCTGAAGCTGAAATGCTTATTTTTAAGACGTTCAGAATTAAACACCTAACCGACAACCATCTTGTCGCCAGCGTTACGGGTGGAAAAATGCCTGCTCTTGAAAAACTCATCAAGGCGGTGACCTATCACAATTTAAAGATAAAAAAAAATCAGCAGGGGTTGGAGGTGACGATTGTCTTCGACGTCTAAAAAATTTGCTGAGCGTTTCAAATTTTAAAAAGAATAAAATATTTTATGTTGGCGGTTTTTCAATCAGGGAGGTTAACATGGTTCAAAAACATGATTTCAAGCAGCTGGATGCGCATCTGTTTGAAGTGCCGGCCACCTTCCGTGAAGATATGCGCGTGCCCGCCCGCTTTTATGCCGATGCTGAGCTTTTAAAAGGCATTATAACCGACAACAGTCTGCAGCAGTTGATCAACACCGCAACTTTACCCGGAGTGGTTAAATATGCGCTGGCTATGCCGGACATCCATCAGGGGTATGGTTTTCCCATCGGTGGGGTGGTGGCCACCGCATTGCCGGACGGCGTCATTTCCCCGGGCGGCGTTGGTTATGACATCAATTGCGGCGTACGCCTGCTGGCCACGCACTTAAACCATGAAGAAATCAGCCCCTTTGTGGATGATCTGGCCTCAGTTCTGTATACCAACTGCCCCAGCGGCGTCGGCAAAGGGGGCCATATCAAATTAAAGGGGCGCGAACTCGATCAGGTACTTTCACAAGGTGCCCGCTGGGCAGTTAAAAAAGGATTCGGCTCTGAAGCGGACCTGGAATGCACCGAAGAGAGCGGTTGTCTTGACGGCGCAAACCCGGAAAAAGTCAGTCCACGGGCCAAAGACCGAGGCCAAAAACAAGTCGGGACGCTGGGCGCCGGAAACCATTTCATCGAACTGGACATTGTCGAAACAGTTCTGGAACCCGGAATTGCCCAACGAATCGGTCTTCAAGAAGGACAAATTGCGGTTCAAATCCATTGCGGATCACGCGGCCTGGGACATCAGGTCTGCGGCGATTATGTCAAGCGCTTCCAGAAGAGCATTTCCCGCTATGGACTCAATCTACCGGATCGGGAACTGGTGTGCGCACCGCTGAGCAGCCCCGAAGGCCAGGATTATCTGGCAGCCATGAAAGCAGCCGCCAATTATGCGTTCGCCAATCGGCAGGTGCTGACCTTTCATATTCGGCGCAGTTTCGAGCAGGTGCTGGCCGGCAGGGTTTCCAATCATCATGTTTTTCAGATATATGACATTGCCCATAATATGGCCAAAATCGAAACTCACCAAATCGACGGTAAAAATGTCCAGCTCTGTGTTCATCGCAAAGGTGCGACTCGTGCTTTCGGGCCCGGTTCCCCAGAACTGCCTTCGGTTTACCGTGATATCGGGCAGCCTGTACTGGTTCCCGGATCGATGGGAACCGCCTCCTGGGTTTTGGTGGGCACCCGGGAATCGATGACGCAAACTTTTGGATCGACCTGTCATGGGGCCGGACGGACCATGAGCCGCAAGAAGGCCAGAAAAGCCATTCGTGGGGTAACGCTGCGTGAAGAACTTGAGGGCCGTGGTATCCATATTCTGGCGGGAAGCATGCCCGGTCTGGCGGAAGAAGCGCCAGCCGCCTATAAGGATGTGGACCGGGTTGTTGAAGTCGTGCACACCGCAGGCATTGCCAAAAAGGTGGCTAGGCTAAAACCCATCGCTGTCATAAAAGGATGAGATTTAGTTCATAAAAATCGATAGTTGGCCTCGAATATCTACGAGTCCATAATGAGGGAGACATGCCATGAGAGTACAAATGAAAAACATCCTTTGTGCCACGGACTTTTCCGATTTCTCTAATTATACCATACCCTATGGTGTCGCTCTGGCCAGAGAGTTTGAAGCTAAATTGTATATCTGTCATGTCATCGATTTATCTTCGATAGCCATTTATGGGGAGTTTCAATTGAATCCGGTCGACCAGCAAAACCGTATCAAAAAACAGGCCGCTGAGCAGCTCAATGAGATCATCGGCAAACAGGCCGTTCTGTGGGAGCCTCTGATTACTGTGGGTCATACCGCGGATGAAGTGTCACGATTGGTTGCAGAAAAAGAAATTGATCTGGTCATTGCCGCCACCCGCGGCCGTTCAGGCTTGAAACGGCTCATTCTCGGATCGGTTACCGAACGTTTGATGCGGGTACTGACATGCCCTTTGCTGATCGTTCACAGTCCGAAGCACAAATTTGTGGATCCGGTTCATCAAAAAATAACCCTCAAAAAAATTCTGGTCGGATGTGATTTCTCACCTGATTCCGATCTGGCCTTTCAACATGCCCTCAGCCTGGCACAGGAATTTGAGGCCGACCTGTATCTGGCCCACGTAATTGAGCCGTCCGCTTCCAGTGTGCTGCTGAAACCGGACAAAGTGCTGAGTGAAGAAATCGAGCAAAAATTGCATCAACGTATAACCGAAAAACTGATGGCCATGGTTCCGGAAGATGCCCGAAACTGGTGCACACCTGAAACGTGTATTTTACAGGGTCAACCTTATGAGGCTTTGGGGCACTATGCGAAAACCAATGAAATGGATATGATTGTCTTGGGTGTCCGCGGCCATGGACTGGTCAAAACGCTTCTGCTGGGGTCAACTACAGACCGGGTGGCGCGTCAGGCTCCCTGTCCGGTTCTTTCGGTGAGCACAAAAGCGCAAAACCAGTAAATACAGCTTTCAGCTGGGCGGTCTCACGATCCGGCGCTTGCCGCAACCGGCTCGGTGCGGCGGTTGATCAAAAACTCAAATAGCTCAATTCAATCGTTTTATATTAATTAAGGAACCCGCTACAAATATTCAGTTTGCCAGATACCTGCCGGACAAGGGTTGATCTACAACAATCTTACCATCGGATACCTGCATCAACCGGTGCGCGTATTGGGCGCAGGCTTCACTGTGGGTGACCATGATGATGGTCATACCATCACTGTTAAAAGTTTGCAGTAATTTCATGATATCCGCTGAGGTTTTGCTGTCCAGGTTGCCGGTGGGCTCGTCTGCCAGCAAAACCGGAGGCTCGTTGACAATTGCCCGTGCAATGGCCACACGTTCCTTTTCACCGCCGGAGATCTGGTTCGGCAAACGTGTTGCCTTTTCCAGCAAACCGACCTGATCAAGCGCGTTTTGAACCATCGCCTGCTTTTGCTTGCGGTTTTTTTCCACAATGGTCAAGGGAAGCATGATATTTTCAAAGACCGTCAGGTAAGGCACCAGGTAAAAATCCTGAAATATGAAACCCAGAAATTCCCGGCGAAAATCCGCCTGCTGTTCCGAGCTGAGCTCGTAAATATCGATTTCATCGACCACAAAGGTGCCGGAAGTCGGTGTGTTCATGGCCCCCATGATGGACAGCAGCGTGGATTTGCCGGCGCCGGATTCACCCATCAGACCGACAAATTCACCCGCCTCAATTTGAAAGCTGACATCAGAGACCGCCTTAACTGCAGCATCCCCGCTGCCATATTTCTTAGTTAATTTTTCGGCAACAATATAGCTCATAAATAAGATCTCCCTTACAATTGAGGATTTCAGCCTATCTTAATTTTAGCTCATTTTATTTCAATTTTAGCACGTTAGCTCATTTCTTGATAAAGATTAAAACGCATCGTTTGAAGATAGTATCTGCTTAAAAATGAGTGTTGATCTTGCATTTGCAGCGTCCTGAGCGCTTCACCGGGATCCAGCCGTGCCGCCATGACTGCCGGATAGGTGCTGGAAACCAGGCCGATAAACAACGCCAGGATCAGAGCTCCGGCCGCCAATTCGATATTAAAGGGCACAATTCCAGAATGCCCATCAATAAAAAGATTCACAGCCACCTTGGTGCTCCCCCAGCCAAGCATATATCCCATGATGCCGGCCAGTCCGGATAAAATGGCCGCTTCCAGAAAAATGATTTTCATGACATGGCGTTTCCGGAAGCCGATGGCACGAAAAATGCCGATCTCATCGGTACGCTCTCTGACGCTGCTCATCATGGTGACCAGAACCACGAGGCTGCCAATCAGCAAGATAACACCGGATATGCCAAATGAGAATTTTTTAAATTGCCCCAGTGTTTGCATGCGGCCTTTGACCACCTGTTGAATGGCCATTACCTTGGCGCCCGGCAGGGCATCCGAGATCTGCTTGACCATCGCATCGATAGGACAATCATGACACAGCGCTGCCACCTCGGCCATTGAAACCCGTCCGATTTTATCAAACAACGCCTGCGCGGTGTTCAAGCGGGCAAACACCAACTGGTCGTCCTGCGAGCCGGTGGGCTGCAAAATACCCGACACTCCAAAATTCTGATCTTTGATGTTAAAGCGGTCCCCTGTATTTAACCTCAGGATGCGGGCAGCCTCAACACCTAAAACGACACCGTTTTCATCGGGCAGTTGACCCCGCAATTGCCACCAGGGCTTTAAAATTGCCGATGCTTTAAAATCGACACCTGCCAGCAGCACTTTATGTGAATTGACTTCCACAACCCCCAGCACCAGCGGCCCCAGGGCTGCTATATTCCGGGCATTTTTTATAGAACTAACTTGTGCCAGGTCCGCCTCATGGATTTCCTGCATTTCAAAAGACACACCGCCCAGGGAAAGTCCACCGTATGTAAGGGTTAAATTCTCGGTCCGAGGCACAATTAGAATATTGGCACCGTATTTTTCCAGTTTGTGATTGATATCGCTGGTCATGGCCTCAATATAGCTGATGATTCCAACAACCGTTGAAACACCAATGACCAACCCGGACAAAACAAAAAAAGCTTTGCCCTTGCGCCGGATCAGGTTTTTGATGGATATCTCTTTAAGTGTCATTATTTCCTCTGATTCAAACTATATTTAGATAAATAATTCTGTTCTCAGGCAAAGCCACTACACCTGTTTGAGCAGATTTGCGAAGCATTATATTGAGCTTTCTTTGCGGCTTTGCGCCTTTGCGTGAGACCCTTCTTTTCTTACTCTGCTTAGGTCTTGCCTGAAAAATTAAAATACTGTCGGCCTTGCAGGATATCTTTGACTTCAATGATGACCTGCCCGTTTTCGACGCGGCGATTCAGGGGTGCTGGGTTGCACCCACCTTTGACCTCATTAACCAGAACCGAAGCAAATCTCCGGCCGCAATTGCGGCACACCATGTGATCGCCTTCCTGGTAATAGCCCTTGCCCGCCGGCCAGCAGACATCACAGGCATCAAACGCGGCCCGAATAACGCCGTCGGCGCTTTTCAAAACAAAATATTTAATCTTGAATTCGCCGGCCACATGTTCAAAATGTCGGGCCTTGCCGTCATCGAACAAGTTGGCTGGCAAACTGACCTGTGAGGCGATTGTTTGAGTGGAAACGCTGGCTGCTTCCGGTGAGGTATCCCCCCGATCGCTAGTCGCATAATAGATTCCGCCGGCGATAATAAGGGCGGAACAGACAATGGCAACCATCAGCGGTAGACGCCCTTTTTTCTCGGTACCCAAAACAGCATCTTTTTTAGCCTGCCGTTTTTCCTGCGTTATATTGGTGTCTTGCTTTTTCTGTGATGGTGAATTTTTTTTATTTCTTTTAGACATAATATGTTTCTCCTTCATCAATTTGAATTCAGAAAATTCAAATATCATCCCGCATAGCAAAGCGCTTGCCTTTAGAAGATAGGTGCCCTATAGGATTTCAGTTAATAAGCGTTGGCGTGATCTTCTTTGTGTGTTCTTCCCGCTGTAAATTACGAAACAATTTGCACTTCAGTTATCCACACCATAACGATCGAATAATTGAACCGGTAAAATTTAAATACAGCGATAGGTCAAACAAACAGGAAAGATGAATCCCGCACTGATAGGGTTCAACACAGAATAGAGAGGATGCGCAGATAGATGGGTGGGTCCTTGTAAAATTCTCCGACATTCGTGTGCTGGCCAACCGGCATTGTTCGGAGGTGATCGGAATCGGCATTACTTGAGATCATCCCGTTAGCGATCAAATTCGCAGACACCGTTGGGTGGCTTGCAATAGAGCATTCGGGGATCTTAACCTGCGGTGCTTTGTTCATCTCACAGGGGCTTTGTTGGCCCCCTGAACAGCAATCCGGCACGCGTTGATGGCTCGTACCCATGGTGGCATGCGGATGGGCCTTGGTCATCTCGCGCATACATCTTACGGCGCAATCCGAATAGCCGGAGGCACCGGATATGAGCACCGTAAGGGTCAACACAAATGTTAATGTTATGGCAATGAGTTTATTCATAACTGATCTGCTGTTTCCTACTATTTTAGTATGATATAAAACCGCTATTTTTCTGTCAAGGGAAATTTTTCAACGTTAAGATAACAGTCTTTTCGGTTTGTCGATTGACCATAGAAAACATGCAGAATTTAAACATATTTGGTTATTCATCTCAGAAGGTCTGGGCTAAGATTCTTTACAAAACAAGAGATCATACGTATATTGGCAAATTAATAAAGAAAGCGGCATACCGCCTTGTTCGTGGCCCTTATATGCGTGCTTCGCACTGGAATTATCAAATCCCAATAAACGAAAAGGACTAACAATGAGTTATGATTTTAATGCAGACGAGGTTTTTGAAATGGCCGAACAAATGGAACGCAATGGTGCCAAGTTTTACCGTGATGCGGCAGAAAACACCGCGGATCCATCAAGCAAAGATATGTTGATCGGTCTTTCCAAAATGGAAGAGGCCCATGAGAAAATGTTTGAGTCCATGCGTGCCGAACTCTCATCAGCTGAAAAAGCCTCAATGGTTTTTGATCCGTCCGGTGAGGCCTCACTTTATCTGAAAGCCCTGGTTGACAGCCGTGTATTTTTTGAGAAAAAAATCGATGTCACTTCCATGGTGGAGATCCTCAAATCGGCCATCGAAGCCGAAAAAGACTCCATTGTATTTTATCTGGGAATGAAAGCAGCGGTGCCTAAAAATTTAGGAAGGGATCGTATCGAGGCCATCATCAAAGAAGAAATGGGCCATATCCAGATGCTGACCAAGCATCTGGTTACCGCGGCTCCTTGAACGACGATCAAATCCACTGATTGCAGAAATCTAAATTTAAAATGGAGACATCCGGATAGCGTTGAAGAAAGTCGCTTATGAATCAAAATCCTTTGTGTATTCGGCCAGGTTTTCAAGCCCTTCGCGATCCAGCAGCGTTATTTTGGGTCCCTCAACACGGATTAAATTTTGAACGGACAATTTGGCAAAGATTCGCGAGAGCGTTTCGGGAATGGTGCCCAAGAGACTGGCCAGCTGGCCTTTTGAAACGTTTAGAACAACAGCATCCTCGGTATCCTGCTCTTGTGCAAGATAGATAAGGTAAGAGGCCAATCGCGCCGGGATTTCTTTTAGGGAAAGATTTTCGATCTGAGCAGCAAATTGACGCAATTTTTTTGACATAATCGCCAGCAAATTCAACGCCAGTGAAGTGTTGGAGGTCACCAGGTCAACAAAAGCACTTCTGGCAAAAAGAAGCAGATGTGTTTTGGTAAGTGCTTGCGCATTGGCCGGCATTTGCTGCCCGCTGAAAACCGTCACTTCTCCAAATGACTGTCCGGCTTCAAAAATGTGCAGGATCTGTTCCTTACCCTCCGATGATACCTTATAAATTTTGACCCGGCCATCAACGATCATAAAAAAGCCTGTGGTTTCATCTCCTTCTGAAAATATCGTTTGGCCTTTATTAAAGCGCTTTTCAACGGCAATTTGCCGAATGGCGTCAAGCTGCTCGGCGGGCAGACCGTTGAACAGGGGAACAGCCGAGATCAATTTGATAAAATTTTTCATATCTTCTTTTGCAACCATTTTTGACCTATGTCAAGGTCGAAGAAATTTAAAGTGTCTAAATAGACCGTAAATCTTGATCACGCCGAAGGAGATTTTACCGAAAACAGATGACAGATGATCGGGGCCCAAAAATTAAAAAATTTTTTATCTTGATTTAAGTCAATGCCGTCACCACTTTAATATTCTACAGTATAGATAAACTGACCGCTCAATAGGCCATCGGCCCAAAGCTGTTATACGTGTAACCCGAGGAAAAATACCATGAAATGCCCTGGACAAGATACCATGTACTGGAAACCGGGCGCCATTTTTGAAAGCAAGTGCCCGAAATGCGACGCAACGGTTGAATTTTTTAAAGACGACACCACCCGCAAGTGTGATAACTGCGGCCACCGTTTCGTGAATCCGGAAATGGATTTTGGTTGTGCAGCCTACTGTCAGTATGCCGAACAATGTATCGGAGACTTGCCCCCGGAACTCATTGCCCAAAAAGAAGATTTGCTCAAAGATCGCGTAGCCGTTGAAATGAAGCGCTACTTTAAAAGCGATTTTAAGCGCATTGCACATGCCGGTCGGGTGGCCCGTTACGCCGAGCGGATCGGTAAAAAAGAAAAGGGCAGTCTGGCCGTCATATTAGCGGCAGCCTATTTACATGACATCGGTATTCATGAAGCAGAAAGAAAACACGGCAGTACAGCCGCCGAGTTTCAGGAGGCCGAGGGCCCGCCTATTGCCAGATCCATATTGGAAAAACTGGGCGCCAACGAGGAATTAATTGGGGAAATCTGTGATATCATAGCGCACCATCATCACCCACGGCCCGATGATAGCCTCAATTTCAAGGTGGTCTATGATGCCGATTTGCTGGAAAATTTGAATGAAAAACAAAAAGAGGCACCCCGCCCCAAAGCAGAAATCGAGGCACTGATCGAGCGCTCGTTTCTAACCGACGCCGGGCGCGAGGCGGCCCGGGAAATGCTGCTGAACAGATAAAAGGGTACCGTTTTGCCCGAGTACCATCGAATTGAAATAAAAACTAAATTTGCGAATTTTTCGCACTAATTCAGTCAACACCCATTTTTAGGATAAAGATCAAGAGGAGCCACCAATGAAAACCGTACGTAAAATTATCGAAATTGATGAAGAACTCTGTGACGGATGCGGCAACTGTGTCCCATCCTGTGCTGAAGGTGCGCTGCAAATTGTAGACGGCAAAGCCCGTGTCATCGCCGATATGTATTGTGACGGTCTGGGCGCCTGCCTGGGAGAATGTCCCATGGGCGCACTGAAAATCATCGAACGGAAAGCCGATGAATTCGATGAGGAAGCCGTTGAAGAATTGCTGGCTAAAAGAAT
>Ga0209536_100006735_pt1 | contig 17505 bp, 15 predicted proteins | sample DeeMarSeWOR28_12_FD_187461 | JGI IMG/M metagenome (GOLD analysis project Ga0209536, IMG submission 187461) | Marine sediment microbial communities from White Oak River estuary, North Carolina - WOR-2-8_12 (SPAdes) (version 2) | ecosystem: Environmental > Aquatic > Marine > Intertidal zone >... | reverse complement strand
TTTTCTTTTATAGTTTTTAGATGCGAAAGGGTTCTCTCAAAGTTGATTGCATTCACGAGGGGGATTGTATTGAAATAATGCGTACATTACCTGATGAGTCGATCGATCTCATCTTTGCCGATCCTCCTTATAATCTCCAATTAGATCAAGAACTTTGGCGTCCAAACCAAACCAGAGTGGAGGGGGTTAAAGATGAATGGGATCAATTTGATAACTTTCAGTCATACGATGAGTTTTCCAAGTCTTGGCTAACCGAGTGTCGAAGGGTCTTAAAAAAAGATGGTTCGTTCTGGGTAATTGGTACATATCACAATATATTCAGACTTGGAACTATAATGCAGGATTTGGAGTTCTGGTTTTTAAATGACATTATTTGGATAAAAACCAATCCTATGCCAAATTTTCGTGGTGTTAGATATACAAATGCTCACGAAACCCTAATTTGGGCATGTAAGCAAAAAAAAGGGAAATACACCTTTAATTACCATGCCATGAAAGCGATAAACGAAGGTCTCCAGATGCGTAGTGATTGGCATTTACCTTTGTGTACTGGAAAGGAGAGAATCAAGGTCAATGGAAAGAAAGCACACTCAACCCAAAAACCTGAAGCACTCCTGTATCGAATCATTATTTCATCGAGTAATTCTGGAGATATTGTATTAGATCCATTCTTTGGCACTGGAACAACTGGCGTGGTAGCAAAGAAGCTTCAAAGGCATTGGATTGGCCTCGAGAAGAATGCCAAATATGTCAAACTTGCCCAAGAGAGAATTGACCAGATAGTCCAAAATTCACCTGACCCATCGGTATATGATGTAAAAGACAAGAAACGCAATCGAAAACGCATCCCATTTAGTGAGTTATTAGGAAGTGGAATTGTGAACCCCGGTCAACTACTCTACTTCGATTGTGATATAAAGAAAAAAGCAGTGATTCAAGCAGATAGCAACCTGCTCATTCAGGGTTTTAATGGCTCTATTCACCAAACCGCTAAGCATCTTTCGAATGGTAAGCCTATCAATGGCTGGGATCATTGGTATTTTAAGGATGAAAATGGTGAATTGAAGAGGATTGATGAACTAAGGTCTGCTTACTTAGCTGAACTAACCATGGATCAGGGGGAAGAAATTTAAATTACATCATTGTCTTCTGAATTAATGAATTCATTTCGAAAAATTTAGACTCATTATCAATTACTCCAACAAAACATTGAATAGATGTTTATTATTGACAATAACATTTCCAAAATAACAACCGGATACAAAAAAATTCACGCTGCAGAAAATGAACTGCATAACAAATGGCGTGTGCCCCTCCTCACCAAGTATGCAAATCAACGTTCGCAATTTGAGAGCGAGTTAAGCCAATACAACGAAAGACAGCAAGTATTTAATCAAAGAATCCGCTGGGGAATGTTGCTGGCCAGCTTATTGCTTGCCTTAGGATTGCTTGTCTTGCCTGGTTTGATATTGATAGTTGAACTCGGTGAAATACGTGGACCTCTATTTTGCTTCGCTCCATTGTTAATCCTTGGAGGACTCACAGGTTGGGCGATCATTATTGTGCTTTGGATTTGGCACAGAGATGATCAGAAACCAAATCCCCCAAAGAATCCGCTAAAATCTGGTGTAATCTACCCCCTCTATCCACTTTGGAAGGAGGGTCTACGTGGTGAACTACCACGTAAAAAACCCCACCCAGGTGCAACTGGTGAATATCATTTCATCACTCGGTTACTATCCCTGGACGAAGAATTCTACATTCTGTATGGTATTCAACAACGATTCGGGGAGGATATTGATGTGACTCTGGTTGGATCAAAAGGAATTTGGGTATTTGAAGTTAAATACTTGAAAGGATTAGTGCGTTGGAAAGAGGGGGAATGGTCGCAAATCCAACCGAATTCCCGTCTAAATCCGAGGACTAAAACGAAGATCATCAATCCAAGCCAGGATTTCCACATCCAATGGAAAAGGGCTGCAGGAGATGTTGCTGAAACGGTTCGTCTCCGTACCCCTAAACTTGTTTCACGGTTGCCGAAGGTAACAATGGTCAGAGGTGGTATCGTTTTCTCTCACCCACAGGGGAGGTATGATATACCACCTGGATGTCCATTCAATTGGGGGATAATCCCTTTTTGGATGGATAAATTACGCACAGTTCCCCCAATTCCCGGTATGGATGAGTATGCGATCATGCAAGTATTGGATGCTTTACTTGTGCGCCACCGGCAGATCGCAGGCATTGAAAGGGTCCACTCCATGGAATCTTACGCGGATAAGATAGTACTCGCTGCTGAAGACTACCTTGGCAATTGGATCGCCTAACAATAAATTAGATAGCTCAAACAGTTTTTTTGACTCGTAGTTGGAATCAAGTTTAGCAAAATTAGAATTTCTGGATTTGAATTTCCCCTTAAATAGATTTTATTTTTGGAAAATGCTAGAAATAAGCAAGAATGCCACGGCCCCAATAAATGCTTCAGCAATTAGCCCGATAAACCCACTTAAATAGTGAAAGCCTAGAAGATTAGATACCCATCCACTTAAGAAAGTATTAAATAGCCAACCGCTCAAAATCGCTCCTAACACCCCGGTTACAATTGCTCCAACTAAACCCATACGCAGTCCGCCGGCTATTGCATCAACTACTATACCCGTGATAGCCCCCACGATTATCCAAATTATTAACGAATTGATTGTCATAACTTCTTCTCCAAGCTACAATTCTTAAATATCCATCTGCAATAGATCTCAAGGGATCAACAATTCACAAAGGAAATTGCCCACCTACCTATTGATTAATCCAGTCCGATTCCAAAATCTCACTAGTTTCCATCAAATTTGACTTGCCAATTTCAGCGATGAAGATAATTAGAGAAAAATTCTTGCCCAGCTCGGTTTGATAATTGTGCCTAATTCTATAGTTCCCTCTTATACGCGCGGTGCCGCTTATACCAATGTACTCCAACATTCTCCATATCTGCAATACTGGCTCGATTGACCTCATTGATCTGGACAATGTCCGCGTGATGGAAACCATAAGATTTTAGAGTTTTGGCCAGCTCTGTATACAAAACAACATTGGCACCCAAGCCTTGGTATTCTGGGATTAATCCCATGCCATTAACATTGGCCCACTTGGTACGCCCTCGTTCTGTTAACAGCCAATACCAACCGATGGGCCAAATTCGACCTCGTGAACGTTGCAATGCAGCGGATATATCATGATAGGAAATAATAAATCCGATTACCGCCTCATTTTTCATCACGACCTTGACCAATCCTGGATCGGCTATCTGTATAATCGATTCGGAGATCATCTCCGTCTCCGCTGGTGTAGGTGGAAAATAAGTATGTGAATTAGCGAAGGCGATTGAATGCACCTCTGCCACTCGCGGCACCCACTCTCTAATCTCAGCTTTTGATTTAAAACTCTTAACCCATAAACCGCGTCTTTCCTTCACTTTCTCAGCCAATTTGATCAACCTTTCTGGTAATTCATAGTCCCCAGGTAGATATCCTGATAAGTGATCTGTATCTTTCGAGAATCCCGACATTTTAATAAGCTCGTCATAGTATTGAAAGTTATAAGGGATATTCATCGCTGGGCGGTGTTGAAAACCTTCCACCAATGTTCCCGCAGCTTCTGTACCATTAAAACCACGCGGTCCAATGATCGAGTCAAGGCCATTTGCTCGGGCCCATTCGAAAGCTGCTGAAAATAACAACTCCGAAACATTTTGATCTTCTATAACATCCAACAATCCAAAAAATGCTGTTTTGGTATTACGATAATTGTTAAAGTTACGGTTTTCCATTACAGCGATTCTGCCAAGTGTGCGGTTATTCTCTTCTACAATAAAGAAATCTGCAATGGAATGCTCATAATAAGGATGTCTCTCCCTGTTGAATACCTTCTTTGCTGATGAAACAAGAGGAGGCACCCATTGTGGGTTATTTTTATAGAGCTCAAAAGGAAAATCAACAAATTTATCAACATCTTTGGGATTATTTTTATCGAGCAATCGCACTAGCATCAGAGCTCCTTGTAAAGATTTGGTGATATATATTATTAAAACAACAAAAACTCCTGTCGGTTGCTATCTTTGTTGATAAATTATCACCTGCGGATGCCCAGTTAATGGGTAAAGAGTATGGTACTTTATACCTGCCAAATCCTTTCCAGGCAAGACGAGACCCGCAACACTTACTATGAAAGTGTTTGGGATTTCACAATCAGTATTTGCTTGATTTTAGAGTTCAAATAATTGGATTATGGCTGTACTGTAGGGACAACTGTCACTCCCGGTGTATACCGCGCTGTCGGAGTCAATGCTAAAGTCGGTGAATGAGTTGGGCGAGAGGTTGCAGTGTAAACAGGACTGGGTTCTGAGGTCGGAGGAGGTTTCTCCGTTGGCTTTTTCGTGGGGGCTAAGGTTGGGGTAGCACCGACTGGAGTATCAGTTGGAGAAGGTTGTGTTGCTGTTGCTACCGGATCTGTTTTTGTAGGCTGTGGATTATTTGTTGGTTGTGGAGTTTTGGTCGCAGATGGTGGTGACTTCGTCTCGGTTGGTTGAACTACGGGTACATCCGTTTGATAATGAGTCGCTGTTGGTGTGGAAGTGTAAAACGGTAAAGGTGATTGAGTTGCAGTAGCAGTTATTCTTTGTGTTGGAGTAGCACTAGGTGGTGACACTTCGGTCGGATCAATTTGAGTCGGAAGATCACCAGAGAAAAATATTGTCGGAGTAGGTGTTGGGCTGGGAGTTACAGGAGTTTGGATTGTTATTCCTAGCGGTTCCTCGGTCTCAGGGGGTCCACTGAATCCTAATAAATCCCTGATGATGTCAAGGCCAATTGCGGGTACAAAGCGTGACAGCGGATCAACGCTGTAATCCGCCTCAGACAAGGAATGCAAAGAAATGGGCAATAATCCGGCCTCTCTGGCCGCGCTGATCCACTTTCCAAACATACCGGATCCTAAACTTAGAATTGCAATCGACAGAATTGAAGCAGCTACGATTTCCATTCCTCCCCAATGGAAAGGCCAGCCCCTTTGGATATCAAATCGTCTCAAGAAATTACGCTTCATGGTTGACAGCCTGAAAAATGTAATCTCTTAACCATGCTTATCCGCCATCAGGTCAAAGAATGCCTCTACCACCCGTGTGTCGAAATGAACACTTTTAGATTTCAATAAGTAATCGCGCACATCGTTCTCAGGTAACGCACTTCGGTATGGACGTTCTGATCGCATTGCGTCCCAGACATCAATAACAGCAAATATACGAGCAGCAATAGGTATCTCATCACCGCGCAAACCCTGCGGGTATCCTTTACCATTCCACCACTCATGATGGCTATATGGAATATGAATCGCGGGTCGCAAATATTCGATAGGCCAAAGCAATTCATAGGCAAATTCTGGGTGTTGACGCATGATCATCCATTCTTCAGGTGTAAGCTTTCCAGGTTTGAGCAGTATGCTGTCTGGAATGCCCATTTTGCCGATATCGTGCAGCAACGCACCTCTACGAATATTGATTAAATCTTCACCATTTACTCCCATGAGATTTGCCAGTTGAAGGGTTAATTCCGTCACTCGCCGTGTATGTCCCTCTGTTTCCCGATCACGTAATTCAAGGGCAAGTGACCAGCCTTCCAAAGTGCTATCATAAGCATTCAATAGGTCTATTTTCGATTGGTTTAAACTGGATACCATGTGATTGAACGACTTGGATAATACTGCAACTTCGTCATTACCCTTAGGTTCGATCTGCACATCTAAATCACCTTCTGCAACCTGGGCTGAAGCCTCTACCAATGTGCGCAGAGGACGTGTAATAATGCTGGCTATATAAATCCCCATCAACAGCACTAACATCAGGGTCAATGTTGCCAGTCCAGTTATTTGCATTCGAGTGGCATTACTCGCTCGTACAAGGAAAGTGCGCGGAAGGGCAACCCCTATCAAGCCTAAATCTTCATCTCCACGCCCTTCCCAAGCTCCAAGGATTTCATCGTAATCAATATTACTGACGTTCAACCCTCTCCGATTCCCCAATTTGCGTTTTAAACTACTAATGTCCTGGTTCTCAAGGATAGAAATCGCCTGTTCCTCATTCAATTCTGCGGGCTCATAAAAGGTACTTGCTACTGGTAATCCTTGCTCGCTGTAAATCGTAACCTGGGCTAAGGTCTCATCATGGATTTGTCTCAGCAAAGAGTCTAGCGCTTTCCCAACCAGAACCGCACCGACGAAGTCTCCACGGTCATCATACAGCGGACCTGCTACAAAGAACAGATCATCCCAGCCATATTTGACAAGACCAGAGTATTTATCACCAAGGTCATCGATTTTTCCCTCCAGAACGTTATTAATAAAGGTTACATTCTGGTATGCAAAATCTGATTGGGTCGAGATTTCATAATCCGCAGCTTCTCCTCCAGGTCTATGTCGTAAACCCAATACCAGCTGTCCTTCTTTATCAAGAAATTCAACTACCTCCTCACCTTGATTGGCTGCGATCCCTAATGAAAGGGTTTCTAATTCAGCAAAATCATTAGCTATGATCGCCTCGGGTAAGCCACCTGAATGGGAAAATAGGCGTAATGAGCGTAATAAGCTTTCTTCTTGACGTACCATCCCTTCCGAGGATAATTTCCCACTTTCAATCAGCTGGTTTGTGTATCTTTCATCGATCGTATCAAATACGATTTGGGTTATGACATAAGCAGCAGCAATAGCTAACCCCACAGCAAGGATCAAGAATGGTAAGGTGATCTTGGCTCGCAGCGGAACCCGAACTCGAGGTAAACGAAATTTGGATCTATTATCTTGTGTTGGTAGATCGACCGTCTCGTTGACTATTGGATTTTTTATCATTTTCTACCCATAAAATTTCTTAACGCCTGGACCGCGCTTTGAGTACATCAGCTAGCGTAGCGTCAGTAGAGACAATGATGGATTGTACAATTCTATCAATAATTTAGTACTCCAGTACTAACAGACCTGAAAGTTATATGACTATTCATGATTAACCACTTCAGTGAATGGTCTCCCGATGAGGTTTTCCAACTCCGATGAGTAAATTCTAATCCTATTTCTCCCTTCTATTTTTGCAGCATATGCTGCCAGGTCCGCACAATGAATGATTTTACCTGCAGATGGAATATCTCCTTCCATCCCAGCAATACCAAATGACATTGTAGTATTGATTTTTAATTTTGTCATCGGGGCTTCAAATTCAGCATTTTCAATTGCTTTTCTTACCATATCGATCCTTTCAAACGCCATCTCAGGTGTTGTTTCCGGTAAAAGAATAGCGAACTCTTCACCGCCGAAGCGCGCTACAATGTCATATTCACGAAAATGGGATTTTAAGATGTTCGCGACCCCCGTTAATGCTGCATCCCCTCCAAGATGACCATATGCGTTATTGATATTTCGCAAATAATCCATATCAGCTAGCACAACAGTTAATGGACGTTCATATCGTGAGGAACGGTTAAGTTCACTTTCAAGAGATTGTATAAAGTATCTTCCATTCCACAAACCTGTTTTTGGATCCGAATCAGCCCTTTGCTTGAGCTGCGGAACTTCAAGTGAGCGGTTAATCAGATACAAAGGTGCGATTGCAGGCAAGATCAACCAGGGATTCACGGACATTAAAATTGCCGTCACAAAACCAAACATCGCCAGAACAAAATCCGTTGCTAAATTTTCAATATCCAAAACTCCAGACTCTTTCCAATCTACAGCCTGGACCAGGAATAATGCTTCACCAACCATTAAATGATTTAACGCTATGTAAACACATGCAACCACCCCAGCTCCGGTCAGTGCACGAAACGTGCCAATCTCATCGTAATTCGGATTGATGGCCAGAAAAAGCATACCCGCAAGCGCCCCCAAGATGATGTGCATACCGATGTTGAAGAGTTGCAGATTCCAATCACTCAAATCCCGCCTGCTCACAAATCTTTCTTTACCCCATTCGAAAAGGTGAGCGATAACAACTAGTGCTACAAAGCCTAAAGGCTGCAATATCAATATACCTGCAAAAAAAAACACAAGACTCGGATGATACACCTGGTGAAAGGGAACTTCTGATTTGAATAGCTGAGCTGCAGTCGCCATTGTTGTTAGCAAGATTAAATTTATCCAATTGACCTTCTCCGCATCAAATATCCTCAAGGCATTAATTGCAATAACAACCCCCCCGATCATAATTGCCCACATATAAAACTTTGCTTTTCTACTCATCGATCAACGGCTTTCAGGCTTTTATTGTTTAACAGAAGTGATCAAATCAATAAACCATTCCAGCACAAATTTTATTTAGTGACTATGCGCAACAGCTTGGTTAATTGTTTTTACTTTACCGAGAAAGGTGACTCATACTACGTTTGCCAGATGCTTTTTCTGCCAAATTGTTGGTCCCCCCCTTCTCTTTCTTAAGAATTATAAACGTAGTTATGATTGGAAAGTTACATCCTCAAGTCGATGTCCTCTAGCAGATAGACAAATTACAAAGTTTGTGTTCAAATCAAGTGTATTATTTTTTTATCTAATCTATCTTTGTCTCTCTTCATTATTTTTAAATTCATCCACAGCTATCTCCTAAAAAACTTCTCAAATTTTTCCCACACTAGGCAAATAAATAGTTCTTACGCAGGGTAAGAACCACACTCAAGATGCTTTTCCAATTACTTGTGAAAATCTATAATGATTTCTGTGGGAATGCTGGCAGATGATACTCGAAACCTCGATGATTTACAATCAGATCCAGTATCTCCTACATTCGCATGAGGTAATTTCATGGGATGTCAAATCCTGAACCTCATGAATACAGCTCCAAAGATTGATTCGGGCATTTTTAAGGAAATATAAAAACCAATCTAATGAGAATTGGAGTGCATTTTAATCTTGATTCGGGAATCTATTCGCATGAAATTGATTTTCAATTTGAATCAAAAAATTATTCCATTCAATAAAACTCTATTGGAGGATAATATGAAAGGGCGTTATTCACTAATAACCTTCACGGTCTTTGCAATGCTATTTGCATCTTCATGTAGCACTGACCAACCCAATCAAACCAAGACACCTGCGGTTCACTCCTCACCAACAGCGTTAGGACAATCAATCCAGATCATGGAAACGCCAATGTTGGATCCTGCACAAAAATTATGGCGCAAATTTCTCACGTTTGATGAGTTAATGACTGGTTTTCAATTCTCCTCACCTTTTGAAGAAAGCGCTCTTACTATTCCCGCGCATGCGCCACCAGCTGCGCATACCTTCGAAGGTCGCCTGGAATTGGTCGGTGAGATGGAGAATGGAGATGTGAAAATTCTGCATGGCAATCCAGGCGTAGGACCAGAGTGGATTCACTTACCTGAGTTCGACCTTGAATTTGTCCAATATGAAGGATATATCATCCCAGCAACTCGAGGTCTGATTATCACCGAGCATCCCTATTGGAACTATATTATCGGGCCAGGTCGCGCTTGGTTTGAAGAAGAGGATGAAGGTTATTCGCGCGCCTCATTTCCGTTCGCTCTGGTCTGGAAAGGTTCAAATGCCATATTTAACGGGGTAATGACCTTCCTTTTCAATGATCAACAGATCTCGAAAGTCTGGTACCAAACCACTCAAGAGACCAGTATATCACTCAGCATGAATCTTTATGGCTTGTTAGATGCGGTCTATCATCCCGGTACTCTAGCTAATGGGGATCAATTACAAAATGATTTCGCTCGAGAATTAGCGGATAGATTTCCCACCAAACCGATCGAAGAGATAGCTCAAGATTACCCTGGTATTGATATTTCAGCGTTTGGTCGTGGCGTTTCCCGCGATCATATGACCTGGTATGGATTCGTGATTAATGGTGTTAATTATATTGGTGGCTGCCAGACTCGCTTTGGTACATATCCATACTGCGAATACATGCGCGCTCCATCTTACTCCACAGCAAAGTCTGCATTTGTCAGTGTCGCCCAGATGCGTTTGGCTCAAGCCTTCGAATCCAATTTGCCATCATTCTTGATCAAAGATTTCGTTCCTGAAACCGATGAGAGTATCGGAGACTGGAGCCAAGTGACCTTCGATAATACACTTGATATGGCTACCGGTAACTACCGCTCTGCAGGTTTCATGGAGGACGAGGAGAACTTCGCTACGGATCCATTCTGGACTGAAGATTACTATGCAGACATCATCGCTGCCGCATTAAATTGGCCAAACAGCAATTCTCCTGGTGTACAGTGGGTCTACCGCACTTCAGATACATTCATTCTCACCAGAGCATTACAAAATTACTTAAATACCCAACTGAATACCGAGTCAGACATATTCCAATATGTAGTTGATGAAGTTTACCAAACCATCAAGGTCAATCCAGGAACTAACTCAGTCCTACGCACCAAAGACAACAACTGGCAAGGACAACCTTATGGGGGATTGGGTATCTGGTGGATCCCAGACGACCTCGCCAAGATCTCTACTTTTCTTAATGTCAATCATGGTGCTTATAACGGCGATCAAATTCTTCACCCTGAGCAGCTGAGCGCAGCTCTGCAACAAAATCCCGAAGATCGCGGCGTGGATATTGACTCCAGAAGGAAGTACAATAACGCATTCTGGGCCTCTCGCTACTCTGAGGCAAATGGTTATGATTGTGAATTCTGGGTGCCCCATATGTTGGGCTACAGCGGGATCGTAATCATCTTGATGCCGAATGGAGCTACTTATTACTATGCCAGTGATAACCGCGATTTCACCTGGGATGCAGCCCTAAAGGAAGCGGACAAGATCATTCCTCATTGCCAGGCAGATGAACCAGGTGACTCTGAACCTGACAGCATCATTGGAGACAAATTGAGCAGGTCAAGTGACGGGATGAAAATGCTTTACGTCCCAGGAAACACCTTCATGATGGGCAGCACTGCAGGGGATATTGACTCCGCTCTATCGCTATGCCGGAAGCATTACACTATATGCAACTCTGGTTATTATCTGACGGAAACTCCCCAACATCCAGTCAACCTGGATGATTATTGGATAGACGAAACAGAAATCACCAATGCTCAATACCAGATATGCGTCGCGGCGGGAGCCTGCAAGGCACCGACAACCTGTGATCAAGGAGAGCCAACCTTCTTGGATTTGTCAAAAGCTGATCATCCAGTTGTTTGTGTAGACTGGTACGGGGCTCAAGATTACTGCCAATGGACAGGTGCCCGCCTGCCAACAGAAGCCGAATGGGAGTATGCCTCCCGAGGACCTGATAGTACTATTTATCCCTGGGGGGAACCATTTGATGGGGAGAAATTGAATTATTGCGATGCCAGCTGCGATCAGAGTCACGCCGATAAAGAGTTCAACGATGGCTACTCCGGGGCAGCACCGGTGGGAAGTTACCTCCAGGGAGCAAGTTGGATGGGTGCCCTGGATTTGGCTGGAAATGTGTTTGAATGGGCAGCTGATTGGATGGGTCCATACTCCGCAGATAGGATCAAGAATCCCCTCGGTTCGGAAGCGGGTTCAGAAAAAATCTTACGTGGTAGCAGCTGGTTTTACCATCCTTCCCGTGCTCGTGGTGCTGCACGTGACTCTGCCCCACCAGACATGCGGCTTGATTATTTGGGATTTCGTTGCGCTCTCTCTGCGAAAAAATGAAAACCAATCATTCTCAGATTGATTGACTATACCAACGACTGCAATATTAATTGATTCCTCGAGCTGACTTTTTTCAAACTGATCCAAGTGAATTTAGAATTTAATCCGGTAAATTTCCGAGCACTTCTTGGATACTATCTTTATAATCCCGGAATGCTTTCCTCCCTTCATCCGTCAGACTAATCATCGTATGTGGCTTCTTATCCACGAAGGACTTTTCCAGCTTCACATATCCCGCTTCTTCCAATTTAGTTAGGTGAGTAGATAAATTGCCCCATGATAATCCGGTTATTCGCTTGAGATAAACAAAGTCAAGGCTTTCGACCACATATAAGTAAGTCATCACCATCAATCTAGCTGGTGCGTGCACTAAAGGGTCGATATCAACCAGCTTTTCTACTTCTAGTTTGTCTGTTGCCTGGCGCTTTTCCATGCTTACTCCTGAGGCACTGTCTCTTCAATAGGGAAAGGATTCTCTCGCAACATTGAGAATAACTTTATCAGACCAATCATGAATATAACCAGCGTTGCGATTCTAAATGTTACCGGATATCCATGATGTGCTATACCAAATTCCTGAAATAACCACTCACCTAATATAGGTGCGAAACCCAACATAAATCCATATATGTAAAAGCGGTTCAAATCGAGAAAATATACTGCCAATGTGAAACTAATCAATACCATGACACTGAAGGGCAGCATATTCAACCATCCGAATCTGCTTGATACTACAGCAATCTGAGATTTAGCAATCTCCTTCTAAAGATCAACGACCATTTTCAAAGTACTTTGAAATACAAAGTACTTGTTAAATAATAGCGCACATTTTACTCAGAGTCAAGGTCCAATTCCAGTCAGTCCTAAGGATTTGGCTGATTAATCGCGCTTCCCATCAGAAATTTTGATGATCCTTGATCTACCATTGATCAATCCCATGATATCTTCCGTTATCGGAAAATAAATAAAAAGCCCCAATTTTGCGGGGCTTATATCCGAGAGCAAGGCTGGCGCCTTTATAACAAGATGCATTAAAACTTTCAGGTCAATTCGATCAGGTTTCCAGCAGGATCGTGGAACATCACCCAGCGCGATACGCCAGATTCTTCAATTCCCCAAGGCAGGTCCACTTCATGAGCAATCAACCGCTCAACAGCAGCATCAAGATCTTGGACTTCAAACGCCAACAAGGGAAAACGAGAGGGTTCTGGATCCTCCGCAGGGCGTGGTTTGCCTTTCAGGATAACCAAGTATATATCGCCGACTTCGAAATGCGGTCGTGTATCATGGTGATGAGTTAAGAGTTTCAACCCGAGAACGTCGCGGTAAAAATGAGCTGTTCGAAGTACATCTTCAGACCATAAACTTATCACTTTCACTTTAGTAATCATGTTTAATGGCATCGAATTCCTCCAAGTACGATTCTCAATCAATTTTATTGAATTGTTGCAGGGTACGAATGTGGTAATCCCGATTGAATACTCCGTTTAACACATTGATATTTTACATTATCCATATCTCGTTTGGTGTCACGATGCGTAAATATTGGATTTTGATCTTATTTGCTACGATCTTCTTGCGACACTCAAAACATTATATTCATAAAGTCAATTCCGGTTATGATTGTTATTATCTCGTGAAGCAGATCCAAAGGTCTTTGATGTTGCAATAAAATAGTTTGCAAACTATCTTTTCGGATTCAATCCGTTCAACAAGCACATCTAATAAACATTTTGGGCTTATCCCGAAAAAAGGATATTCTTCGCTTGAGACATATTGTGCCACAAATCCTTTGGAGAAATTACTGAACGCATCAGCTTCACCTTTGGTTTACAAAGGACTCACCTTTGAAATAAGATAAAAGTTAGAACAGGATTACAAATGAAAGATTACGATTTGAGATTTATGCGGATGGCAATAGATACTGCCCGAAAGTCCAGGACTAAGAGCAATCATCCTTTCGGAGCAATACTCGTCGATGAAGATGGATCTTTTCTTCTAAAAGCAGAAAATACAGTGGTCACCAAAAATGATCCCACCGGACATGCAGAACTTAACTTAATAAGGCAAGCTTCACTACGGTACGACAACGATCACCTTGCCAAGTGCACACTATACTCCAGTACTGAACCATGCCCAATGTGTGCTGGTGCAATATTCTGGGCGAATATTCGACGAGTAGTATATGGTCTTAGTGAGGCGAACTTATATACGATAACAGGCAAGGAGAGCAAAGAGGTACTTCACCTCCCTTGCAGAGAACTATTTGCCAGAGGTAAGAAACAGATCGAAGTTATTGGACCTTTATTGGAAGATGAAGCGCGAGAAGTGCACTTAGATTTCTGGCATTGAGTGCCAGACAAATCGATGGGTATCAACTTTTCAGCTTGCAGAAGTTATTAGGGAGATATACTGATAGTTACACTGCAATCCAACCTCCTTAGATCAAATTTGGATACAAAAAACAAGGACCGAGTTACCGGCTCTTTTCGATTTTTGTGAACTTGTTGGTTGTTATGACTACATTGATGACTTTCAAATGTTAAGAGGTTACGATATCTAACATACTTTGACCAACTTAGATTTCTTTGAGGCACTGAATCACTGATGGTACGGTACATGATCTGGTCTAAGGGAACATTTATGGCCAAGGCTAGTGGGACCAGTGAGACTCTCAAACCCAAAGCGATGCATTTTTGCACCGTCGAGAGTTGGGCTGTGTGACAGACAATGTTAAAATCGATATCTTGTTGATAACAGAAGGACTGTACCTGTTCACCCAGACAATGGACTTCGCTGAGAGCGATGAAGGGGAAATCGTCTAATTCTTTGACCCGGATCGCAGCTCGGTTAACGATATCGTACTTCTGGGAGGCAGCCACAACAAGGGGTTCTTTTAACAGTTCTTCAGTTCAGATCAATTTATTTTTGATCGGCACGCTGGTGATACCAACATCCAATTCAGCCGCGATGATTTTCTGGAGCAGTTCATCGGTTAGATCTTCGTGGAATTCTAGCCTTGCGTTGGGGAATTTCCAGCTAAACCTGCGGATGACATCCGGTAAACAAAAGGCGCTATCGTTGGATGAATCCCACTGCCAGGGTGCCGTGGCCACCCTGAATTTCAGTTTGCAAAATCTAATTTTATACCTTGTAGCTCTCCAGTCTCGTTCTGGCGCGCGGCAACAGCATCCTGCCGATATCGGTGAGTACTACCTTGCGTCCAAAGCGGTCGATGAGAGGCTGTCCGATCTCGTTTTCGAATTTCCTTATTTGTTGACTCAGAGAAATTTGGGCTTCATTATAGCGTTCAGCAGCCCAACTGAAACCACTGGATTCGATGTTAGCAACAAAATATTCCATTTGATGAATTTCCAAATTGCAAACCACATAATATATAGGTGATTGATATTTTACAGTTATACTGAAGTTTTGTATAATGGACAGGTCGCGATTTTTGATTGAAAAAATGAGAAAGCAAAAGGAGACACCCCTATGAACGAAGATAGCAAGCACCCGTTACCGGGTGGAGCTAAGAACCCCATTGCTGGAGGTGGCACGTCGAACCGGGACTGGTGGCCGAATCAGTTGAATCTAAGGATTCTTCATCAGCACTCTAACTTGAGTAATCCAATGGGCGAGGAATTCAACTACGCGGATGAATTCAAAAAGCTTGACCTCAAAGCCCTGAAAGATGACCTCTATTCCCTGATGACCGACTCGCAGGATTGGTGGCCAGCCGATTACGGTCACTACGGCGGGCTTTTCATCCGCATGGCGTGGCACAGCGCAGGCACCTACCGCATCGGCGATGGCCGCGGGGGCGCAGGATCTGGCAGCCAGCGCTTTGCACCTCTCAACAGCTGGCCGGACAATGTCAACCTCGACAAGGCCCGCCGGCTGCTTTGGCCGATCAAACAAAAATATGGCAACGAGATATCCTGGGCAGACCTGATGATCCTTGCCGGAAACTGCGCGCTGGAGTCGATGGGATTGAAAACCTTCGGCTTCGCAGGTGGGCGCGAGGATATCTGGGAGCCCGAGGAGGACATCTACTGGGGCAGCGAGGACACCTGGCTCGGTGACAAACGCTACAGCGGTGACCGCGAACTAGAGAATCCTCTTGCTGCCGTTCAAATGGGCCTGATCTATGTGAACCCGGAAGGGCCGAACGGCGAACCGGACCCGGTCGCCGCAGGCCGCGATATTCGTGAAACCTTCGCGCGCATGGCCATGAACGACGAAGAGACCGTTGCACTCACCGCGGGAGGACATACTTTCGGCAAATCCCATGGTGCGGGTGATGTTTCCCATGTCGGTCCTGAACCTGAAGCCGCCGGTATCGAAGAGCAGGGCCTTGGTTGGAAGAGCAGCTTTGGCAGCGGCAAGGGCTCCGATACCATCGGTAGCGGCATCGAAGGTGCCTGGACGCCAAACCCGATCCAGTGGGATCTGGGCTATTTCGACATGCTGTTCGGATACGAGTGGGAACTCACGAAGAGCCCTGCAGGCGCCTGGCAGTGGAAGGCGAAAGACGTGGCCGAAAGGGATCTGGCGCCGGATGCGGAAGATCCATCAAAGCGGGTTCCAACTATGATGACAACCGCCGACATGGCGATGCGAATGGACCCAATCTACGAGCCGATCGCACGCCGGTTCCATGAAAACCCCGATGAGTTCGCCGATGCCTTCGCCCGGGCATGGTTCAAGCTCACACACCGTGACATGGGCCCCCGTTCGCGATATCTCGGCGCGGAAGTGCCTGAAGAAGAACTCATTTGGCAAGACCCGGTACCGGTAGTCGATCATGAGCTGATCGACGAACAGGATATCGCTACACTCAAGGGCAAGATTCTGGCATCAGGTATGTCTGTCTCCCAACTGGTCTCAACCGCCTGGGCCTCGGCCTCCACGTTCCGCGGCTCCGACAAGCGCGGAGGCGCGAACGGGGCGCGCATACGTCTAGCACCGCAAAAAGATTGGGAAGTAAACCAGCCCGCGCAACTTTCGAAGGTCCTTGAAACCCTAGAGGAAATCCAGAAAGGGTTCAATGAAGGACAGTCCGGGGGCAAGAAAGTATCACTCGCTGACATTATTGTTCTAGGTGGGTGTGCAGGTATCGAACAGGCTGCAAAGAATGCCGGTCATGCTGTAACTGTTCCTTTCACCCCAGGACGAACAGATGCCTCCCAGGATCAAACCGACGTGGAGTCATTTTCCGTACTCGAACCAGCTGCAGACGGGTTCCGCAATTATATGAAGACCAAATACGCTGTATCAGCAGAGGAAATGCTGGTTGATCGGGCGCAACTGCTGACCCTGACCGCACCTGAGATGACGGTTCTCGTTGGTGGTATGCGCGTCTTGAATGCCAACTACGGAGGGTCCCAGCACGGCGTATTTACTATGCGGCCAGAGACACTCACTAATGACTTCTTCGTTAATCTGCTAGACATGGACACCGAGTGGAAGGCAGCTTCAGAAGATGAAGACGTTTTCGAAGGTCGTGATCGCACAACGGGTGAACTCAGGTGGACCGGCACCCGTGTTGACCTCATCTTTGGTTCGAACTCCCAGCTCCGGGCTCTTGCCGAAGTTTATGCTCAGGACGACTCCCAGGAGAGGTTCAAGCATGACTTCGTGGAAGCCTGGAACAAAGTGATGAACTCGGATCGCTTCGACCTCGCCTGAATCTTCTTAGTGAAATAGGCTTTACTAAAACAAAAAAAGTCACCCGTGGATGGTGACTTTTTTTGTTTAACCACATCGTATTGGTCGTATTATCGTTCTTAATCACTGACCAACCGCTCAAAATCT
>Ga0209536_100006734_pt1 | contig 17510 bp, 17 predicted proteins | sample DeeMarSeWOR28_12_FD_187461 | JGI IMG/M metagenome (GOLD analysis project Ga0209536, IMG submission 187461) | Marine sediment microbial communities from White Oak River estuary, North Carolina - WOR-2-8_12 (SPAdes) (version 2) | ecosystem: Environmental > Aquatic > Marine > Intertidal zone >... | reverse complement strand
TCAGCTGCAATAGCAACTGGTGGTGCAATCCGTGCAAGACCAATAATTCCAATTATGGTTTCTTCCTTAGTTGTTGTTTTTGCCGTACTCGAACTTATACTGCTGCCTTTTTTAGCACAGATTTTTCTCTGGGAAGAACCAATGGTTGCTGGTGCATGGATGGGGCTTGCAGTTAAAACCGATGGTGCCGCAGTTGCCAGCGGCGCAATAACAGATGCTCTTATTCGTGCAAAGGTTTTGGCAGAAACAGGAGTGAATTATAGAGAAGGCTGGATAGTGATGACTACTACAACAGTAAAAGTTTTTATTGATGTGTTCATTGGTATCTGGGCATTTATTCTTGCAATTATCTGGTGCTCAAAGTTTGATAAAAGCAAAAGCGGCGAAAAAGTTAAAGCAAAAGAAATCTGGGATAGGTTTCCAAAATTTGTTTTGGGCTATGGTTTAACTTTTCTTGTCTTTCTTGGAGTCTGCTTATTAATTCCAGAAGCTATTGAAAATGCAAAAGCTGCTGCAAATGAAGCAAATGGTTTAAGGAAAATGTTTTTTGTACTTACATTTTTTACAATCGGTGTTGTATCAAACTTTAAAAAATTAAAAGAAGAAGGTATTGGCAGACTTGCGGTTGTGTACTTGCTCTGCCTTTTTGGCTTTATCATTTGGATCGGATTGCTGATATCATGGATTTTCTTCAATGGAATAACACCGCCTGTTGTTTGATGAATTAATAAATAAATTAAAAGAGAATGGAAGAAGAAACAAAACTGGCAGATGAACTGAAGAAGATGGAATATGAACCGCTTCTGCCGATTGAAAAAAAACTTATTGGCTGGAGTGTCGGATTAGGAGTAATTCTTTTAGGCATATTAATCTGGATTAGTTACACATTCTTTTCAGTTAAATGAAAATGAATATATCTAAACTTTAATGAATAATTATAACTCTTAAACTCAAAGGAGTAAAAATGGCTAAAGACAATGGTAAAACACCAAACCTGGATGAACTTGAAAAAGGAGCCTGGCCGAGTTTTGTAAAAGAAATTAAAACTCAGGCTGAAAAAAATCCTATGGCTAAGGATTTACTTGGACAGTTAGAGCGTTCGTATGATGAAAAAATCGGACACTGGAAACATGGTGGTATAGTTGGTGTAATGGGTTACGGCGGTGGTGTCATTGGAAGATATTCGGATCTTCCTGAAGATTTTCCAAACGTTTCTCACTTCCACACATTGCGCATCAATCAACCAGCTGGATGGTTTTATACTTCAGATGTTCTTAGAAAAATATGTGATGTCTGGGAAAAACACGGCTCGGGTTTAACAAATATGCATGGTTCCACTGGTGATATAATTTTCCTTGGTACTAAAACGGATGAATTGGAACCAACCTTTGCTGATCTTACTGAAATAGGATTTGATCTGGGCGGATCAGGTTCTGATGTGCGGACGCCAAGCTGCTGTTGTGGAATGGCTCGCTGTGAGTGGGCTTGCTATGATACAATGAAACTAACGTATTTTTTAACAATGCATTATCAGGATGAACTTCACAGACCAGCTTTTCCTTACAAATGGAAATTTAAAATGGCAGGTTGTCCGAATGATTGCGTTGCGTCAGTCGCAAGAGCTGATATGTCCATCATTGGAACATGGCGTGATGAAATTCAGATGGATCTAGAAGCAATTACAGAGTATGCTAAATCCGGAATGAATATACAAAAAGATGTTGTAGAAAACTGTCCCGCAAAATGTATGGATTGGGATGGAAAAAGATTAGCCATTGATAATAAATCATGCCGTAGATGTATGCATTGTATTAATGCAATGCCAAAGGCTCTTAGCCCTGGTAAAGACAGAGGTGCTTGTATTCTTTTAGGTTCCAAAGCTCCAATAGTTGAAGGTGCTTTACTCTCTTCAGTTTTAGTTCCGTTTATTAAACTGGAAGAACCTTATGATGATTTAATTGAACTGGTTGATAATATCCACGAAGTGTGGGCAGAAAATGGTAAAAACCGCGAAAGAGTAGGTGAATTTATTCAAAGAGTCGGAATGGGTAATTTCTTAGAAGCGATAGGGCTTGAACCAACCCCCGAAATGGTTGCCCATCCACGTGAAAATCCATATGTATTTTATGAAGAGTATTTCGAAGAAGGGGATGAAGAAGAAGAAACGAAATAGATAATTATCAATTAGGAAAAAATTATTAATAAAATATAAAATAAGGAATTACAAAAATGGCTGAAGAAAAAAAGAAGAGAGTAACCGATATAGGTCCTCCGCATTACGAAAAATTCTTACCACCAATAATTAAAGAAAATTATGGTAAGTGGAAATATCACGAAATATTAAAACCGGGTGTAATGGTTCACGTTTCTGAAAATGGTGCCAAATTATTTACTGTCCGTGCGGGCTCACCACGTTTATTAGGTATAGAAAAAATAAGAAATTATGCCGATCTGGCCGATAAATATTGTGATGGTTACTTAAGGTTTACGAGCAGAAATAATGTTGAATTCCTGCTGACTGATGAATCAAAAATTGATCCTCTGATTAAAGATTTGCTGGCTCTTGGGCATCCGGTTGGAGGTATGGGTAATGCTATTTCAAACATTGTTCATACTCAAGGCTGGGTACACTGCCATTCGGCGGCAACAGATGCATCTGGTATTGTAAAATCTGTTATGGATGAACTAATTGATCACTTTACTAGTACAAAATTACCGGCAAAAATCCGAATAGCATTAGCATGTTGCTTAAATATGTGCGGTGCGGTTCACTGCTCGGATATAGCAATATTAGGAATTCACAGACGTCCGCCAAAAACAGATTTAGGTAAATTAAATTCAATGTGTGAAATTCCTTCAGTAGTTGCTTCTTGTCCGACTGCTGCCATCAAACCAGCAACATATGAAGGGAAACCATCAGTAGAGGTAATTGAAGAGAGATGTATGTTCTGTGCAAACTGCTATACAGTTTGTCCTGCAATGCCTTTAAACGATCCATTGAATGATGGCGTTTCAATTTGGGTTGGCGGTAAAGTTTCTAACGCAAGGACAGAACCAATGTTTTCAAAGCTGGCAATTCCATTTTTACCAAACAATCCCCCAAGATGGCCGGAAGTTGTGGATGCAGTTAAAAACCTTGTAGAAATATGGGCAAAGAATGCAAAACCGTATGAAAGAATGGGTGAATGGATAAATAGAATTGGCTGGCCGAAATTTTTCAGAATGACAGGAATCGAATTCCAGAAAGAACATATCGATGATTTCAAACATGCTGGATTAACATTTAAACGAAGTACACATTTAAGTTATTAAAAGGAGAATAAAATGGCTGAGCAAGTACCAGTTGAAGAAGTTGCTAATGCTATGTATAAAATGGTAAAAGAATCCATGGGTCAGAAAAAATGGAAAGCAACTGATTTAACAAAAGCGGTGATTGAATTATTTGGGGAAGATAAATGTGATAAAAAATTAGCAAAACTAGCCATTAGAGAATTAATGGATTCCGGAAGATGCGTTTATACATATTTCGGCGGAAGTTTCATCGAAATACCGCATAAAGAAGGTGCAGAAAACTAAATTTTCTTCTGTAGTGATAAAATTTAAAGTGATATGCAAAGTATAAGTTATCCAAGGATTGTCATTGGCGGATTGTCAGGTGATTCAGGAAAGACAGTTTTATCCTGTGGTATTATTGCCTGCCTTCGGGAAAAAGGTATGAATGTTTCTGCTTTTAAAAAGGGACCGGACTACATCGACACTGCTTGGTTAGGTTTGGTCTCTGGAAAACCTGCTAGAAATCTCGATACATACTTAATGGGTTTTCCAAAAGTAAAAAATTCATTTCTGAAGAATGCTGCTAAAAGCGATATAAGTTTAATTGAAGGAAACAGGGGACTGTTCGATGGTGTCGATAGTCTGGGAACACATAGTACAGCAGAACTTGCTAAGCTGCTTAAAGCACCCGTAATCATCATTCAGAACCTAACAAAGGTTACACGCACTGCAGCGGCTACAATTCTGGGCTGTAAAAAACTTGATCCTGACTTAAATATAGCAGGGGTAATTTTAAACCAGGTCGCAGGGGAGAGACACCTTAAAGTTGCTCAAGACGCAATTGAAGAAACAACAGGCATACCTGTTCTTGGTTCAATACCTAAATTACAAAATGATTACGTACTCCCGTCAAGACATTTGGGATTAATAACTCCGGATGAATACGATCGAAACTCTGATTTTATTTCTGATTTGAAAAAAATTGTAAATGATCATGTTGATATTCCTGAAGTAATAAAAATTGCAAATGATTTGTCTTTGCTTGATTATGAAGGTAATAAAAGCATAAACCATGAGCTTGCTTCTGCTGAAGAAAAAGTGCGTATAGGATATTTTAAAGATCAATCATTTACTTTTTACTATCCGGAAAATCTTGAATTGTTAAGAGAAGCAGGAGCTGACTTAGTTGCAATCTCCGCTTTTCGTGATAGTGATTTGAATGATTTAGATTCAGTTTATATCGGCGGCGGTTTTCCTGAAACAAGTTTAACAAGACTTGAACTTAACAAACAAATGATGCACTCTCTAAAAGAGCTGGCGGAAGGTGGGTTGCCCGTTTACGCGGAGTGCGGCGGTTTAATGTATCTCGCAAGAGAAGTTGAAAGGAAAGATCAAAAGCATATGCTAACAGGTATTCTTCCAATCAGTATCAAGATGCATGATAAACCCCAGGGGCATGGTTATTACCGTGCTATTGTGGATAGCGAGAATCCGTACTTTAAAGCAGGTACGCAGCTTAACGGGCACGAATTTCATTACTCCTCAATTCACGAATTTGATGAAAATATTAAAAGCGTACTTTCAGTTATACGAGGCAATGGATGTTTTAATCAAAGGGATGGTTTAATATATAAAAATGTATTTGCAAGTTATCTTCATTTGCATGCACTTGCTTCTCCGGAATGGGTAACCGGTATGATAGCTTGTGCGAGAAAATATAAGGAATTAAAAAAAAACAAAATATTAATAGAAGGGTAAAAAAATGGCAAAACAAAAAGAGCTAAATGAAAAACTTGTCGCTACCTTAAAGAAGTGGCAGAAGGTAGAAGATGCTTCTGTACAATCAACTTCGGAAATTATTGGTAAAACAAAAAATCCGGTTGTTAAGCAGGTAATGGAAATTATTAAGCAGGATTCTGCGATGCATAAAAAAGTTCAGCAACTTTTGATCGATAGTTTCGAGAAAGAAGCTATTCAACTTCAGCCGGAAGAATTAAGTGAAGTTTGGGGTATGATTGAAAACCACATCGAGTTGGAAAAAGAAACTGTTAGGCTTGCAGAAGAATCCAGAAAAAACAGCAATAACTTTATTGTGAGATATCTACTTGGCTATTTGATGACTGATGAACAAAAACATAATGATGTTCTGGCACAGTTAGAAGATGTTAAAAGGGGAATGTATCCATACGCAGGATAAATTTATTAGTGGCGTATCTAATAAAAAAGAATTTGAAAGGAGAAATTAAGTGGCGAAGCTTGTAAAGAAAAAGAAAAAAGGATTAGGTGGCTTGAGGGGTCAATCAGCTGGTGGTTCATCAGTTGAATCGTCTCCCCTTCGTCCGGTATACGTTCCCAAAACAGCACCATGTCATAATAATTGTCCAAGCGGAAATAAGATTCGAGAGATCATTACCACCATAGGACAAACTGAAGGTGCAGAAAGAACTCCACATGAATCTTTTGAAAAAGCATGGCATTTATTAAGTGAAACAAGCCCATTCCCTTCAGTGTGCGGACGTGTTTGCCCACATCCCTGCGAAGATGATTGTAACAGAGAACATAAAGATGGTGCAGTAGGAATCAATAGTATTGAAAGATTTATTGGAGATTATGCGATTGAAAACAACTTTCAATTCCAGAGATTAACAGAAGAAAAACATCCGGAAAAAGTTGCTGTTATCGGTGCCGGTCCTGCCGGACTATCTTGTGCATATCAATTAACACGCAGAGGTTACTCGGTAACTGTTTTTGAAGCATTCAGCAAACCGGGTGGAATGCTTAGATACGGCATACCGGATTATCGTCTTCCCGCGGAAATTTTAGATAAAGAAATAAAAAGAATTGAAGATTTTGGAGTCGAAATTAAGTGCAATCAGATTATTGGAAAAGATATTCCTTACAGCAAAATACAGGAAGATTTTGATGCGATATTTGTGGGTATCGGTGCACACAAAGGAAAATTGCTTGGCATTCCAAACGAAGATGCAACGAATGTTTTTACCGGAACTGAATTTTTAAATAAAATTAATTCAGGTGAAAAAATTGAAGTTGGTAATAAAGTCCTGGTTATTGGCGGCGGCGATACGGCAATTGATGCAGCACGTGTTTCAAGAAGACTCGGTGCGGATGTTACGGTTGTTTACAGAAGAACAAGAACCGAAATGCCTGCTATTAAAGAGGAAATTGTTGGTGCCGAAGAAGAAGGAGTTAAACTCGAATTTCTTGCTGCACCAATTGAATTTGAAAAGAACGGTGAGCTGATAACAAAAATGAAATGCCAGAAAATGGAATTGGGAGAGCCGGATGAATCGGGCAGAAGAAGACCTGTTCCAATTGCAGATGATTTCTTCTACATTGATGCTTCTACTGTAATTGCTGCAATTAGTCAGGAGCCGGAATTTGAAGGAATGGAAAACCTGCATGAAGGAAAAGACTGGATAAAAATTAAAGAAGATGGCTCGACTGATTTAGATAAAACTTATGCCGGTGGTGATGCAATAGAACTTGGATTGGCAACAATTGCAATTTCTCAGGGAAGATTGGCAGCGGAAACAATTCACAATAAATTCCGGGGCATAGAACCAAAGCCCGAGGAAAAGCAGCCGTTAATTCCACATGATAAAATTATTTTAGATTATTATGAAAGTAAACTGAGAAACGAACCATTTGTGATGCCGCCTGCTGAAAGGTTAAAAGAGTTGGGACTGGAAATCAGTTCTACCTTAACAGAAGAGCAGGTTATTAGCGAAGCGATGCGCTGCATGAGCTGCGGATCTTGCTTCGATTGCGGAACCTGCTGGAGTTATTGTCAGGATCAGGCAATAGTAAAACCAGTTAGAAAATATGAGCCTTACAAATTCAAAATGGAATTTTGTAACGGCTGTAAAAAATGCGCAGAGCAATGTCCCTGCGGATACATTGAAATGAAATAAAATATTAATCAAATTACTTATTCACTAACAATTTATGGAATAATAAAATGCCAATTTTTGAGCACGGAGAAGTCAAAATTGAAGTTGATGAAGATGGTTTCATTCAAGAACCTGAAGTATGGAATGAAGAAGTTGCGAAAGCGCTTGCTACAACTGAAGACGTAACTGACATGACTGAGTCGCATTGGAAAATTGTTTACTACCTGCGCGATTATTACAAGCAGTTTGGTATTGCTCCAATGATTAGAAAACTCTGTAAAGAAACCGGATTCTCACTTAAAGAAATTTACGAACTCTATCCATCTGGTCCTGCAAAAGGAGCCTGTAAAGTAGCTGGTTTAACTAAACCAACCGGATGCGTATAAGACTTCTAAGTTCTTTTTAAATCTTAGTACAATTCATCTAATTGTTTTCTGTGTGATTCTATAGTGCATTTAATTGAATAATGTTCTATAGATCGCACAGAATAAATAATAAACAGAATGACTTAAGTGATTTCAATGTTGAATGATATAGTTGCTAAAAAGAAATCTGTAATTGTTAAGAATTGGATTCAGCTGATATTTGAAACATATTCATCTGAAACTTCGAAATTTTTGAATGTTGAAAATAATCAGTTTAGTAATCCTGTTGGCTTTATAACAAGTGAAGCGGTTAATAATTTATTTGATGTATTAATTAATGATGTAAATCCCGGCAATGTAAAACCAGTTTTACTTGATTTAATTAAAATCAGGGCTGTGCAGGATTTCACACCATCGCAGGCTGCAGGATTTGTCCTTCTAATTAAAAAAGTAGTACGAGATGAACTAAAAGATGACTTAAATCAAATAAAAATTTACGATGAGTTATTAGAATTTGAATCCAATGTAGATAAAGCTGCACTAATTGCATTTGATTTATATCAGGAGTGCAGGGAAAAAGTGTACCAAATTCACGTTAAGGAAATTAAAACAAACTCATTAAGCGTTTTTTAATAATAGCTTTTTTGAATTAAACTGAAAATAGTTACTCCTAGTGCTATTCATAATTTTCATTATGAATATTATTCGAAAAGGAGAAGATTGATGAACTTATTTTTTTCGTTTGCTGCCCTTCTAATAATAATTTTGTTAGCTGTAGTTGGGGTGGAAGCAGCTAATTTGGAATATCTCTTCGGTGTAATAGTTCCCTATACTGCAATTGCTTTTTTTCTTATTGGTATAATTTACAAAGTTATTTACTGGGCTAGATCGCCTGTTCCTTTCCGAATTACTACTGTGTCCGGACAGCAGAAATCTTTAAACTGGATAAAAAGCAGTAAGCTGGAGAGTCCACACTCTACACTTGGCGTTATTGGAAGGATGCTTTTAGAAGTTTTACTTTTTCGTTCGCTGTTTAGAAATACAAAAGTCGAATTAAAAAAGGGTCCTAAATTAGTTTATGGAAGCAGCCGCTATTTGTGGCTTGCTGCGCTAGCTTTTCACTGGGCTTTTTTAATAATTGTACTTAGGCACTTTCGATACTTTTCGGAACCGATTCCGGCTTTTGTTCCATTCCTTCAAAACTTTGATGGTTTTTTGCAAATAGGTGTCCCGATTCTTTATATAACAAACGTAATAATTGTTGCTGCATTAACATTTCTTTTCCTTCGCCGCATTGTTGATCCAAAATTAAAATATTTTTCTTTAGCATCTGATTATTTCCCTCTTTTACTAATTATAAGTATAGCCGTAACCGGAATTTTAATGCGATACTTTACTAAAGTGGATATAATAAGTGTTAAAGAATTAGCAATCGGTTTGTTCAGCTTTCAACCGATTGTTCCCGAAGGAATTGGGGTGATGTTTTTTATTCATTTATTTCTTGTAAGTGTTTTAATTGCATACTTCCCGTTCAGCAAGCTGATGCACATGGCTGGGATTTTCCTTTCGCCAACAAGAAACTTAGCCAACAATAACAGAATGAAAAGACATATAAATCCATGGAATGCACCGGTTAGAATTCATACTTATGAAGAATATGAAGATGAATTCCGTGATGTAATGAAAGCCTCCGGATTACCATTAGAAAAGGAATAAAGATGTCTGAAGTAAAACTTAAGCCAGAAGAACTCGCAGAAAAAATAAATTACAAAACTCCGCAAAAGAGTTGGATGAATCCCACTGTTGAAATTAAACACGGATCATTTAACTATAGCGGGATTCCAAAAAATGTTGAATATCTAAAATTACCTAATCCAAGAAAATGGCAGCCAACTGAAGAAGATTGGAAGTTACCCGATAACTGGAAAGAAATTATTCTTAGAGGATTAAAAGAAAGACTTAATAAATTCCGTTCACTAAAAATATTTATGGATATATGCGTTCGCTGCGGGGCGTGTTCTGATAAATGCCATTTCTTTATCGGTTCAGGTGATCCGAAAAATATGCCTGTACTGAGAGCGGAACTTTTAAGATCAGTTTACAGAAATGATTTTACTACTGCTGGTAAAGTATTTGGTAAGTTTGCTGGCGCTCGCGATCTTACAATTGATGTTATAAAGGAATGGTTCTATTATTTTTATCAATGTACACAGTGCCGCCGTTGTTCGGTTTTTTGTCCTTACGGAATTGATACCGCTGAGATTACAATTTTAGTTCGCGAGCTGCTTAACTTAATTGGAATTAATATCGATTGGGTTATTACACCTGTAGCTAACAGCTTCAGAACGGGAAATCATCTTGGTATTCAGCCTCATGGATTTAAAGACAGTATTGATTTTGCAGTCGAAGAACTGGAATCAATAATCGGAATTAAAGTAGATGCACCTATTAATAAAAAGGGTGCTGAAGTTCTTTTCGTTACTCCTTCCGCGGACTATTTTGGAGATCCGCACTACTTTACACTGCTTGGCTATCTCGCACTCTTCCACGAAATTGGATTGGATTACACGTGGACAACTTTTGCTTCTGAAGGAGGAAACTTCGGTTCATTCGTTTCACACGATTTGATGAAATCACTAAACACAAAAATTTATTCTGAAGCAAAACGATTAGGAGTAAAATGGATTCTCGGCGGCGAATGCGGACACATGTGGAGAGTGCTGCATCAATATATGGATACGCTAAACGGACCAGCGGATTTTCTCGAAAAACCTGTCTCACCTATTACGGGAACGAAATTCGAAAATGCAAAATCGACAAAAATGGTTCACATCTGTGAGTTTACTGCCGATCTAATTAAAAATAATAAAATTAGATTAGATAAAAGCCGAAATGATAAATGGAAAGTTACATTTCACGATTCCTGCAATCCTGCCCGTGCAATGGGTCTGATAGAAGAACCGCGCTACATAATTAATAACACCTGTAATCACTTTTTTGAAATGCCCGAAAACACAATCAAAGAACAAACATTCTGCTGCGGAAGTGGTGCAGGTTTAGGAACAGATGAGAACCTGGAAATGAGGCTGAGGGGAGGCCTCCCCAGGGCAAATGCAGTAAAGTTTGTAAACGAAAAAAATGGTGTGAACTTCCTCGGTTGTATTTGTGCAATTGATAAAGCAACGCTTCCTCCTTTAATGGATTACTGGGTTCCTGGTGTACAGGTTGGCGGAATACATGAGTTAGTTGGAAACGCACTTGTAGTTAAAGGTGAAAAGGAAAGAACAACTGATTTACGTGGCGAACCTTACGAGGACAAAGCAAAAGAAGTAATTAAATCATCAATGAAGGAATGATTAAATGTACGATTCAGGTAAAATAATTTTGGGCATAGTAATTTTTATAGCCCTGTTTACGTTTCCAACCTGGTATCTTTTTACCAACGGCGAACCTAAACCAATGCCGGATTTAGTCTTTCCTGAAAATGAAGATCAAAAAGAATGTGTTTATAACTCAGAATATATGCGTGCATCACATATGGATTTATTAAATGAATGGAGAGATAAAGTAGTGAGAGAGGGCCAAAGAACTTTCACGACATCGAAAGGTAAAAATTTTGAAATGAGCTTGACAAAAACGTGTCTTGGTTGTCACTCAAATAAAGCACAATTCTGTGATAAATGTCATGATTATTTGGATGTTACTCCCTATTGCTGGGATTGCCACGTGGATCCATCACAATTGGAGAATCAATAATGGATATTACCAGAAGAAAATTATTAAAATTAGCAGGACTTGGAGCACTTGGTCTGACGGCTGGGAAATATGCAAAAATTTTCGCAAAGGAATCGTTCAATAAAATTTCTTCAATGAATATTGGCAGTACTAAGAGATGGGCAATGGTTGTTGATGTCAGAAAATGTTTGGTTAAAGAAGATTGCAGAGATTGCATTAATGCATGTCATACAACACATAACGTCCCGGATTTAGGAAATCTAAAGGATGAAGTTAAATGGATTTGGAAAGAAGATTTTGAAAACGTTTTTATCGAACAGGAGAATCATTATTTGGAAGAAAATTTAAAAGAAAAAAGAGTACCTATATTTTGTAATCATTGTGACAATCCGCCCTGCGTAAGAGTCTGTCCAACTCAGGCTACATGGAAAAGGGAAGAAGATGGTATTGTAATGATGGACTGGCACAGGTGTATTGGCTGCAGGTACTGTGTGGTAGCATGCCCATACGGCTCTAGAAGCTTTAATTGGCGTGATCCAAGACCGTTTGTTAAAGAGACAAATTCTGATTTTCCAACCCGCAGCAAAGGTGTTGTTGAAAAATGTACTTTCTGCGAAAAAAGATTGGCTGAAGGTCTTGCCCCCGCCTGCGTTGAAGCCTGCAAAGAAAAAGCATTAATCTTTGGAAATCTGAATGATCCGAAATCAGAAGTCAGAGAATTATTAAAAGAAAATTTCTCAATCAGAAGAAAACCGGGTTTGGGTACTGAACCTGAAATCTATTATTTAGTATAGGATTTTTTTATGCTCGAACATGCCTTAAAAGGAAGTAAAAAATATTGGGGATGGATTTTCTCTCTCTCAATAATCATAGTAATAGGAGTATTTTTTTACTTAAAGCAGTTCGCTTTTGGTTTAGGAATAACAGGGCTAAGCAGAGATGTTTCCTGGGGATTCTATATTGCACAGCTTACTTTTTTAGTCGGGGTTGCTGCATCGGGAGTAATGGTTGTCCTTCCGTATTATCTGCACGATTATAAACAGTTCGGAAAGCTTACAATACTCGGCGAATTTTTGGCGATTGCCGCTGTTGCAATGTGCATACTTTTTGTTTTTGTTGATGTAGGTCAGCCGGTTAGATTGATGAATATTTTACTGTATCCATCGCCGAGTTCTATCTTGTTTTGGGATACTGTTGTGCTTAGCGGATACATGCTTATTAATATTGTCATCAGTCATGTTGTTTTAGATTCGGAACGTAAATCAATTCCACCTCCCAAATGGATTAAACCAGTTATTATAATCTCTATTCCATGGGCAATAAGTATTCATACAGTAACTGCTTTTTTGTATGCTGGATTGGCGGCGAGACCATTTTGGATGACAGCGGTTCTTGCTCCAAGGTTTTTAGCTTCAGCGTTTTCTTCGGGTCCTGCACTTTTACTGGTTTTAGTTTTCATTATTAAAAGAATTACAAAATTCGATCCCGGAAAAGAAGCAGTACAAAAACTGGCATTAATAATTACCTATGCAATGGCGGCTAACATCTTTTTCATTTTAATGGAATTTTTTACGGCTTTTTACAGCTCAATACCTGAACACATCCATCATTTTCAGTATTTATTTTTTGGTCTTGAAGGACACACAACCTTAGTCCCATGGATGTGGGCTTCTGCAATACTTGGAGTAACTTCTTTAGTACTTTTATTTATTCCAAAGATTAGAAAAAATGAAGATTATTTATTCATTATTTGTGTAGCAATATTCATTTCAATCTGGATTGATAAAGGATTAGGAATGGTAGTAACTGGATTTATACCAACTCCTCTTGGTGATGTTGTTGATTATTGGCCAACAATTCCTGAAGCATTGATTTCTTTATCAATCTGGGCAATTGGATTCTTTTTAATAACTGTTTTTTACAAGATTGCTCTTTCGGTTCGGAAAGAAGTAATGACGTGATGTTTTCTAATGTGTAATGTAATAATTATTGGTGGAATGGCAGCAGGTTGCAAAACCGCTGCAAGATTGAGTCGTCTATCATCCGATTATAGGATAACTATAATTGAACGAGAACAATTTATCTCCTTTGGTAACTGCGGTTTACCTCTTTATGCTTCAGGCGAAATAGACAACATTTACGACCTGGCTAAAACAGCTTACGGAAAGATTAGAGATGAAAATTATTTTCGCGATGTAAAAGGTGTAGAGGTTTTAACAAATACCGAAGTAACAAATATCAATTTAAATAAGTCTGAGGTAAAATGTAAAGATATCATTGATAATAAATTGATTAATCTTCAATATGACAAATTAGTTTTTGCTACGGGTTCTAAAGTAATTCAGCCGCAATTTTCATTTCCTGAATCGAATAATATTTCACCATTTCATTCTGCAAAAGATGCAAAGAAATTTAGAGAAGCAGCACAGAAAGGTATAGTTAAAAAGGCCGTTGTAGTTGGCGGAGGATTTATAGGTTGTGAATTAGTCGAAGCACTTTCCTCGCTTTGGGAAATAGAAACAGTATTAATTGAAAAGGAAAAATCACTATTAAATTCATTTCTTGATCCAGAAATCTCAAAGCTTGTTGAAAACCGAATTCGACAAAAAAACATTCAAGTTTATTTATCAGCTAAGATTGAAAAAATTGAATTAGATAATAAGAATCTGCCGGTCGTCTTTTTAAATGATGGAAATAAAATTGAGTGCGATTACGTGTTCTATAATTTGGGAGTGAAGCCCAATTCCTTACTGGCGGAAAAAATTGGAATTAAAATTGGTGACTACGGTGGAATTCTTGTTGATGAAAAAATGAAAACGAACCTTCCAAACATATGGGCAGTTGGTGATTGCGTTGAAATAAAAAATCTCATCACAGATGAAAATGAGTTTTTTGCATTAGGTTCATTATCAAATAGAATGGGAAGAGTGGCTGCCGACTCAATAGCTGGAAGGGATGCGAAATTTGTTGGTTCAGTAGGATCGATCTCTTTAAAAGTATTCGATTTAATTTCATCTGCAACGGGTCTGACCGAAAAAAAAGCAAAGCAGCTTGGATACAAAACAGAAAACATGATTGGCTGCTGGTCCGATAAACCCGATTATCAACCTGAGGTAAAAAACCTTTTTGGAAAGGTTGTATTCGAAAAGAACAGTCTTAAATTGTTAGGTCTTCAACTAGTTGGTGAAAGGGAAGTAAACAGGTATGTAGACGTATTTGCTGAGCTGCTGGTAAATAAAAAAACTGCTATCGATTTAATTAATTTAGAACATGCATATACACCTGCACATTCATCACCGATATCACCCCTTACTTATTTGGGATATATGATAATAAATCAGGAAAAAGATGGTGTAGGTAATTGCAGCTTTGATTCTCTTGCATCGATTGATAGATTGGTCCTGGATGTTAGAGAAGAGGAAGAAATTGATAATTCATTCGACTTTTACGATACATTGAACATTCCACTATCTTCATTTCGGTCTGAATTGCCCGAGATTAAAATTAGTGAACCTGCTGTTGTGGTTTGTGAAAAAGGTCCGAGGTCTTACGAAGCTGCAAGATTATTAAAGAATAAAGGAATTAGAAATGTACAATACCTAGGCGGAGGAGCAGCGTTTTATGGCGAATTTAAGAATGACACTCATACTAAAAAAAGTAATGAATAATCGAAATTGATTATAACTACCAGACAATGAAAGAAGAAAAGTTAAAACTTGTTGTAATCGGAATAAGTCACAAGACAGCCTCAATTTCTGATTTGGAATTATTTCAATTGAATAAAAACGAAACTGGCGACGCGTTAAAGCATTTAAAATCTTCAAACAGCGTGGAAGGTGTTGCAATCATTTCAACTTGCAACAGAGTGGAATTTTATTTATCGATAAATAAAAATACTGATCCTTTTTCTCTTATCAGTACTTACTATGAAAAGGAAATAGGAATTAATTCTCCTAAAAGAAAAGAATTGTTTTATAGTTACTGCGGTACTGAAGCAGCAAATCATCTATTTAAAATTATTTGTGGATTGGATTCCATGGTTTTAGGCGAGTACCAAATCCAGGGACAAATAAAAGAAGCATACAGTATTGCCTGTTCTGCAAAAACTGCAGATAAAATTTTACACAAACTTTTTCATGCTGCATTCAGAGTAGGAAAAAGTATTCGTAGCAAAACCAAAATCGGTTCGGGCAAACAATCAGTGAGTGGAGTTGCGTTTCAAATTCTTAAAGAAAAATTGTGTAAAAATGATACTATCACCTTAATCGGTGTTAATCAAAACATTAAAATTATAGCAGAAAAACTACGTGCATCCGGATTTTCAAATCTTGTCTTTGTAAATAGAACTCTATACAAAGCAGAGAAATTAGCAGAGCAATATTCAGGTCGGGCTTATGAATTGAAAAAAATTGAAAATGCCCTCTTGAATTCGAACTGTATATTTTCCTGCACGGGTTCCCCTGGTTATGTAGTTCATGCAGATTTAATAAACAGAATTTATAAAAAAACAAATCATCCGGAATTAATTATTGATATAGCCCTCCCGCGTGATATTGAAACAAATGGAATTCACAGGGATATACAGGTGTTTGATTTGGAAGGATTAAAAATTTATTTGAAGAATCAGGAAAAAGAAATCGCACTTGATTTGCCAATTGCAACTAAAATAATTAACGATGAAATTAAATTATTTGAAGCCTGGAGTGAATCGCAAATCGATGAAGCGATTGCATATTTCGATGAAAAGTTTGAATCTCTGCGGTTACAATTCATGGATGAAACAAGTGAGGGACTTTCTGAAGAAGAATATCAAATGTTGGATAAATTCTCACGATCATTTTTGCACAGAATTAAATCAACCATTCATCAGATTGTTAAAACAAATAAGTCTCAAAATTTAGCAAGTTGAATCTTTTTTAATGTTCTCAATTTAAATATGGAATAATGTTATGACAGAAAATTCAATATCATCAGATCTTTTAGTAGTTGGTGGTGGAATAGCCGGGATTACCGCAGCAGTTGAAGCTGCTGAAACCGGTCTGACTGTTACCCTGGTTGAAAAAAATCCTTACATTGGCGGTAGGGTCGCTCAGTTCAATCAATACTTTCCGAAGCTTTGCCCGCCAAGCTGTGGGTTGGAAATAAATATTCGCCGCTTGCGTACGAATCCATCAGTAAAATTATTTACACTCGCTGAAGTAACAAAAGTTGAAAAGGCAGCTGGCAAGCAGAAAGCCGAGGTTCGCTTAAATGCTCGTTATGTAAATGACCTATGCACATCATGTGGAGATTGTGTAAAAGTTTGTCCAGAAGAACGAGCAAATGCTTTTAACTATGGAATGGATAAAACAAAAGCTATCTACATCCCGGATGAAAATTCATATCCCCCAAAATACGTTATAGATATGAGTTCCTGTAAAGGAACAAGTTGTAATAAATGTGTTGATGTCTGCAAATACAAATCAATTGATTTAAATGAAAAGGAAAAAAACATAACAGTTGAAGCTGGTGCAGTAATTTGGGCGACAGGATGGGAACCATACGATGCTAATAAACTGGATATTCTAGGTTTTGGTAAGTTTCCGGATGTCCTTACAAATGTGATGATGGAAAGACTCGCAGCTCCTAACGGCCCTTCAAAAGGTGAAATTCTAAGACCTTCGACAAAAGAAAAGATAAACAGTGTTGCATTTGTTCAATGTGCCGGATCGCGTGATGAAGATCATCTTGAATATTGTTCTTCAATTTGCTGCCTGGCTTCATTAAAACAGGCAAAATATATTCGTGAGCAACATCCCGAAGCTGAAATTCATTTTCATTATATAGATATTCGTTCAAACGGTTTGCTTGAAGAATTTTATAATTCTGTTAAAGAGGATGAAAAGCTTCATTTCCATAGGGGAAAGGTTGCCAAAGTAATAAAAGATAAAACTTCCGATAAACTAATTGTTGAAGCGGAAGATTCTTTGACGGGTAATTTAATACAGAATAAAGTTGAAATGGTGGTCTTAGCAACTGGTATGGAATCTACGGCTAAGAATTTACCGATAGATAAATCATTAGTAGATAAAAATGGATTTTTAAATTCGAATGGAAATGGAATTATCGCCTGTGGTGTAAGTACAAAACCAAAAGAGGTTGCTTCAGTTGTGCAGGAAGCAACTGGTTCAGTGTTGAAAGCTATTCAAACAATCAGAGGAAATTAAATTATGGCAGTAGAAACTAA
>Ga0209536_100006731_pt1 | contig 17510 bp, 12 predicted proteins | sample DeeMarSeWOR28_12_FD_187461 | JGI IMG/M metagenome (GOLD analysis project Ga0209536, IMG submission 187461) | Marine sediment microbial communities from White Oak River estuary, North Carolina - WOR-2-8_12 (SPAdes) (version 2) | ecosystem: Environmental > Aquatic > Marine > Intertidal zone >... | reverse complement strand
TCGCCGTTCTGCCGATGGTCTGTATCAGCGAGGTCTGACTCCTCAGGAATCCCTCCTTGTCGGCATCGAGGATGGCGACGGCGGAAACCTCGGGCAAATCCAGACCCTCCCGCAGCAGGTTCACGCCGACAAGCACCTCAAAATCGCCGCGGCGCAGGTCCCGCAGGATGTCGATCCTCTCAAGCGTGTCGATTTCGCTGTGCAGGTAGCGGCATTTGAAACCCTTCTTGGCAATGTAACTGGCAAGGTCCTCGGCCATCCGTTTGGTCAGGGTCGTAACCAAGACGCGCTCCTTGGCCTTGGCGCGCTTCTCGATCTCGCCCAGAAGGTGCGGAATCTGGTTGCCGGCAGAGAAGACAAAGATTTCAGGGTCAATCAGTCCGGTCGGCCTGATGATCTGCTCGACGACCTCGTTATCGCATTTCTCCAGTTCGTACTGTGCGGGCGTGGCAGAAACAAAGATGACCTTGGCCCAGCTTTCCTGAAACTCCTCGAACCGCAGCGGCCTGTTATCCAGCGCGCTGGGCAATCTGAAGCCGTGTTCGATCAGGACGCTCTTTCTGCTCCTGTCGCCGGCCCACATCGCCTTGACCTGCGGGATTGTGGCGTGGGATTCGTCGACAAACAGAAGGAAATCCTCGGGAAAATAGTCGATCAGCGTATAGGGCCTCGCCCCCGGTTTTAGGCCGGCCAAATGTCTGGCGTAATTCTCGATCCCGCTGCAATAGCCGACCTCCTGCATCATCTCGATATCGTACATCGTCCTGGCCGCGAGCCGCTGGGCTTCCAACAGCTTACCCTGGCCCCGGAACTCAGCCAGCCGCTGCTCCAGCTCTATCTTGATGCTCTCGATCGCAGCGCTGATTCTGTCGCTCGGCATGACATAGTGCTGAGCCGGGTATATGAAGACCTGGTTCTCGATTGCAAGGATTTCCGAGGATACCGGGTTAATGTAGCTTATCTTCTCTATTTCATCGCCGAAGAACTCGATGCGAATCGCATAAGACTCATAGGACGGATGCAGCTCAACGACGTCGCCCCGGACCCTGAAGGTTCCTCGCTGAAAGTCGATGTCATTTCTGCTGTACTGGATGTCGGCAAGTCTCCCAAGGAGCTCGTTTCGGTCGCATTGATCGCCAATGCGGACCGGCACGACGCTGGCCTTATAATCCTCGGGCGAGCCGAGCCCGAAGATACAGGAGACCGATGCGACGACAATGCAGTCACTCCTTGTTGAAAGGCTGGTGGTCGCCGACAGACGAAGCCGGTCAAGGTCGTTGTTCTTCGACGCGTCCTTTTCTATGTAGATGTCGCGCTGAGGAATATATGCCTCGGGCTGGTAGTAATCGTAGTAACTGACAAAATACTCGACCGCATTCTCCGGGAAGAGCTCTTTGAATTCCTCGTAGAGCTGAGCAGCCAATGTCTTGTTATGCGAAATGATCAGGGCCGGCAAGTTCTGCTTTGCTATGACGTTAGCCATCGTGAACGTCTTGCCGCTGCCGGTAACACCCATCAGTGTCTGGAATCTCTTGCCTTTGCGCAGTCCTCCGGCGAGCCGCTCGATGGCTCGAGGTTGATCACCCGCAGGCTTAAAATCATTGTTCAATCTAAATTCGCCCATCTGAGTTATCATTTTAGCCGAAAACGGCCTACATCTCACGTCGAAATTTGTTATTGCGTAATGCCGCAGGTTATGAAATGCAGTTGGGGATATCGGGATACCCGGCTGCCAGGATGCAAACCATCAGGCGATCAGGATACCACGCAAGGACGACATTCGCACGTGGCCTCCCGGATACCCTGATGACCTGATAGCCACTTGCCGATTTCCTGATTCCCTGGTCACCAAATGACATTTCATTGCACCGGGTCCGGATAGAGAATGGCGGCTATCAGTGCCCTTCCGTATTTCTGCCAGAGCACTTCCGAATCGAGTTGTGAGTCGGATCCCAGCATTTCGAACGTTATGATCGGAATGCCCAGCGTTACCCCTGCGTATGAGCCGAGCGAACCCGGTCTGGCGCCCAGCTTCTTCACGGGCAGGGCGCAATACTGCCCCATGTGCTCAGCCAACTCTTGTGCGGGGCCGTCATAATCGATGCAGGCCAACGGCTGATGGATGGTGACGATGCGATCCGGTCTGTATTGCACAATGACCTGCCGGATCGCGCGTGATTCCGGCTCAGAGAGCGCGGTCAATCCGGATTGTTTGCTGTTGAGACGATTTGCCGCCTCGAAGTTGCGATTCAAATCCACGCCGCGGGTATTATAGCGACTCTTATGCGCCAGTCCGTCCGGATTGGCCAGACGCAGAAGCACTACCTTTCGTCCGTCAAGTATCTCGGGGTGCTGCCTGAGATGCGTGGCCAGCCGCCGGACAAGAGGTGTTCCGGCCGGTTCGTTGCCGTGAATGGTTGCCATGATCAAGGCCACGTCGGAACCCTGGCCAAGCACAAGGCACATAATTGGCCTGCCCTCAACGGATGTGCCGACCACGTGGTACCGTGCCGCACGGACAATCGTTGGATACACGTCTGTATCAGCCAATTCCGGGTAACTAACGGGCCGGTAGCAGCCGGCAAAGGTCAAGACGGCAATCAGGGTACAAACTGTCAAAATAGCAGGCCGTTTCCTATTCATCTTCGCATTCCTTTGTAGGTTCGCGGTTCCTGGCAATAAACGAACACCGGAACATTATAGGCTCTCGCCGCAGCTATTAAAGGCAAAACTCAGATATTCCGAGATAACAAGTCGATTCGCAGGTCGGCCCACATCCATTGCCGCTCGGATGCTCGATGGCCCCAGCTTCTCTGCGGAAACGTCTGCCGGCAATCAAAAAGCCTTGAGCAAACCTGTCTGCTCTGTTAGACTGTTTCAACATGAAATGCCCATACCGGCAAGCACCTGGATCAAGAAGTTTGCCTTCTTGGGCATTGCTGGCGTGAATCAACGGAGCAGCACAGGAAATCTAATTAGAGGTGACAGATGAACGTACTGTTGATCGGCAGTGGCGGCCGAGAGCACGCGATTGCCTGGAAGCTGGCGCAATCGAAAGACCTGACCAAACTCTACATCTCACCCGGCAATCCCGGTACGGCTCAATGTGGCGAGAATGTTCCAATCGGCTCAGATGATACGGCCGAGCTTTTGGAGTTTGCGAGACAAAACCAGGTCGAGCTTGCGGTGGTCGGCCCGGAAGATCCGCTTGCCGCAGGTCTGGTCGACAAGTTCGAATCCGCCGGCATAAAGGCGTTCGGCCCGAGCGGCAAGGCGGCACAGCTCGAGGCGGACAAGGCCTTCGCAAAGCAACTGATGCGTTCGAGCAGTGTCTCTACTGCCGAGGGCAGAACCTTCGACCGGTACGCAGATGCCAAGGCGTACATTGCCAGCAGAGACGAGCCGGTCGTGATCAAGGCCGCGGGTCTAGCAAAGGGAAAAGGCGTTTTCGTCTGCGACGATCCCTCCGACGGAATTCTGGCAGCCGAGAAAGTCATGTGCGACAAGATATTCGGCCCTGCCGGCAACGTGGTTGTCGTCGAAGATAAGCTTCTCGGCGAGGAGGCCTCGATACTCGCTTTTGTGGATGGGCGGAACATTTATGTCATGGAGTCATCGCAGGATCACAAGCAGATCGGAGACGGCGATACCGGACCCAATACCGGCGGTATGGGCGCCTACAGCCCGGCGCCGGTGGTTACCGAAGGGTTGATCAAGCAGATCACGCGTGAGATTCTCGTGCCGGTGGTCGACGGCATGAATCGCAATGGAACACCGTACAAAGGTGTATTGTACGCCGGGATTATGGTTACCGCCGGCGGTCCGAGAGTGCTGGAGTTCAATGTTCGTTTCGGCGATCCCGAGACCCAGCCGATTCTGATGCGGCTCAAGAGCGATCTTCTGGAGGTGCTGTTGGCGGTCTGCGACGGCAAGCTGGATCAGATTACACTCGAATGGGACCATCGCCCTGCCGTTTGTGTGGTGATGGCCTCGGGCGGTTATCCGGACGATTATCAAAAGGGAAAGAAGATAACGGGGCTTTCCGAGGCCACCCAGCTTGAAGATGTGATTGTATTCCACGCCGGAACCAAAGAAGACAATGGAGATATTGTCACCGCCGGCGGCAGGGTGCTGGGCGTTACCGCACTGGGCCAGACAATCGCAGATGCAAAGACAAGGGCCTACGAGGCCGTGGACATGATAGGATTCGACGGTGCCTATTGCCGTCGCGACATTGCGGACAAAGCCGTCAAAACAGTCTCATGACAAACCGTTGGTAGTTGACAGTGCCAATGTGGCCAAATCAAGATTCTCTCCGCTAAGGATGGCCCGACGCAAAAGAAAAAATTCGAAACCTATCGGCAAAATTCGCCGGATTCTGGCAGGATTGATCCTGGTCGTTCTGTTATGGCCTTTCTACATCCTGGCGGGCAGGGCTCTGTGCCACATCGCCTTGGCACAGATTGGAGGGCTGACAAACACCAGGATAAAAACCGAATCAGTCAGTTTCCGCGCGGGCGGTTCGGTCCTCATCAAGAAGCTCGTTGTAAGCGCCTCGAAGCAGCAAGACGGCGACAATGCCATACTCAAAGCAGATGAGGTATATGCACGCTTTAGCCTTGGCAGTTTGTTGTTGTTTAAACCCCGTCTGAAAGTGATTGACGTCAACGATTTTGTTCTCAATGCCCAGTACGATCTGGATACGGATCGGTGGAACGTCTCCGGGCTCAAGATCAGGCCGCCAAAGGACAGACCCAGCAAGATGCCGCGCGTTCGCCTCAATTCGGGAATACTCCAGTATACCAAGGCCTCAAAAGGTAAATCAGAAGTTGCCGTCTCGTTGCCCCTTGACGCAGAATTTGGGTCCGATGAAAAGACACCGAAGGGCTACAGTTTCGAAATCACGACGGCTGACCAGGTTTCCGGTTTTGCCCCAAGCCGTTTGACCGGACTCTGGAAGCCGGGCAGTGTTACAATTGCGGGCGGAATTTCGTCCGTGGATATCCCTGAGTTCGAGATGGCATGGATAATAGATGTCATGGCCGCGGAGTTGACTTATGACAAAGACGGCACTTTTGCTCTGGAGCTGAATGTCACTGATCTGCGATCTATACGCAATCCTGAGCCGGAGAGGCTGGTGTTGGTCGAGCGGGCCTTGGCCAAGTCCAGTCCGTTTGCTGCCTTGCAGAGATTCTTTGACCGTTATCAGCCGAGCGGGCGATTAGACGTTGAACTCGACGCCTCGGGCAGTCTCAATCGTCTGAGCGAAAGCACGTTGACCGGCACTGTGCGCTGCAAGGACATCGAGGCCTGTTACTACAAATTCAAGTACGCGATAGAGAACCTGGCCGGTCAGATAGATTTTACCAACAGCAGCGTGAAGTTGAACAACCTGGCCGGCAGGCATGGGGACGTTCGGCTCTTCTTTAACGGCTGGTCCAGCGGTTTTGGCCCGGACTTCAAGTACCTGATCCAGATTACGAGTGACAATATGCCTCTGGACAATGACTTGTATGATGCGCTGAATCCGAGACAGCAGGAATTCTGGGCCGCTTTCTCCCCGGCCGGCTCTGCGGCAATAGACTATCAGTTCGGCAGAGAATCGCCAACCGACAAGTGGAAGAGACTGGTAGTAGAGCCTCGCGGCGCCGAGGCCGTATATTGTTCTTTTCCCTATCCATTGAAAAAGCTGACAGGCAAGTTGGTTTTCGAACGTGACAGGGTCGTCTTCTCGGATCTTGTTTCACAGGTCGATGATCGCAAGATCGTCTTGGACGGCGAGGTAGTGACATCAGGCGAGAAGCAGGCCTATGATCTCAGCGCCATAATAAACAACATTGTGCTGGATTCGACATTGGAAGCGGCGCTGCCGGCCAAGCAGAAGGATCTATTCAGGAGATTCGATCCTTGTGGTCTGGCCAGCGGCCGGATCAACATCTCGGCGCAGGCCGAAGGCCCGGTCAGTTTCACTGCCGATCTGTCTTTCGAAGAAGCTTCCATGAAATTTGATAAGCTTCCGCTGCCTATCACGGACATATCAGCAAAAGCTGTCTTTTCACCAGATTCTGTCGTTGTCAAAGAGTTCTCCGGCAGGTACCGCGACGGTTCGATTTCCATGACCGGTCGTATCCAGCCGAACGAGGAACTCGGCAAGCCACTTTATGACATATCAATGACATTTGACGATGCCGAGCTAAACGATGATCTATTCGATCTGATGGGCGAGTCAACGAAGAAGATTATCGCAGAATGGAAACCTGCCGGAAGGGTGAATCTCGTCGCTGACTTAGACAAAGAAAGTCCCTCAGAAGCTGCCAATTTCACGGTTTCCGTTGAATGTCTGGGCAACACGGTTTCTTTTGCAAAGTTCCCTCACCCTCTGAAGGATCTCACAGGCAGCCTGGTCTTCGACGGCGATGTTATTGCGCTCAGGGATGTTTCTGCAACTCTGGATTGCGGAGTGCCCGAGCCGCAAGACGAAGCGACCGTAAACGTCAGCGGCCAGGTGAAATTGGTCGACAGCGCTTTCGAAAGCGCTCGGCTGCGCGTCCTGGCTAAAGACATCTTGTTCGACGAGCAGCTCAGCCTCACCTTGCCCCGACGCGCCCGCTCTCTGTACGACGGTCTCGCCGCGCCCGGTCGATTCGACCTGAATTTCGAGGATGTCCGGATCCGGCGCACAAACGATGGTCAGAAGTCCATCGATTTTACGGGCGACGTCACTTTGAAAGACTGCGGCTTCAGAGTCTCCGGCTCGCGAATTGAACTGGACTCTGTGCTGAAGACAAAAGGTCAATACAAAACAGGCCAAGGCTTCAGCAACTGCCGGGCGACCCTCGAAGACGGTACACTCAAAGTATGGGGCAAGACTCTCAGGAGCATGAGTTCAGATATCCTCTACGACCCCAGCCAGGCCATGTGGTCCACTGAAGATCTGGTTGCCGATTTCTACGGGGGAAAACTGAAAGGCAAATTCGTGTTCAACCACTCGGCCGAACGAGCCGGCAGCTACGTGCTGCAAACAGGTTTTGACAACGTAGATCTAAAGCGATTTCTTGTCGATACGAAGCTCGAACAGGCTCCCGAGAACGACTACACAACCGGCCAGATGGATGGCTCACTGAGCATCAATGCTCGGATCGGGGATATTTCTTCACGCATCGGCGCGTGCAAACTCGCAATAAGCGATATGAAGGTTGGCAAACTCTCGCCCCTTGCCAAACTGTTGAACGTTCTGCAGCTGACAAAGCCGAAAGATTTTGCATTCGACCGGATGCTTGTCGATTCGTACATCCGGGGCAACAATCTGTCCGTTCGCAAGCTCGATCTGGCCGGCCGGGCGCATGCCTTTTCCGGCTCGGGCCAGCTGGATCTCAAGGGCCTCAATGTCGACTTGAAGCTCACAGCGCGAGGCCAGCGACTGGCCACAGACGATCCGTCCATCTTGCAGTCTTTGACCGAAGGTCTCGGCCAGGCAGTCGTCCGAATAGACGTTGCCGGCGATCTCCGCGAGCCGAAGATAACCACCGAAACGCTGCCGGTGATCCGAGAGACACTGCAGGTCCTCGGAACTCGACCGGCCACGTCCAACTAGCGACTATATCTGCGAATACCCCGTCGGCCTGAGAATGATGTCCGTGATGTTGGAAACAGTGTCCCTGTATTGCGGATCACTGCTGATCCTCTTCCATTCCGGATCCACCCGGAACACATCCCACATCGCATCTCGGTGCGTCAAGTCATCGAAGACCAGCATGTAGGTCAGGTTCGGCATCTGTGGGCCCACTATCGTCTCACCGAAGAAGACCGGCGCCAGCCCCGTCTTCTTGAAGATTGCAATTTCGCCGCCCTCGTTGAACATCTCGATCTTCTTCTTTGACGCCTTGATGCTGTGGCTTTCGTAGGTGCGAAGCTCGAAGATGCGAGATTTGTTCTCGATCTTCTGCTTCGGCACGCTAAGTTGGGGCATGTCCTTGAACGCCGCCATCAGTGAGCTTTCCATCCGCACATAAGCCGTCTCGGAAAGCGAGGCATTGACAAAATCGGCACCGTCCTTGCAAAACTTTTCATCGGCCAGCAGACGCTCGGATGAATTGACGACCGAATCCAGAGATTTGTGTACGAGCATGACATAGAGCGTCGGGCTGCTGGGGCCATACATCGCGTTGAAGACCCCGACCGGCCCGATCCCAATTCGGTTCATCGCCGGGATTCCCACCTTGCGCAGAAAATCGCCTACCTGGTTCTTCTTCGATCCGGTGTGCAAACGGTATTGCCTGAATTCGAAATACTCCCGGCCGCCCGCGTCGGCTCCAGCCGCCAGAGAACTCATACCTGCCATCCCCGCTGCGCCCGTTGTTGTCAAGAACTCTCGTCTATTCATTTTTGCTTTTCTCCTTGCTGGTTACGGTTTACGGTTCTGCCCTGTGCTGCGATCCGCCGGGTACAATAACCGAAATCACCCGGACCGTCAACGCCAGCGAATCGTTTCACACCCGAGTTGGTGGCCATGGGCGTTTAGAATCCAGCGTGTTTGTATTCGATAATGCACAACCAATCCGACGTAATAGACAGCAAGTTAGGTTCTCCGGACAGACAAAGGTATCGGGCATATTTTCCGGCTCCTGCGTCCGGACTCGACGTTGACCTGGACTGCAGCGGCCCTGCGAATGCTTGGACAGCTCCGCAGTAAGATTTTCGCGCTGTGCACCCTATCGTCTTCATATCCAAATGCCCTGACAAGAATAGCCCGAAAAAGCCAGAGAATGCAGGAAAAACCGACTTATCGCCCTCTTTTCCAAGCACATCCGATTTTTTCAATTGTTGACAACGGCGGCGCTTTATTGTATTATAATTTGTTAGACATATGCTGTGAAGAGTCATTTTTTTCAAGGGGTGAATCATGAACTCTGAAAAAGACGGTTTCTTGCGGCGATTCAAATGGCATGCCTTGATTATTTGTCTCGCAGTGGTAATTGTGGTCGCTCTGACCGTCTTTACCGATATATTCCACACGGCCGAGACCAATCTGCTCCGTCAACTTGTCCTCATGCTGGGCACGCTGGTATTTGTCTCGGCGCTTTTGACCATGATCTCCAGGGTCTCCAAGATTCTAACAGCACTCGCAGAGAACAGCGCCAAGCTCGAGGATGTTACCGGCGCCCTGGAAAAGATCAGCGCCGAGCTTACGCAGATCAACCATATCACCCGGGTCAGCGAGACGGCCAAGTCGATTGTGTTTCGCGATGCCGACAAGCAGTCTCTCAGGGAGGCCGTTTTTGACAAGCTGCAACAGCAGGATTTCGATGCAGCCAATCAACTAATTGAACAGATCGGCCAAAGGCCCGAATACGAGAAGCTCGCCGAGCAACTGAGGGCGCAGACGGATCATTACCGCGATGCGACCGACCACGAGAGATTCAATCAGATTGCGGCCCACATTGAGAAGCTGCTTGACGATCGCCATTGGGCCAGGGCGAGCGCCAAGATCGAGGCGCTGATCAAGGCGCATCCGGAAAGCGAGCGGGCAAAGGCCCTGAGACAAGCTCTGATAGACAGCAAGCAGGATCGTAAAAGAGCCCTGCTGGCTGCCTGGGATGATGCTGTCAAGCGTCAGGAGACCGACAGGAGCCTGGACATACTTCGGGAGCTGGATTTCTACCTTACTCCCAACGAGGGGTTGGCCCTGCAGGAGGCGGCAAGGGATGTCTTCCGGACCAAACTTCACAACCTGGGTGTGCAATTCGCCATCGCCGTCACAGAGAAGCAATGGGTCGGTGCGCTGGAAATCGGCGAGCAGATTATCAATGATTTCCCAAATAGTAGGATGTCCGGGGAGATACGCGGAAAATTGGGTGTTTTGCAGCAGAATGTCCAACTGCAGAACACTTAGGACAGCCAAATTTCACTTGCTGGGGCCGGTCATGGGGGGCCATCAAGGCACATGAGGGGTAAGCAGGCTGTGTTGCGTTCGGCCGGCCAAGGTCCGAAAAAAAGCAGCAATTATTAATTTTGGGCGAGATTTTGTCTTGACCGGTGATCGATACGCTGATATATTAACGCTATCATACACTAATTCCTGGATGGAAACGGGTGTTTGCAATTGCCACCGGCGGCATCGTTGGAAGGCACTGCAGTCGTGGATTAGTGATTGAGATAAGGATGTTTCGGGTAGTTATGATGGAAAGGAGTTCAGGGTCATGGTCAAAGGAGTGGAAAGAACAAGCATCTATGATATCATCGGATGGACGGGGCTGTTTAACGTTGTTTGGAATTCAACACCTTATCCCTTGAGAGTTGTTGCCTTGCCTTACGGTTTGCGCATCTATGGCAATCTCCTAAAGGGAAGTTCAAATCTGCAGCAACTGCTGGGCGTACACGCAAGAGAGTATATGTCTTCCAAATGGTTCAGACTGTTCAGGCCGAGATTCCACAGGGTGAAGTCCGTTCTCAGAAATTACGGAATAGACGGTTGACCGCGATCAGTTTGTAACTGTACGGATTGCTCGACGCCACATTTTCACTACTGAAAATCGAACAGTGACTGAGTCTTTATCATTGTCACTTGATCGGGATAGGCGGCGAATGTATGGATGTGCAGCTCGGTTCGTCTGGCCTCGAAGTCGACGTAGCAGAACGGCTGAAGCTTGTCAACTTCCAGTTCCGGAAACTTGACAAACACGCCCCGGTTGCGGGCGAAACGTTCGAGATCGGTATAGCTTTGTCGATACAGATTGGGACTCATCTTCTCGACCTGGAAGTCGGTCATGTAGCTTACTCCACGGCTCAAAGTGCACTTGTGAGTCCTTGGCCCACGGAATTGAAAACGTTCGATCAAGCCTCGGGAGGGCAGCATTTGACCGGGTGTGCTGACAACTTCGGTAAGACATGCGTCGCCTGCGAAGACGCTGACAACATGCGTGCAACCGGTCAGCCAGATAATCGCCTCATACTTCTCCGTACTCAATTTCCTGTTGGCGTAAATCTGAAAAAGCTCCGGATGCAAAGGTCTCTGGAAACAACTGAACATCAATTCTTCGACGGCTACGTTCACTTGTGGTGATTCCATCTATAAAATCCTAAACACAAAAATCCGGCTTTCAACTTGTCGATATTATACCAGAATTAGTAGACTATTTCAAGTCAGATATCAGTGCTGATATGGGCCAAATCGGCCCTTATAGGACGAATATTGTGCAAGCTTCGCATTCCTAAAGAGTAATGACAGGTGACTTTTTTTGAAAAAAAGCGGGCAGCTACCAATGTTTTTCCCGCTTTCCTCTACTGAAAAAAACGCGTCGCGATGGAGACCGCAATGATGTTGTAAAAGGCGTGAGTACCGGCAGTAATTCCGAAACCGCGGACTGCAAATAGGGCCGCAAAATACACCCCTGCTATAGTCCGGAAAACAAACTCTGTCAGGTTAAAGGGGTCGGCATCATTTGGCTGGCCGCTCCTGAAATCTATGTGGTGATGCGCGCTGAACAGCGCCGCCGAAATGACCACAGCAAGCACGATCGAGTTCTTGTAAGGCAGCCTCAGGATATCCTGGAATAACAGCATCAAGATACAGATCAATATCAGACGAAACACAAGCTCTTCGTAAATCCCGGCCCCTATCCCGGTAACTATGTCTGCCCAAAGGGATCTTCGCGAGCCATTTATCTCGCCCTTGGCGGCAAGCTGAGGCGGACCGCCGTATGCCACTGCAAAGTTCTCTGACGGCACTAGAGTGCAGGCTTCTATTGCCGCGATGTCAAGCCGGTCTTCGCCGGCCCGTGGTGCCGTCCAGCTGCTCAGACACAATGTCAGGACGATCAACGGGACCGCCAGCAGAGTGCACTCGGCGGCCATTGGCAGGATATCGGCGAGCCGGAAACGCCACTGCTTGCCGGAGGTAATCTGCAGCGCTATCAGGATTACCACCACCGCCAGCGGAGGCGCGGCCCATGCGAACTTGCCGCCATACCCGAGCGACTCGAGCAACTCTTGCAGCCATACAAAGGCCACCACTCTCACCTGTGATTGGTTCAGCACATCGGTATTGATGCGAAATGTGCCGAATTCATACAGGACGATAAATGGCAGAAGGAAGATTGCGGCCGCTATTGGACGAGATGTCCGTTCGAGATAAGAGTCTTGCGAGAAGTTGAAGAGTTCACTGGCACTCCGCTCGTTCTTGACTTGTTCGGCGTTTTTCCTTTTTGCCTTTGCCATCCTGATCTTCGACCGTGTTACTTCCACTCTACGGCTGCATCTTTAAATTTGTACAGAGTCTAACTCAAGTAAGCCGAGAAGACAATAGCGAAACGCTGCGAACACCAAAGATGTCGCGCCGCCAGACTGGCTGGAAACGGGCCGGCGTGTTGAACATCATCGTGATACAATGACACGTGAGATCCTGACAAGAATTTATGAATTGCTCTATGATGCCTTCGGGCCTCAGAACTGGTGGCCTTCTGAGACGTCTTTCGAGGTAATTGTCGGCGCGATACTTACGCAGAATACGAACTGGGCCAACGTCGAAAAAGCTATAGCAAATCTGAAATCCGCAGACTGTCTCAACCCTCAAGTACTCCGGCATATCGATCCGGCGCGGCTTGCCGAGTTTATCCGCCCTGCCGGCTACTACAATCTCAAATCGCGACGGCTCAAGAACTTTGTGGACTGGCTTTTCGACGATTATGAAGGCGATCTTGATAACCTTCAGAGTGTCGACACCAACCGGCTGAGGACTGAGTTGCTGAGCATCAAAGGCGTCGGCCGCGAAACCGCCGATTCGATCCTGCTTTACGCCCTCGACAGGCCCGTCTTTGTCGTGGACGCCTATACCGCTCGAGTTACCATTCGACACGGCTTGATAGAACGGGACGCTGGTTACGAGCAACTGCGGGAATTGTTTGAGTCGAACCTGCCGCAGGAAATCCAACTGTTCAACGAGTACCACGCTCTGCTGGTAAGAGCCGGCAAGCAGTTCTGCAAGAGACGAGCCAGATGCCCGGGTTGTCCGCTCGAAGAACTGCCGCACAGTCTCGAGATCGAAGAATTCTAGTGCACGGTCTGGCCGGGTATGGCGCCGGTGTCGGCTGAGAGCATGAAGATGTCTTTTCCCCCCTCGCCGGCTGCCAGGATCATACCTTCGGAGACGCCGAACCTCATCTTTCTGGGCTTTAGATTGGCAAGCAGAACGACGATTCTCCCCGTGAGGTCTTCAGGCTTGTATGCAGTCGCTATACCGGCGAGAACGGTTTTCTCCAGGCCCCCTACGTCAAGAGTGAGTCGCAACAGCTTGTCGGCGCCTTCCACCGGTTCGGCCATTGTGACTTTCGCGATCCGCAGATCGATCTTTGCAAAATCTTCAATTGTGCACTCCGGTTTGAGCGGCTCAGTGACACTTACCTGAGCCGGCTGAAGGCCCTGGCCCTGCTTACTCTCTTCAATCATTGCATTCACCTGTTTGTCGTCAATTCGTTCGGCCAATCTTTCGAAAGTGCCTATCTTGTGATCTTCCAGCACAGTATCGGAATCTGCAAAGCTCAACGCCTGGATGTTGAGAAATCTCTCCACTTTTTTGGCAAATTTGGGCAGTATAGGTCTGAGGTAGATCGTAAGAATACGAACAGCATTTACCGTAGCCGTCAAGGTCGTGCGTGTTCTTTCCGGATCGCTTTTGATCGTCACCCAGGGCTGGTTCTGCTCGACGTATCGATTCGCCTCGTCCGCCAGAGCAGTGATGGAGCGGACAGCGGCAGCATATTTGAGATTCTCGTAGTCCTCTATAATCCGGTCTTTTGCAGCCGTGAGTTTGCCGATCAATTCTCTGCCCTGCTGATCCAGCCGGCCGAGTTGGGAATCAAGTTTCTTCGTCAGCATGGGACCCGATCGGGAAGCGAGATTAGCAAACTTGCCCACTAAATCGGAATTGATTTTGTTTATGAAATCCTCGGTTTTCAAATCTATGTCGTCGATGCCGTCGGTCAGTTTGCTCGCGTAATAGTATCGCAGGTACTCTGGATCTAGGTGTTTTGCATAGGTGCTCGCCTTAACAAACGTGCCCCGGGATTTGCTCATTTTCTCGCCATTGACGGTAAGGAAGCCGTGAACGAAGAGTTTGTCGGCGGTCTTAATACCCGAACCGGTCAGCATCGCGGGCCAGAAGAGCGCGTGGAAGTACATTATGTCCTTGCCGATGAAATGATACAGCTCGTATTGGCCTTCGCCGGACTTCGGCGAGCCGGCGCCGGGCCAGAGCACATCGAAATCGAGGTTGTTCTTGTCGCAGTAATTCTTCGCCGAGGCCATGTATCCGATGGGCGCGTCCAGCCAGACATAGAAGTACTTGTCTTGCTGGCCCGGAATCTTGAATCCGAAATATGGCCCGTCGCGAGATATGTCCCAGTCTTTAAGACCCGCCTTGAACCACTCGTCGAGCTTGTTCGCCACCGATTTCTGTGTATGCCCTGAGGCGATAAGCTCCCTGAGCTGCTGCTCGTAGTCGGCGAGCTTGAAGAAAAAGTGCTTGGATGTCTTCAGGGCCGGTGTAGCCTGGCACGTCGCACAGTACGGATTGATAAGATCGGCAGGTTGATATGTCGAGCCGCAAACCTCGCAGGAATCACCGTATTGGTTCTCTGCTTTGCACCGCGGACATGCGCCTCGCACAAATCTGTCCGGCAGTGACATCTTGCAGTTCTCGCAATAGGTCTGTTCCACATCACGCGTGACAATCGAGCCGGCCTCGTTAAGACGGTTGAAGATCAGCTCGCTGAAAAACTTGTTTTCAGGCGAGTGAGTCGAGTAGTAATTGTCAAATTCGACGCCGAAGCGATCGAAATCCGCTTTGTGCTCTTTGTGCACCCGCTCGACCAGCTCTTCGGCGGTAATGCCGGCAGCGCGGGCGCTTATCATCACAGGCGTACCGTGCGTGTCGTCGGCGCAAAAATAGAGGCACTCGCTGCCGCACATCTTATGAAAGCGGACCCAGATATCGGTCTGGAGATATTCCACCAGGTGTCCAATGTGTATAGGGCCGTTCGCATAAGGCAGAGCCGAAGTTACAACGATCTTGCGGGGCATTCTTCTTCCTTGACGATTGGTACCAGGGCTGTCAGTTCTTCCTGTCCTTCCGGCCTCTGCCAGCGTTCTTGGCCGGGCCATTCTGCTTCTTATCCGGCGCAGACTGGGGCAGTATCTCAATTTCGTCAACGCCTACGGCCTTGCGTTCTCCACTTTCATATTCGACCATCACGAGCTGGGTCAATATCTGGGCATCTACCACCTTGCCCCGGCCCTGTTTGGTCTTCACCCTGGTGTTCTTCTTTGGCAGTCGTTTCTTTAGTTCCGTATAATTCTTGTCCTCGTAGCGCAGGCAGCACTTCAACCTGCCGCAATAGCCGGAGATCTTGGCCGGGTCGAGGGTCGCCTTCTGCATCTTGGCCATTCGCATGTTGACGGGCTTCAGGTGCTTGAGAAAACGCTGGCAGCAGCATTGTTGCCCGCAGCTTTCCACGTCGCCCAGGAGCTTGGCTTCGTCGCGCGAGCCGATCTGACGCATTTCGATTCTCGTCTGATACTCCTGTGCGACTCTTTTTACCAGCTCGCGAAAATCCACCCGTCCGTCCGACATGAAGTAGAATATGATGCGTTCGCCTCCGAATACGTGCTCGGCGTCCACTATCTTCATCGGCAGGTTCATTTCCTTGATGAAACGCTGGCAACATTCCATCTCCTCTTTCACGATTTTCCGCAGGTGTCGCTCTTCGCTGACGTCGGCCAACGTTGCGTAGCGGATGAATTTGCCCGCCGGGCCGCGGGAAAAATCGACTTCGCCCTCATCGTAGCACTCTGTTATCTGTTCTGCGCTCAACTTGAACTGGCCGCCCCTGTAGGAGGCAAGCCCGCCTACCAGGTGTCCCAGCTCGAGGCCTCGATGGGTCTTTATCACGACGCGGCTGTGTACTTTGGATACGGTGCTCTCATGATGCTCGAAGAGGCCGAGCGTATTCATCCGGCCGTATCGAATCAGCATGTATTTCTTGTTCTTTGCCTGTTTGGCTCTTGTCTCGGGGCCTTTTGTCATCAAAACTTCTTCCGAATTCCTATAATCATAAGGTCATGCTAGCGCCAAACCGGCATTGTATCAGAATCGGGCAGGCTCAACAATAGCCGCTCGAAAATAAGCTTCTCGCTGACGTTGGATTCAATCCAATGCAGCATTCTGTAACAGTCGGCGATCTTTTCGGCCGCGTGCTCGGCATCGAACCGAGCCGCCAGCTTCTCTATCTGTTCTCTCTGGTCGTACTCGGCGGTCTTCTGCGTCGCTGTTGCATTTAGCATCATCGCATCGTGCAGAGCCAATATGATCATCCGGATCAAAGTCTTGGTGGCCTTGCGCCCCACGTCTGTTTTGCTGGTGTTCTTTTCTACACCGCTCCAGATACCTGCGATTCTTTTGCTTTCGACGACAAACCTCTCGGCCAGGTTCAAGGCGTCGGCCAGTTCACAGCCGGCCAGGGAATTCACCAGTTCGTTCTTGGTTTCGTACAGTTTCGCGTCGGCCAATTCAAGCTCGGCCCACCGCCGCGCTGTCCCCAGGCTGCCCTGCGCCAGGGCCGCGAAGTATCGGGCCTGATCCGTTCCGAGGTCCATTTCCTTCAGTTTCTCGATTATCCGCTGTCGATCCACGGGACCGAACCGAATCGTCTGGCACCGTGATCTGGTGGTGGGCAGAAGTCTCTCCAAGCGCGTGCAAAGCAGAACGATGCAGCAGTACTTGGGGGGTTCTTCGAGCACTTTGAGCAGGCAGTTCTGCGAGGAATTGTTCAGCCTTTCGGCCTCACTGACGACAAAAACCTTTCTTGGTGAGACGGTGGGTTTAGCCGAAACCTTTTCGACCAGGAACTCTCGAATAACATCTATGGGCAGATCTACGGGCGTTGTCTTGCCCTTGCCGTCGGCGGTGAATTCGAGCAGCTCCTTGTAGACGTGACTGAAATCGGGGCTCGACCCGGCCTCGAAGAGGCGGCATGATTCGCACCAGCCGCAACTTTCCGCAAAGCCACTTTCGGTGACAGGCTCTTTGCAGCCGAGCAGCTTGGCCCATTCACGGGCCGTCTTGAATTTGCCCACGCCTTCGGGCCCGGCGAAGATGTACGCATGGGCCCATCTGCCTGCCGCAAATGCCCGCTGCAAAATATCGATCGCCCTGTCCTGGCAGAAGATCTCGCTGAATGACATCTATGTGAAACTCACTTCTGAGATAAGTTGCAGTATCTTCTCATGAACTGTTTGTATATCGTCCGCAGACTCGACAACCATGAAGTCCTTCCGCCCTCTGGCCAACCGCAAAAACCCTTCGCGGACTTCTTTGTGATATCCGTCCCCCTTTGCCTCCATTCTGTCGAGCTGGCGGTCCAGGCGCGTTGCGGCGGTCTCGAGATCCACGTCCAGGATGATGGTCAGGTCGGGCCAGACGCGATCGAGACAGTCGGCAGCAATTCCTGCAACATTTT
>Ga0209536_100006730_pt1 | contig 17511 bp, 17 predicted proteins | sample DeeMarSeWOR28_12_FD_187461 | JGI IMG/M metagenome (GOLD analysis project Ga0209536, IMG submission 187461) | Marine sediment microbial communities from White Oak River estuary, North Carolina - WOR-2-8_12 (SPAdes) (version 2) | ecosystem: Environmental > Aquatic > Marine > Intertidal zone >... | reverse complement strand
TTGCAATTTTCTCTAGGTGCTTTTCGAAATCATCTCCCATCATGACTTCGACATACCAGGTCATACCAAGAGCCTCAGACTCCTTGATCCATGTATCTTTTTCCGAATCACTACTGGACATCCCCATAATAACAATGTCATAGTCCTTCATGGATCCTCGATGTTTTTTGACATAGTTTGTTACGTCTGAATATTCCTCCAGAGACATGTCTTCACTCATCGATAATGGAAACACACCGTCGTATCTTGCTGCTCTTCGGAATGGGGCTTTTATTGGCCAGGTGCCTGCACACCATATTGGCACACGCGGTTTCTGAATGGGGCTAGGATTGAAGGTGACTTCCTCAATATTGTAGTGCTTCCCAGAAAATGAAAATGGTTCACCAGACCAAAGACCCTGAAGAATCTCTAATGACTCGTCTAGTTTCTCGGCTCTTGCTTTGAGATCAACATCTTCTCCGAAACTCCGATAATCATTATCAGAAGACCCACCTAATCCAACTCCAAGAATGAATCTCCCCTTAGAAAGAATATCTAGAGTGGCGACCTCCCTTGCTACCTTCTCTGGACGACGTCTGGGTAGCGGAGTCACTGTCGTACCGATTCGAATCCTTTCGGTGCGTGCTGCTATGGCTGCAAGTGTGATCCACGGGTCTGCAATCAATGCATCCCTCCCTGCATAATTGTGATCCCACATAAAGAAACCATCCCACCCTGCATCTTCAGCAGCAACTGCAAGTTCAAGGAATTTATTGGGGTCTCCCTGAAGTGCGAAGTTAGAGATATAGACTCCATATTTCATGGCACTGCACAAATGAATGAGCTGAGTAATATTATGTTCACTCTCTTTTTCTGAGTGTTTCTTCTATGGGTGCCTCCAAAGTTTACCGAGCTTTAATCCAACAAAGAAACAGGAATGCTTTGTTAGACATGGGTACTCGTTATGATGCGTCATCTGTCGCTTTAATTACAGCATTCGACTGAAAATTCATATCCCAGCTGATGATAATATATCTTGGAGGAGATTGAACCGTGACTAGCCAAGATGATGGTGAGGACATCACTAGACCTAGTCCGAGGAAAACCAACATCCTGACCATTGTCCTACTCCTTGTCGTAGTCCTATCTCCCTATGCATTCGCACTTTATGCTGCGAATTCGCATCCTCATCTGGTTCTACTATCCCCTCTAATCTGGATCAATTTTCCATCATTGGAAATAGATTCAGGTGTTAACATTCTGTACCTTTTCACTTTGTATGGTAGGCTTGGGATTCTCGAGTTCTTCCTGTTTCTCTACACACTGATTGGAAGACTGCTTTATCCATATCAGCTGAGAAGATGCCTGCTAGGAAAATCTTCACTCGCGTTCACAGTCCTACTCGGTTTGGTAATCGAACTCCCAATCATTTTCTCTGTATTCCTTCTTACGCCAGCCAATCCCTTTCCGATATCAACGATAGTAGCAATGATTCTGGTGAAGTACTCCGAAAGATATAGCTGACCAATAAGAGTAGAGTTAATACTGAATGCATCGCTTGTTGTACGCCATGGCTAATATCTTCAGAAAGAGGACTCTAGATAGATTCGCTAAACAGGTACCAGAGCTTGAGAGTTCCCTACGAAATGCTAAGATGAAACTTGAACCAACTTTTCAATCCCCGTTCGAGATGTTGGTTCGATCTATACTCTATCAACAGCTGGCATACAAAGCTGCAAAAACAATCCATGATCGATTCCTGGCATTGGTTGGAAAACTTACACCTGCGAGAGTGCTCTCAAAGACACAGGAAGAATTGCGAAGTGTAGGTCTCTCAAGACAGAAGGCCTCCTACATCCATAATGTCGCTGAATCTTTCAATCGAGGAGGATTCCTCTGGAAATACCGAAAGACTGAGTCAATGGATGAACTGTCCACACAAGAGATACTCGATCTATTTGTTCAGATCAAAGGGGTGGGTGAATGGACTGTCCAGATGTACTTGATCTTCTCATTAGGGAGGTTGGATGTCCTCTCACCCGGAGATTTGGGTGTTCGGAAGGGTGTCCAGAAAATGTACGAACTGACAGAGATGCCGACCCAGAAACAGGTTGTTGAGATAGCCAAGAAGTGGCATCCATTGGAAACTGTTGGCACTTATCTTGCATGGAGGGTACTAGACTAGGAGTGATTCCGATGGATGAAGAGTTCATCTCGAAGTGTTCATTTTGTGGAAGACATGGGCTGTTCAACTTTGATGATATCCACTCTTTGAATCATGAAGACAAGCTAACAGGGTTTGTTTACTGTGTCGACTGTGAAAAGCAAGTTTCGATCCAACTCACTCGATGTGAGAAATGTGGGTCGGGATGGACCAATCTTAACGAGGTCCCTACTGCAGTAGAGCTGAATGATGTACGCCAGCCAATTGTACTCATAATGGAGATGCCGTGTCTCATCTGTGAGCCATGGGTGAAGGAGCATCAGAAGAACTTCAGACATCCATTTATTGAACCGTCATGATTGACTCATATTCTCTCTGAAGTGTTTCCTTGAGTTCCGATTTCCTTGTGGAATCTACGAACGACAAATCCAACCCAATCATCGATATATCAAACAGCTCGGACAAGTCAAACCCAAGATGTCTATTGAGCTGAATGAATTCGTTATTCATATCGGTGTGGAAGAGGGAAGGGTCATCACTACTAACTGTAACCAAGAGACCTCTGTCATAGAACTCACGAATCGGATGGTCCTTGATTGAATCAACAGCACCAGTTCGTAGGTTACTCACTGGATTCATCTCTATCCCGATTTGCTTTTCCTTTAGATATTCGATCAGTTTCGGATCTTCTCTGGCTGATACTCCGTGTCCGATACGCTCCACCTTGAGATACTCGATTGCATCCCAGATAGATTGGGGGCCAGCGGCTTCTCCAGCATGTGCCACAAGATGCAATCCCATCTTACGAGCACGTTGATATGCTTCTGCAAATGGTTTTGGAGGCCACCTGGCCTCATGACCACCGATGTCAATAGACACGATGTTCTTTGGATTCTTCTCAATGAGGTCTAGGACCTCCATTGCTTCGTCTTGTGTCGAACTTCGAACAAGGTCGATTCGGATGTTGGCATCTATTCCCTTTGACTTCCTAGCTCTATCGATGCCCCTGTTGATGGCACCGACCATCTTCGAGAAATCCATATTATGTTGAAGATGATCTCTTGGAGAGAAACTTGCCTCCACATACTTAGTATTGCACTCTGCACACTTCTCTAGCATGTCGTAGGTGATATGTTCGAAGTGATTCTCCTCAGAGATGTATCCAGTTATCTCCATGTAGACCTCGATAAAATGAGAGAAGTCTGTATACTGAAACCTCTTGATGATGTCATCAACTGTGCTGTAGGGAGTATCGTATCCTTCATCTCTGATGATTTGAAGTAGGGTCTTTGGTTGGATTGAGCCCAAAATGTGAACATGGAGTTCGACCTTCGGAAGAGCTCTGATGGCATCGATGACATTCATGCTTTGATTCGTTCTTACTAACTCTGTTATGTACGTAGCGATGTTCAAGATCTGTAAACGTTTAATATCCTCCAAACCACAGACTCGAACGGTGGTAGAATGTCTGAAATTCCAACTCCTGATCATACTCCAAGCTCCGGTCTATATCGATCAAGATCTGACCGAATGATTCTGGGCGTCTGTGGGGGAATCGCCAAGCACTATAACATGGATCCAACAGTTGTGAGGGTTCTGATGTTTATTTTTACACTGACGGTGATTGGACTACTTGGGTACTTGGTGATTGGGTTGATCATTCCGGAAGAACCCTAGTCTTGTTGCCGATTCATTATATTTAATATAGTTAACCTCTTATCCGGGTACTGTTTCTTATGGGCTGTCACTTGGAGTTTTGTCTAAGATGAAGAAGGAGAGAAGTCCCTCAACACTTTGTGTACAGGGCAAACACACGCAGACATCAGGTCCCGCTGTGGTTCCAATAACACAGACCTCGACCTTTGTCTTTGAGAATCAACAGGAAATGCTTGACGCTGTTCAGGGTAAGTCAGGAGGTCATGTATACACCCGCTGGACAAACCCGACGACCAAGAATGTCGAGGAGAAGATCAGTGCACTTGAAGGAACTGAGGTCTCTCTGGTTCTGTCCTCTGGCATGGCTGCTATTTCCTCAGCCGTGATGGGTCTAGTGAAAGGTGGTGACAGAATTCTGTCTAGTGACTCCATCTATGGAGGGACTGTGAAACTCTTCGATGAGATTCTCCCTCACAACGGAATTGAGGTCGACTATGTTGACACTGATGAACTGATTGACAGGGTACAGGACTCAGGTGACAAGTACAAGCTCGTCTTCTTCGAGACCCCTACAAATCCTACCCTGAAGATAATCGACATCAAGGGTGTGGCTGATGCAGCTCGCGCTGCAGGTCTGACCAGCATGATCGACAGCACATTCGGTTCTCCCATAAATCAACGGCCTTACAAGTTAGGAATAGACCTCGTCATGCACAGTGCTACCAAGTACCTCGGTGGCCATAGTGACATCATTGCTGGAGTGGTCTCTGGTTCCCAAGGCTTGATGTCCAAAGTCCATAGTGCTGCAAAGCTCCTGGGAGGTACAATGGACCCATTCGCGTCATTTCTCCTAGACAGAGGTATCAAGACACTTGATGTCAGGATGGAGCGACACAATTCCAACGCCATGTTTCTTGCTGAGAAACTAGAAGCAGACTCTCGGATCAGACAGGTCCACTATCCTGGCCTTTCGAGTCACCCTCATCATGAAGTTGCCAAGAAACAGATGAATGGTTTCGGTGGTATGATGTCTGTAGAGGTGGATTGTGATCTGGAGGGAGCCAAGAAGTTCGTCGACTCACTCGAGATATTTCTGAATGCAGTCTCACTTGGTGGTGTTGAGAGTCTGGCAAGCATTCCTGCACTCACGACTCACTATGGGCTCTCACCAGAGGCTCTTGCTGAGATGAACATCTCGGAGTCTACAGTACGACTCAGTATAGGAATCGAAGATGTTGATGATCTGTTCACTGATCTCACTTCAGCACTCGAACTGGTCTGCTAATTGTTCATATTGTCCTAGTAATATTGGGGTGATATGGCCAACTGTTTAGATGTCAAACTGGCAGGGAAAATGACCGGACTGATTGAATATGCCCGCAACCCAGAATCGATTCCCCTAAAGCAACGTCCCCCTGCAGGATGGACTCACACGACCTGTAGCTCCATTCTATTACTGGACTGTTTCTTTAGTTTCTTTATATTCAATCTTTCACATCTTATCGCTGGGTGCGACAGAACGATGACACTGCGGCAAGAATCAGCACAATACTCTTCGACCTTCGAGTCTATTCAAACAGAGTGTGGACGATGCTCCTGCATCATCCTATACACTAGTGAGAAATGCGTCCTATGTGATGCGGCTCTTGAAATCATGCAGAGTGTCATCGCTGATTTCGGTCTTCCACAGACAACGATCCGAATAGTGGACGTTGAATCTGATGCCGATGATGGCTGTGGACTTCCCGCACCATTGGGTCTTCCAGCAATGAGGGTATGTGAGGAATACATTGGTGGTCTTCCTGACATAGATGTTGCTCGAGGCGCAGTGATGAACGCCGTGTTGAAGCGCTGTTTCTCTGATGGGTGTTCATAAATCTGCATTGTATCTCTTACAATTTCAAAGCATACAAAATTAAGGAGCGGCCGCGTGATTCTGCGGCCAAAGCTTGATGGACTATCTCATGACATGTCTGTGTGCCATGGATCGCCAGATTTCTACATTGCGACGTAGTTCCTCGACCTTCTTCGGGTCTGCATGGTACAGAGGTTTCCGCATGTCCATCAGGTTTGGTATTCTCCGGCAGAACTTCCCTGTGAGTAGGGTCTTCAATGCTAGAGTCACAGTTCTCATTGCGAGACCTGATGATTCTGACAACTGCTGAGGACTCATCGGTCCGTCTCTGTCCAGCTTGTCCAACACGAGCAATGTGCTTTTTGTCAGGTTGACAGGTACGCTCACTTCTTTCCACCTACGCTCCCGAACTCCTGGCAGTATCGTTCTGATATCTTGCCACTAATTCACGCGTGTGTGAAATTTCCGGCAAAACTTTATATAAATATTGCCAATAGCGTAATGTAATAATTGCTTTGAAACGAAGCTTAATTGTAGTTTGAAAGCCAGATATCGCGAGTGTGACTAAACTGAAGAAACTGGACCAGAAGGATATAGACATCATTGGGGCTCTATCTAGACTCGGTCCAAAGATGTCCACAGAGGAAGTGGGCGACCTCGTTGATATTCCTCCTCGCACTGTCCGATATCGAATCAAGAAGATGCGAGAGGCCGGCGTACTTAATCCTACTAGAGTCATGGCACTGGAAAGAAGAATGGGTCTTGGCGAGAGTGTCTTCATAATTGAATCAATGGAGAAAGGATACGATCTTCTACCCGAGGTGTTCTATCTAGTAGACACAATCTACCACTATAGTCCTACATACGGCCGATACAACGGGTTCTTAGCATATTCTCTCTATTCTCTATCCACTCCTCGGATTGTTAGAAGAATACTGGAGGAGTGCCAGAAGAATGATCTCTTGTCTGATTTCTTCATAATCGATGTAACCGACTATGATGCTAAAGGTGCAGACTATTCAAAGTTCGATCCTGAGTGTGGATGGACCTGGGATGCAGGTCAGTGGGAACAAAAGATCGAGAAGAATGTCAAGTCGAAGAAGAAGTTCAGGAACCCGATGAGTGCAGCACAGACGATCGTTGAATACGATTACAAGGATGTTTCAATTCTCCGATTGATGTTTGATAATGGAGAGATCACACAAAAGGAACTGGCCAAGACCCTTCAGCTGTCAGAGGCTCAGGTGAACAAGAGAATTCATCGACTTGAGAAAAAAGGCATCATCAAGGGCTACAGCTCCGCTCTTGCTGGCTCAAGCGATCTATTGATGCTGTTCTGTTTCCTCGAGCTAAAGGATCCAAAGGGACCTGTCCTTCCCAGTATCTATGATTTACCATTCCCTGCCACAGTAATAATGGAGTCAGAAGCAAGGTATGCCATAACTACACAATTCTCTTCCAAGAGCCTGTCTGGATTCCTGAGAGGTCTGGACCTCCTGAAACCATATCTGAATTCGACATTCATCCAGACAATCCATGGTTCCAAGTCAAGTATGGACTCCCATCCGTATGATCTCTACGACAAAGATACCCATGGATGGGTCACTCCTGGAGATGAATACCTCAAAGATGTCAGGGATGTCTTGGCTGGAAAGAGAGCGGTGAAGGAACAGTCTAAGAAGAAATCTGGTTGAATTGAGTTCAGATATCGTAGAGAATGGCATTCCCTTTCTTACCAACAGTTCTGATTGCCTTCATCTTTCGAAGACAGTAGGTCATTCTCTGAGCAACCCTTCGTGAGATGCCCATTGATTCGATAAGGTCTGTATTTGTGAAGGGTGTTTCTATCTCTGATGGAATGAATTGAATGAAGTCTGATGGACTCTCGTATAGTCGTCTATCTACTACTTCTATGAGCTTGCGATCTATAATGCTCCATCCTCTTCTTCTCCAGCTCCCCATTCCATCCTGCCTTCGTATCTCCTCTTCCTTGATGAGTATGACTTCAAGGGAGAAGTTGTCGTGGGCAATAAAATTAGGGAATCGAATCAACTCATCGAAGATGTTTGCATGATCCATTTGTTTCGGCGACCGTCTTCGTCCAACCTCTTTGTCCCCATCTGGTGACTGACGGACGACCCACTTCTCACTTGGTATGGGATACACGAGTCGGACTGGATGGTTCTTCATCAGAGTAAGCAACTTGGATTTGATCTTTGAGAAGTTCTTGGTCTGGATTTCAATCAACAACCCTCCCCTCACAATATCAATCACATAGCCATCAACTTGTACCTCTGCTTCAGCATCCTTACTCAAATAGAGCTCTTTGAGGCTAGCGTGAAGAGACCGCTCTTGGAGTGTACCAATAGATGGGTCCATTCTGAATTCTCCTTCTTTGTGAAATCCTGAGGAATCATATCAGTACTTGTGATACCTAGAGGTGACGAGTCCAAATGGACCCATCGTCGGTCGGATAGAGTTCTTGGATTGTCGCGTCCTCCTTGAATCCGAGAGATGAATAGAAGCTCCGCGCGACTTCATTTTTACTCTCCATGAACAACATGATTACTCTGAGACCGTATCCCTTGATAACGTAGTATTGGGAAGCATCTTCTATCATCCGGTTGACCAGTTTGGATGCAATTCCCTTTCGTCTATGAGATGCATTAACACCAATACTTGTCATCTCAACGACGCCGTCATCTAATCCACCTCTGACGTCCCATGAAACTGTTCCACAGAGAGACCCTTCATTAAATGCAAGTAGGGTTTTCACTCGGTGAATCAATTCATTGGCAAAAGAAGTCGCACGCTCCTCATGACCCTCTATTTCTGACAGGTACATCTGCTTCAGAAGCAGGATATCCTCTGGAGTGGCACTCCTAATGTCATTCATTTTGATCTACTCGATGATTACTACTGCATCTACAAAGAGTTCGTATTCCTCATCCTCATCAATGTTGAATATGAGGACCTTCTCGACCTCAAACTCTCCGCGAATCTCTAGTAATCTTGACTCTGTTAGAAGTTTTACACTGGAATTCTCAAGTTGTTCCTTGAGCTCAGGTGTTGTCATCACTTCCTTTTCAGGTGTGAGGAGAATAACTCTGTCTGTGAATTCAGTGAGGTCTATTGCTTGCTGAACCGACTCATCTCCTGAGTGAAGAATCAAAGTGCGTAGGTCTTTGAATTCGGTCGCGTCTTCGATGCCCAACCACACTCCCTTGTTGAGAAACTCATCCTGCCCTACAACACATCCTGGCTCGGGTATGGATGTCATTTCTGGTTCCTCTACAATCTCTCCTCTCCCTTTTCTGAAGTTGGTAATTGCCTCATGTAGGGCATCTGCTGCAAGATTGGAGCAGTGCATCTTGATTGGCGGTAGACCATCCAACTCATCAGCAACATCCTGTCTTGTGAGTTTCATAGCCTCATCGAGGGTCATACCTACGACCATCTCGGTAGTCATACTTGTTGTCGCTATGGCTGAACCGCATCCGAAGGTTCTGAACTTGGCATCGGTTATTTTCTCGCCATCGATGCGAATGTATACCTCCATGATGTCTCCACAGGTCGGATTACCGACTTTGCCTACGGCTACATCGTCACCTTCTAGGGTTCCAACATTTCTTGGATTGCGGAAGTGATCTAGCACTTTGTCGCTATACTTTGTTGATTTCATTATTCTTTCACTTCTTTGTGTAAATTGGAGAGAGGTCGCGTAGCCGTGATACCACCTTTGGTACGGCTTCCATCGCTCTATCTATATCATCATCCGTATTGAATCTTCCAGTAGTGAGCTGTAATGATCCATGGGCCTCCTCATGTAGAAGACCTGTTGCTATTAGTGTGTGTGACGGCTCAAGAGTCTTTGAGGTACAGGCTGATCCTGTTGAAACCGCTATGTCCATATCTTTGAACATGAGCAGTATAGACTCACCCTCAATCCCGTCGAATCGGAAATGTGCGTTACTCGCTAGTCTGTCTTTTGGATGTCCATTTAGATAGCTATCTGGCACTTCCTCCAGCACCTGTTTTATCATTCTGTCCCGGTACCCTTGGAAACGTTTTACTTCGGGCTTCATCTCTTTCTTGAGAATGTCAACAGCAAGACTCATCCCAACAATTCCAGGGATGTCTTCGCTTCCTGAACGTAGGCCGCGTTCCTGTCCGCCACCAATGATTAGGGGATTGACTCTGTATTTCTTTTGCATGTAAAGGACACCGACACCTCTCGGCCCATAGAAGTCGTTCGAGGAAAGGGCCATGAGATTGATGTTGTCTTTTTTCACATCGATATCAAGGAGTCCCTGTGCTGCGACTGCATCTGTGTGGAAAGCGATTCCTTTCTCAGCAGCTAGTTTTCCAATCTCATTGATTGGCTGTATCGTACCAATCTCATTACTGGCCATACCAACGGAGATCAGCATTGTATCTTCTGTTATCCTACGTTCAAGCTTGCGCAGATTCACCTTACCATACTGACCTACTGGAACCTTTGAGATTACGAATCCCTGTCGTTCGAGATGTTTGGCTATGTTGTGGATCGATATGTGTTCTATCTCAGACATGATGATGTGATTGCCCTTCTTCTTGTTTCTGAGGGCGAATCCTATTATTCCCATGTTGATTGCTTCGGTCGCTCCTGAGGTGAATACGATCTCATCCTCATCTGCATTGATGAAATCCGCAATCTTCTTGCGACTCTCCTCCAGTGCATCAGTGGCAACGTCACCAACCTGATGCAGAGCCGAGGGATTTCCAAACTCGTCGCTGAAGTATTTACTCATTCCCTCTACTACTCTGGGGTCGACTGGTTTCGCACTCTGGTAGTCTAGGTAGATTCCTTTCGCCATATCTCCATCAAACCTGTTCTAGAACCACATTGTTGCATCCGCTTCTAATGCAAGGTCATTGAGTGTTGCAGCACCAACGATCTTTAGGTCTGGGTCTAGTTCCACCTTGTCCCAGCCAAGCATCTGCTTTGAGGCCTCACAGACATAGACAGGAATTCCCATCTCGATGGTCTTCTTCATCGTTTCATGAAGGTTTGGAAAGTTCCCAATCTTGATCTTTTCAGCCGCTCCAGGTTGTAAGACCCTCAGTGCTTGACCTAGGAAATAGACCTTCGCGTCTATATCCATCGCCTTCGCGCTCTGAGCGAGTACAAAGGGTGAATACTGACGTTCTGGGTCGTCACTTGTCTGCACATAAAGAATACTGCTCATGCACTAATCCTCCTTCTTCTTGATGAGAAACCTCTGAACACCATCTTCCAGACGTTCGAAGACTAGCAGTTCGTTCCCAGTCCTCTTGCAGAATCTTTTGATGTCTTCCTCTGCAGCAGGATCATCAGACAGCATCTCAAGCAGTTCACCAGCTTTGAGCTGGTCCATTGCTTCACGAGTCTGGAAAAGTGGTTGCGGACAGAATAACCCCACACAGTCCAGACTTTCGACTGGCTCCTTATCTGTCATTGATTTCTCACAACTAACAATTGTTAACTTCATCTTATAAATATGTAGTCGTGAACAGAGTGCGACGCCTGTTTGGACTCGTTTAAATCTGAGTTTGTTTCATCAGTGAACGAACACAGGACTGTGAAAAGATGACAAAGAGAAGTCGGGCTGCTGTAGTTCCGAAGCCGAATGAAGATCTCGTAATTGAAGAATATGACCTCCCTGAACTAGAGCCCGGTGCTGCATTGATGAAGGTTGGATTGGCAGGATGTTGCGGGACCGATGTTCACCTCTGGCATGGAAAATTGGCTGGTGTGCCTTATCCTTTGATTCTAGGTCACGAGGTCGTCGGGACAATTGAAGCAATCGGTTCTAAAACTCTCAAAGACCTGGATGGTAATGAGCTGAAAGTTGGAGACCGTGTTGGATTTCATGATGTCACAGATACGTGCTACTCCTGCTATTACTGTCTCATTGCTGACGCTCCCACCAAGTGCCCCAACCGAAAGGTGTATGGTATAACCATGGACTCGACCAAATTCCCACGTCTGATAGGTGGGTACAGCGAGTACCTCTATCTCAAGCCTGGGACTCATATCATGAAGCTACCAGACCATGTCAGTTTCGAAGGGGCAAGTGCAGTGGGGTGTGCAATGCCCACAGCTGTTCATACAGTACTTCGAAGTCCAATGACATGGGGCAAGCACGTAGCAGTTCAAGGCTCTGGACCTGTGGGGCTGATGATAGCAGTACTGACGAGTGTGAGTGGCGCTGCATCAGTCACAGTGCTGGACAAGGCGAAGAACCGTTTGGAGCTGGCTAAGAAATTCGGGGCAACTGACATCCTGAATATTGGAGAAACCACCTTAGAAGAACGAAAGGAGAAACTCCGAGATATATCTGGAGGCCATGGGCCAGACATTGTCTATGAAGCAACAGGCAGTCCACACGCCATTCCTGAAGGCATAGAACTAGTCCGAGATGGAGGGGCGTATTCAATCTGTGGTCAATACACTGATCATGGAACAGCGGAGATCAATACACACCTTATGAACAAGAAGCACCTCGACATTAAGACAGTCTGGGGATCGAGGACACTTCACGTGTACAGGGGAATCAAGACAGTCGCTGAAAACTACGACCGCTTTCCATTCGAAGAACTTGTCACTCACAGATTCTCTCTGGATGATGCGCAGAAAGCGCTTGAGGCACAGGAGAAGCAAGTTTCACTCAAGGCAGTCATCAAACCGCATGGTGATTGACATGGACTACACGATTCAGAAGGAGAAGGCTGAGCAGGCCTGCATGATTCTCTGTGAACAGGATATTGATGCTTGGTTAGTGTGGGTCAGAGAAACCTCTCAGATGGCTGATCCAGTCCTCGAGCTGGTGTTTGGTGGAGAACTTACATGGCAATCCGCTCTCATCTTCACTGAGGATGAGAAGATAGCAATCGTTGGGAACTTCGACGCGGATGGCGTGAAAGCCAAGGAAATCTTTGATACAGTCATACCTTACACTGCCAGCATCCGTGATGAGTTGGTGAAACAGCTGGAAAGGAAGGACCCAGAGAAGATAGCGATAAACTACAGTGTGAATGATGTCGCTGCTGATGGTCTCAGTGTTGGGATGCACAGAATCCTACTTGACTACCTCAAGAACACTCCTTACTCTAGCCGACTCATGTCAGCCGAATATCACATTCGAAAGCTGAGAGGGAGAAAGACAGATGAAGAGGTCTCTCGGATTCGAAGGGCTGTCGAAATCACAGAAGAGATCTTTGACAAGGCGAAGAAGTTTGTGAAGGTTGGAATGGCAGAGATTGAGATCTATGATTTCTTCCACAAGTGTATGAATGAGTATGGCGTGTCAAGCGCTTGGGCTGAAGAACACAATCCTGCTGTTGACGCTGGACCCTACAAGCAGTTTGGGCATGCTGGTCCCATCGACAACAAGACCAAGGAGGGTCACCTTCTCCACTTTGACTTTGGTGTGAAATACAGAGGATATTGCTCGGACATCCAACGCATGTTCTTCTTTGGTGACAAGAAGGATATTCCCGATGAGGTCCAGCATGCCTTTGAAACCGTGAGAGATGGTATTCAAACTGCTGCTGACTGGATTCGACCAGGTGCAGTCGGATATGAGGTAGACAATATTGCCCGTGATTTCGTGAAGGCTGCTGGATATGAGGAATATCAACACGCCCTTGGTCATCAACTAGGTCGACTTGCGCATGATGGTGGTACCCTCCTCGGACCAAAATGGGAGCGTTATGGGGATAGTCCAATGGGTGTTGTTGAGGTTGGGAACGTTTTCACACTCGAGTTCTATGTGACGACAGAGCACTATGGTCAGGTCAGCCTTGAAGAAGATATTCTCATCACACGACAAGGGTGTGAGTTCCTATCACACCCTCAAAAGGAACTGATATGCATCAAGAAGTGAGTGATTCATCCATTGCTCCTGTGCGATATCCCCGCGTGTCAAGCGTAGCATAGGTGAATCCAGCAGTCTTGGCAATCTGGTTCAATCGGTCTAGACTCTCAAGGTCAAACATGTGCTCCATCTCGTCCTGCCCGACCTCTATTCTGACAAGATCTCCGTGAAACCTTGCTCTCACACACTCGACACCGAACAGCTCCTTTACAGCGGTTTCTACCTTCTCGACCATCGCAAGACGCTCATTAGTGATAGTAGTCCCATATGGGAATCTTGTGGCTAAACAAGCTCCAGATGGTTTGTCTGCAACTGAGAGGCCTTCTTCGTTTGCATACTCTCTAATTTCATCCTTTGTGACTCCTTCCTCAAGATATGGTGATTCCACCCCTGATTCTTTGAGAGCAGCAAGACCCGGTCGATATCCTTCTGTTTCTGTTGCTGTGGTTCCTTCGACAACAACCTCCAAACCCAGACTTTCAGCCTCCCTCTTCCAGAGTTTCGCTAGTTCTGCCTTGCATCTGTAGCATCTATCCTTCGGGTTCTCTGATAGATTGCCACTTTCTAGCCAGTCAAAGGACTTGACAATGTGTTCCAGACCCAACTCAGCAGCGATTGTCATTGCTTCTTTCAATTCGTTTTGTGGTACAGTGGGACTAACAATGGTCAACAGAACAATCCGTGATGCAGTGTCCTTAGTGACGTTAGCCAGAACTGTACTATCGACACCACCACTAAATGCAACTAGGACCTCTTTATTGGCTAGTTTCTTCGATATGTTCTCGAACTTGGCTCTGGTTGTGTCTTTCATGAGTTTTCAATCCCACATGTACGGATCCTCATCCACATTGATGTCAGCATATCCAACATCTTTCAGGAGCTCCTCAATTGACTCTGCACCTGTAACCCAAGATAGCACCCATTGCCCATCATCTTGGAGATATAGTTCAACATCTGGGAGGTCTCCAAGGAGATTATGATCCATCTCAATGGCATCCTGATATGCGCCTGTTAAGCCAAGCACAAAATACGAACCAGGGACATTCTCAAGACTTCCCACTGGAATGCCTTCACCCATCTCTCCTCCAATGGTTGACAAAAGCCTGTTGTCCTGCGTGAACCAGATATCTTCTGTGTTGGGTCTATAGAACTGTGCAATCTCACCGTCAGAGTCGCATGTTATGTCAACAAGACGAACTGTTGTCTGAGGTTTTACATTGAGGTCTTTGATTGGAATGACTGGAAAATGCTGCTTCACAAGAACATGATCAGCAATACTGTTGAAGACGCTGAAGTTCCCGATGACAATGTGCTCCGGATGCCAAAAGCTTCTGACCAATCCCTCTGTTTCGTACGATTTCAGCTTCATTTCAACAAGCCTTTTCCTAACAGCATCCTCCAAAACCCCGGTCACCATCTCTTGGTCATGAATGAACTTTATCCCGGCGAGATTCAGCCCTCCATATCTCTCATGGAAATCGTTCCAGGTTTCTCTGATTTCCTTGAGAGTTGAGGCTTTCTTGATTCTTTCCAGTGTCTTTCTTTCGTCATTCTCAATGTCTTTTGCAAGGTATCCCTCTCCACGTGGAGGAAAAATCGAGCGTACCTCGAGGGCTTCAACAACCACCATAGTCGAGAGAGCTGTTATTCCGCGACCTGACTCTATCATGATGTTTGGTGCTGGATGTTTATGACCCATCTCTGAGAGTTGTGCCTTTACGCCTGAGACTAACAACTTAGCGTATTGAAACATGAAATCAGATACTTCTGAACCTGTGTAATCAATTGCCAGTCCCCCGCCAAAGTCAATGTTCTCCAGATTTGACAATCCCATCTCCCTCAGTTCTGCATAGAGTCTTGTCAAGAGCCTACCAAATTTCTCAAATGACCCAATCTCAGTTATCTGTGAACCAGCATGTGCAAGAATAGTGTCTACTGATTCAGCAAATCCAGTCTTTCCAAGTAGTTCAACCACATCATAGAGATCGTGAATACTTAGTCCAAACTTCGAATCCCTTCCTGTGGAATGGGACCAGTGTCCTTCAACACTGAGATAAGGTTTGATTCGGAGAACAAGATTGGTCTCTTTGGGGTTGAACTTCTCAACAATGAGACGAGATTCATGAACAGATTCTACTGAGATTGCTATGTTGTAGCCTTCCTTGATACAGTCTCTAATCAGTTCCAGATATTTTGGGTCCTTCGCACCATTGCAAACGATGGGTCTATGTTTTTCACTCTCAATGACCTTTTTGATTAGCAACAGTTCTGCTTTAGTCCCAGCTTCTAACCCATAGTCAGGATCGGAACGAAGGACTGCCGTGACACAATCCTTCCGTTGATTGACTTTGACTGGATAGATGCCTATGAAATTGCCAGCGTACCCGAGCTCTTCAATTGCTCTTTGGAATGCTGTTTTCAGCTTCTTGATCTGATATGTCACAAGCTGAGGTGCTCTCAAGGTAAAGGATGAAGCATAGCCTGGTGAGTCACCGTTCATTGCCTTGATTTTGTCAATGATTTCATTGAATGTGATTGACTTATCGCGAAGTCGTAGACTTAGGTTACCGTCCTCTGTGATGTCTAGGAAGTGAAGGTCATTCTTACTCACTCCATATACCAGTCTAGATTTGTCTAATGACCAAGTGTCATCTACCAATGCGTTCACCCTTGCTTGTTTCTATGTGGGATTTGAACTATTGCTCTTCTTCCTCACGTATTGAGTCCAGCATTCCCTGGAATGCTCGAGCAAGCTCACCGATCTCATCATCTTGAGCGATATACTCTGAGTCGACTTGGAGATCCGTCGTGTTGAGTGGCTGATCTCGTATCCTCGCTGCTACATTTCGCTCTGCTAGGCTCATTAGATATTGCAATGGTCTAGTAATAGTATTCGAAATGGCAACCGCGACAGCTCCGGCAACAAGTATCCCTCCAATTGTGACCAGCATTATGTACTGGGCAGCAGCATCGTTCTGAGCTGCAATACGCGCTTCAAGTAGAGGGATGCTCTCCAAGACCTCCTCAAGTGGTACGGAGATCACACAGATGTAGTCCCCTTTTCCAACCTGTGTGAATACGAGAATGTACTCTTCTCCTGCTCTAGTATATCGAAGGGTGCCCGAGGCCCCAACCTCAACACTTGTGATCTGGTCTATGTCATTTTCTGTCAGAGCTGGTGAGCCACCCGGATTGATTTCTACAGTCGTGAGTTCCGGTAGTCCTGCGATATAGTCCTCGTCTTCGACCTCTGGATGAGCCACTACTCCTCCGAATGAATCGACCAAGAATGCATAACCACTCTCTAGGACTTGAATGTCTATTATTTTGGTTCTGATGTCCTCAATGGTGATATCACCAGAAATCACAGCAAACGGTATGTTGCTACTATCGTATACGACTTTTCCGATGGATATCAAGAGGACATTGTCGAACTCATCATAATACGGCTCAACGAAGACCAAGTCCTCGTCCCAACGATCATAGTTGTTCCATATCTGTTGGTACCAATACTCTCCACGTGGATCATACGGGTTGGCTAAGCGAGCCGGATCACTCAACTCACCAAGAATGCTTCCTGGATAGTTGATGAAGAGTCCGTCGTCTGCAAATGCGATATAGAGCCATCTGAAGTCAAGCTGGTCATGGATCGCCTTGAAGATGTAGTCCATGTTTGAAACACGCCCGAGCTTGTCAGCATTTGCAGTTTCATAGGCACCATAGGTTGTTGAGTCCGTACCTTGAATATACCAGCTACTGTAGGTCCATGAAACGTTTAGACCATAGTCGGGATCAAAGTGGTTATCTACTGGGTCTGGCGCAATGGCATCATTCTCGAAGAGGAGATCATAGTACACCTCTCTATTCTCGTATGGAGATGCTGGGTCGAATAGCGCCTCGAGCTCTTCTGCCGCCGCTGCTATCATTCCCTCTGCACTAGCCAGTTTCTGGTTGATGAC
>Ga0209536_100006729_pt1 | contig 17514 bp, 14 predicted proteins | sample DeeMarSeWOR28_12_FD_187461 | JGI IMG/M metagenome (GOLD analysis project Ga0209536, IMG submission 187461) | Marine sediment microbial communities from White Oak River estuary, North Carolina - WOR-2-8_12 (SPAdes) (version 2) | ecosystem: Environmental > Aquatic > Marine > Intertidal zone >... | reverse complement strand
TAGTGATTCAAAAACAAAAGGCATAATCGGTGCAAGGTATTCATGTTTATCTCGTAAATAAGAATATTTATTAATAAAACTCGGTATAACCTCCGGAAAAACCTGTGCCCATTTTGCTTTTTCTGGAGAATAAAGAGACAAATCCCTTTTAAATATGAACTAACATGTATCTCAAAAAAATTCATAGGTCGATTTGGGAATCCATTCTTAGAATACTTGCATCTGTTTTCGTTGGGGGGCTTTTCTATTTCTTATGGTTGGTATGCTTTCTCCTGCTTGCATTTCAGGGAAATGTCCTGAAAGGTATTCTTTGGGTTGTTTCACCCATTGTAACCGGATTTGGATTCGCTTTGGGTATCTTAATTTTCAATCGTGTATTACATATTGCAGGAGATAAGTTTCTTCAAGTCATCATCTGGCCAGTTATCGGGTGCATTGTTGGCGCATTGATCATCTTCTGGTTTGGTCCAATGCTTATCGTATTTTCTATGTTGTTGTTCGGGACCTTAAGTATATCTATCAAGGAGTTAGTCTACCGGCAAGAATAATGACCAAGAGTAAATTCACATTTCCGGTCGGATACTTTCAATTCCATAAAGATCAGCTCTTCAATTTCCAACTAAATCGGTGGCATTCCTTCGGTTACCTCCGATTTGAGGATATGAAACGTATCGGTCAACGGGTCAAGACTTTTCAGGACTGGAAAATCGAAATGTTGAAAATGGCAGAAAATACACTTTCCGAAGAAAGAGTTATGGAAGCGGCGTTTTTTTACCGGGCAGCCGAATTCTATACATTTCAAAATGATCCTGACAAAGAGATCTTATATGATAAGTTTGTTGACCTTTTCTACAAAGCCGTTAAGAATGAAGAAATTGGGCGATTCAAAATACCCTACGGCGATACATTTTTGTCGGCAATGAAAATACCTCCCGTAAGCGATAAAAAGAAAGGCACCATTGTAATGCACGGTGGATTTGACTCCTTTATCGAAGAATTTTACTCATGGATGAAATACTTTTCTGATCATGGATTTGAAGTGATTGCATTTGAAGGTCCGGGACAGGGCGGCACAAGAAAAAAATATGAGCTTGCCCTAGATCATGAGTGGGAAAAGGCGGCAAAAGCAGTTTTGGATTATTTCAAACTGGATGATGTTACCTGGCTGGGAATATCGATGGGTGGATGGTTATGCTTCAGGGCCGCAGCATTTGAACCGCGTATAAAAAGAGTGGTCGCTTCCGGAATTGCCTATGATTATATGAAATTTATCAACATCGTTGGTCAGTTAATGATGAAATTATTTTTCCACCATTTCAGGAATTTTTCAAACCAAGTCACGTTAAAGAAGATGAAAAAAGACGGAATGCATGCTTGGTCAATCGGTAACCTGATGTATATCGCAGACAAAGAAACACCCATTGATGCTTTCGATGTCATTGAAAAACTGAATGAGAAAAATCTTCATTCGGATTTAGTAAAGCAGGATGTTCTGATCTTTACCGGAAGGGAAGACCATTTCATTCCCTTTAAAATGCATAATATGCAGGTAAAAGCACTAACCAATGCTAAATCTGTAACTGCCCGAGTTTTTACCAAAGAAGAACAAGCCCAAAATCATTGCCAGATTGGAAACATCGGTCTGGCACTTGATGTTATGCTAAAATGGATTAATAAAATTTCCTAGTAGAGTCATTCCACCTAATCAATAGCAAAATTTAAATCCTCTAACTATTTTGAGCATAATTCGTTATCATCCCGTATTAATGTCCAGAATGAATCAAGCTTAAGACTTATTAAAAAGATAACAGAGGAGGCAGTCAGCATGAACCGAAAAATAATGGTAATCTCCAAAGTTTTCTGCTTGGTCGGCATGCTTTTCATCTTGAGCTGTGCCACAGATAAAACATCAGTCGGTCCTAGATTTCAAAGTTTAGAGGAGGAAATTAATGGTATTGCAAAAACCTATACCAGAGTGGGAGCGATGATCGGGGTGATTGATAAACAACAGCAAAAGCTCATCTTTTCCTACGGATCGAAATCTGTTGATACCAATGAACCGCCAGACGCAAACACAGTTTTTGAGATTGGCTCGATTACCAAGACTTTTACCGCTACTATAGCAGCGGATATGTATTTAAACGGGTATTTTTCAGACGATACCGTTGGGCACTATCTGCCTGCCGGACAGGTGACCATGCCGTCAAAGGACGGCGTTGAGATACAATTCATTAACCTCCTGACTCACACATCAGGTATTCCCCGAATTCCCGGCACAAGTTATCCTTACCCCCCGGGATATGATCCGAGTAATCCGTACGCCGCTTACACAACCGCGCATGTTTACAATTATCTGACTAATTACTGCACCCTGGAATTTACACCGGGCACCTGGTGGCTGTATTCAAATACCGGTGTAGGATTAATGGGGCATATCGAAGGTTTGGTTGACGGCACATCCTACGAGACCGTCTTAAAACGGGAAATTTTTGATGAGTTGGGTATGGACAATAGCTCCCTGTTTCTGACCGCGGATCAAATGAATAATCTGGCTATTGGGCATAACATCAATAAACAAATTGTACCGAATTATGATGCACAGGATATTTTTCAGGGAGCCGGTTTCATTAAAACTTCGCTGAACGATATGTTCAAATATCTCGAGGCTAATTTGGGATTAGTACAGACACCACTAAAAGACGCCATGGATTTAACACATCAACCGCAATTCCATCAGGGGTCGATGGGCGATATTGGGTTGGCATGGTATATTCTGGAATTGGATGACGGGCAGACCATGGTCTATCATGGCGGTGGAACCGGCGGTTATGATTCATTTTTGGGGTTCAACAAATCTTTATCAACCGGCGCGATTATTTTGTTCAACTCCAAAGTGAATGAATCTGTTCATACCATCGGAGAGCTTGTTTTAAAAGCTATTAATAAATATTAGCATTATTTCAGCATAGATGATTTGTGAGCCGTTAGGTTCCAAACGCAGGGGGTAATGAAATGAAAATTATGAAACAAATAAAATATATAATAATTCCATTCATTCCATTATTGCTTGCATTTATTGTAATGGATTGTCGCTCTTCGGAAAAACAAAACGATGTACAAGAACTTTCTGAAAAACTTCAAGCCCTGGTAAACGGAATGATTGATGCCGAGAGCGAAGATCCAATCCACAACGCCGTATTACTGGTGGAATCTCCCAGAATTAAGTGGAAAGGTGCCGCCGGTATGGCGGACGGTAAGAAAGAAGCGATGACTCCCGATCATAAAATTAAGATTGCCAGCATCGGGAAGACTTTTACTGCCACGGTAGTGCTTCAGTTAATGGAGGAAGGATATCTCAATCTGGATGACACAATCGATGCGTTTTTAAACAACCAGATAGTAAAGGTGGACAATTTACATATCTATAATGGGATTGCATACGGGCGCCAAATTACAGTGGAGCAGTTGCTCAGCCAAACAACTGGAATTGCCGATTATATGGAAGACCCCAGATTTATTCCCGATGTGATCGAACACCCCAAAACGATATGGAATCCTGTAAGGATTCTGGAGAAGTATTATGAGTACCAGACAAACCAGAAAACGACATTCCGGCCGGGTGAGGGTTACAATTACAGTGATGTAAACTATGTGCTGCTGGCCATGATCATCGAACAGGTTGGCGGTTCGACATTACAAGAACAATACAAGACTCGGATTTTCGATCGTCTTGGAATGGAGAACAGTTATCTGGAATATTATGAAGAACCACGGGGTGATCAACCATTGTCACATGCTTATTTCAGCACCCTTGATCTGGTTGATGATATAAGTACTTCATTTGACTGGGGCGGAGGGGGAATAGTGTCGACTTGTGAAGAGCTGAATACCTTCTTTAGGGCGCTTCTTGACGGCAAGCTGTTCAGTAAGAAAGCAACCCTGAAACAAATGCTTTCGGCGGCAGATAAAGGCCGAGGTGGAAACGATTATGCTTATGGTTTGGGGATAATGAAGAGAACCATCCTTGGGCACATTTTTTATGGTCATGGTGGAGCGTACGATTGTGATGTGTTTTACTGCCCCAAAGAAAACAGTAGTGTTTGCCTGAGTTTGAACCAAATGAATACTCATGGTAAGAGAGAAAAATTCTTACAGGAAGCTGTAAATCTGATAATGTGATATATATTTGTATGGTAGACTATAAAAAAATGCTGTTTCATACATTTATCTAAAGCTCAATTCTGGCTTTGGTGAACCATTCAATTAACTAATTCATCAGTACTTTATATGAAGCAATAAGGAGTTAAAAACATGAATAAAATTATTATCATTCTTTTCAGCCTGTTATTTATTTTCCCAACCATTATTTCAGGATTTACAGGGGAGATTGTACAGTCTTTTGATATTCCGGGAGCCTACCCTACGGGTTTAACCTTTGACGGCAAATACTTGTGGTTAGCTGATAGAAAAGCGGATGAAATATACGCAATTAACAAGGAGAACGGACAGGTTGTTAAAAGCATTCCCGCACCCGCCTATTGGCCTATGGGATTGACCTGGGATGGAGAAGCGCTTTGGAATGTAGATGTAAAGGGTGGTATTCCTCTGGCAGAAAATTATAACGGCATAATCTATCGGCTTAGTCCGAAAGACGGCACAATATTGAAGACGGTTCAGGCGCCCACTAGCAGGCCCGGAGGTTTAACCTGGGATGGAAAATATTTATGGTGTAGTGATAATGCTTCAGATGAGATAATCCAATTCGATCCGGATGATGGTACGACTATAAAATCTTTCAAATCACCCGCTGATGATCCACAGGGCTTAACTTTTGATGGAAAATATCTATGGATTTCTGACAGAAATAAAGATGAAATCTACATGGTTGATCCGCAATCTGGCTGTGTTATAATTATCTTTGAGGCTCCTGGACCCTACACCAGAGGATTATGTTACGATGGAGAATTTCTTTGGGCTGTTGATTACCAAAATGATAAACTTTACAAAATGAAAGTTCGTGATAATGAGAAATTCAAAAGAAGCAATGCCTATAAAACTAAAATCACATATACGCATCAAGCGACCAATTTTGGTCCGGGCAAGGTCAAAACCCTCGATGTACATTTGGCTATACCCGGAGACCGGGATAATCAAAAAATTATGAATGAAATTCAGTACATACCTGAATATACTGATGTAGCAACTGACAAATGGGGGCAAAGAACAGCGCATTATCACATGGATAATTTAGAAGTAAGTTCAATTCATGAAATAAAAATGGTCTTAACAGTTACGACTTATGATGTTCGCTATTTCATCTATCCGGAACAGGTTGGTTCATTGGACATGATTCCCGATGAAATCAAAGAGCGGTATTTAGAGAACAATGCCAAATATCAGACAGATCATCCGGTTATTAAACATGCGCTAAAAGAGGCTTTAGAACAAGAGAAAAATCCTTATTGGATTGCCCGTAAACTCTATAATTATTTACTTGATCATATGTATTACGAAATGGTCGGCGGTTGGAATACAGCACCTACTGTTTTGGCGAGAGGGAACGGGTCTTGTTCGGAATACAGTTTTGTATATATCTCCATGTGCCGGGCCGCAGGTATACCTGCCCGATATGTAGGTTCTGTTGCACTTCGAGGAGATGACTCATCCATGGATGATGTTTTTCATCGATGGGTGGAAATTTATTTGCCAAATTATGGCTGGATTCCTGTGGACCCCAGTCGGGGTGATAAGACTCTGCCTCGTGATCAAGCAGATTCTTTTGGCTTCCTGAAGAATACCTTGTTCATAACAACTCAAAGCGGTGGTGGTTCGAAAACGATGGCATGGACCTATAACTCGAATGCTTTTTGGACTACCGAACCCAAAACAAATGTAGCTATTGAATATTTTGCAGATTGGGAACTAGTGAAGTAGAAAATATAATTCAAAGAAGAAACTAGAACTTTGAAAATGAGTGATAAATTTATAATAGGGAGTGCTTCCAAAGCCTATCCTTGTCATTATGCTGAATAAAACAAATGGACGTTTTTACACAAGCTATGGCGCCATAATCGGTTACCTGATTATCATTAAAATTGCCATTCATTTGCTGCTCCCGGAATATGGCCTTCATCGAGATGAGTATTTTTATATTGCCATTGGCGATTTATTCAGCTTCCATAACCTGGATATGCCGCCGCTCTCCCCGCTATTCCTAAAACTGTTCACCACATTGTTTGGCTATTCGATAAAGACCGTTCATTTTGCATCCGCGCTGTGTGGAGCGATTTCTTTACTTTTCGCCTGTTCGATAACCAGAGAGCTGGGCGGTAGAAAATATGCGGTGATCTTAACGGGTTTCTTTTTTCTTTTTTCCGGATTTTTGATCTTTGGCTCCATATTCAGTTATGACAGTCTTGATTTTCTCATTTGGGTCGCAGTGATTTACCTTCTGGTCAGAATATTTAAAGAAGGTAATCTCAAATTGTGGATTCCGGTTGGTATTCTACTTGGGTTTGGGCTTCTTAATAAACTGACCATTCTTTTCCTTGGACTGGCAATATTTATTTCATTATGGCTTGTTCCCCAACGAACGCAATTCAAGAGCAAATGGATCTGGATAGCCGGGTTAATTGCTATAGCATTTTCTATCCCCTTCCTGATTTGGCAATCTAGTAACGATTGGTACTTCGTAGACTTTGCAGCAAATTACGGCGGCGGTTTGTCGTATCGCGCTTCATTTTTGGAGTTCTTATGGAATCAGATATACCCCAATAATATAATCAATTTTCCAATTTGGATTACCGGATTGGTTTTACTCCTTTTTTCATCCAAATGGAAGCGGTACCGCTTCTTTGGCTTCGGCTATGTCGTACTCTTTTTCCTGTTTTATTTTTTAGGCGCCAAGTTTTATTTCCTGGTGCCATTTTATACCATTTTGCTTTCGGTCGCTTCCATCAAGATTGAAGAGGTTATTAATAATTTTGGAGTGGAAAGACTCGAAACCAAAATTGTCAAGATCGTCCTTCCGGTTGCTTATGTTATATTGAGTTTGCCTTTTATCCCCATGGCGGTGCCAGCCCTGCAGGTTGAAAAATTTATAAAATTTGCCTCAGTATTGGGTGTAGATGCCGGAGTGAAATATGAAAATCAGAGAATCAATCAACTGCCTCAGCATTTCGCAGATCGGTTCGGATGGGAAGAAATGGTGGCGGAAATAGCAAAGGTGTATAATAATCTACCTGCGGAAGAAAGAGGAAGATTTGGAATTGTTACCGAAAATTGGGGAGAGGCAAGCGCCGTGCATTTTTACAAAAATAAATACCGCCTCCCCGAACCAATATCTTTGGAGGGGTGGTATTATTTTGAAACTTTGAGAAGCCATCAATTTAAAGATAGATATGTATCGTTTGGATTCTCAGAAGAGGAGGTAAAAAGTATTTTTGAGGAAGTCCGTCTGGAAGGCTTGTTCACAAACTCCTATTGCATGCCTCATGAGAACAATAAGAAAATCTTTGTCTGCCGAAAGCCTAAATTCGATCTAAAGAGATTTTGGATAGTTGACCGGCATATTGATCCCCACTTCATAAATATCTTACGCACCAAAGGGGTAACCGCTGCAATCGCTTATTTCCATCAGGCCAGAGAGAAAGACCCTTCAATCCTGCTTTTCTCAGAAAGACAGATAAATGCCCTCGGATATGAATTCCTGTCCAAAGGCGCCTTGGCTGATGCCATCGCACTATTCAAACTCAATGTTGAGGTATATCCGGCTTCATTCAATGTTTATGACAGTCTGGGGGAAGGGTATATGGAAAATGGCGAGTATAATCTTGCCATCAAAAACTACAAAAAATCTCTGGAGCTGAATCCGGATAACACCAATGCGGTGGAGAAGCTTAAAGAATTAGAAAAATTAAGTCGGTGATAGATCTTAGAAGATTTGGTTCAATTTTTGGATATAAAGCAAAAAGCTTTATCTAAGACCTAATTTTCACTTTAATGAGCCGTTCAATTAATTAATTGCCAATTCCTCTCGGGAATAGACAAAAAAGAGTTAAGTGAGACGGCAACATGAAGAAAAAAATTATGAACCAAACCGTTCCGGCTAAGGATGGGTTTTCATTAGTTGCTACCGTTTATGAGCCCGATAGCAATCTGGAAAGCGCGGTAATTATTAACTCCGCAATAGCGGTACCGCAAGGATTTTATAAAGATTATGCGAATCACTTGTGTGAGGAAGGCCATGCGGTTTTGACTTATGATTACCGTGGCATTGGGGATTCCCGACCGGCCAGTTTGAAGGGATTCCAGGCGCGCGCGCGCGACTGGGCTGAGTTAGATATGGCGGGTGTGATTGAGTGGGCAACCACCAGATATCAGCCCCTGCAATTGGTACACATCGGACACAGCATTGGCGGGCAAATAGCCGGATTGATAGATAATTCTGACAAAATCACCGCGATGGTGACCGTATCCGCTCAGAGTGGCTACTGGGCTCTCCAACCATCATGGGAAAAATACCGGGTTTGGTTTTTTGTCTTTGTTGCCTTCCCGGCACTCACACATATTTTTGGGTATTTGCCTTGGAGTCGTTTTGCTCCAGGCGAGGATTTGCCGAAAAACGTGGCCTTAGAATGGGCAAGATGGTGCCGTTCGCCTGACTACCTGTTTGGAGAGCGGTCGCTTGAGTCACTTCGCAATTTTCCCAAATTCACAGCACCTATCCTTGCCTATAGCTTTAGTGACGATGTATGGGGATCGCGGCGCTCAGTTGATGCAATGATGGCCCGCTACACAGGGGCAACAGTGGAAAGACGGCATAAGACACCGCAAGATATTGGTGACAACAAAATCAAACATTTGGGCTTCTTCATGCCAAATGCCCTTAATCTTTGGAACGAAGTGGATGATTGGCTCAAACAACAACGATCAATTTCCGGTTTCTCAGTTTACTAGCAATTAGTCATCACTAAAAAGAAGAGTACATTTTCCAATTATTGGGCATAAAAAAGCGGATCAAGGCATAGATCTCAAGGCGACCCAAAAGCATTGTAGCAGATAATATCCATTTTCCTGCCGCAGGCACGTGAGCATAGTTACCCATTGAACCGATGCGTCCCAAACCCGGTCCAACATTTCCCATGGTAGCCACTGTACCGGAAAACGCTTCCACCACGTGCATTCCCATCGATACCAAAAGAACAGTTGCGACGAACGTGATGATTAAATAAAGAGTGATATATAAAATACCTTTAACAACTGCTTCTTCTTCGATGGGTTGTTTCCCCAAAATAATAGGTATAATGGCTTGTGGATGCTGTAACAATTTAATTTCTCTCACAAAAGTTTTCCATAAAATGACAATTCGGTCCGTTTTGATTCCGCCGGAGGTTGAACCGGCACAGGCACATTGAAGAGAGAAGAAAATGATCAACATATGGGAAAGCGAAGGCCAAACCGAGGAATCCGCCGTTGCAAATCCTGTAGAAGTTCCAACCGATAAAACCTGGAAAGCGCCATAACGAAGAGCGCTTAGCCAGGATTGATAATAATTTGCGCTATAGATATTAATGGTGACGATAATGATTCCAATTGCCAGTGCTCCCAGGTAATATCTCGCCGCCGAAGAATGCCACAGTTTTTCAAGTTTTCCCAAGCTGGCGAGGAAGAGTAAGGCAAAGTTTATCCCCGATAGCACCATAAAAGTCATGATGACTATTTCGACTGCAGGATTATTGAAATAGGCGATGCTGGTATTTTTTGTTGAGAATCCACCTGTGGCAATGGTCGCAAATGAATGAGTAATGGCATCAATAAAGGAGAGCCCGCAGAAAATCAAAGAGATAGTTTCCAGTATCGTCAAACCTACATATACACTCACCAATATTTGAACGGTGCGCTTAGCACGCTCCTGGAAGTTTTCCCGCGCCAGCGGAGACATTTCTGTATGGTATAAAACCCTGGTGCCCGTCCCCAAAAAGGGCATGATGGAAAGTGCGAAGAGAATGATTCCCATGCCGCCTAACCAGTGAGTCATTGCCCGCCAGAATAGCAGGCCCTTCGGAACCGCCTCAACGTTGGTTAATATTGATGATCCTGTGGTAGTAAAGCCCGAAACACTCTCGAACCAGGCGTTGGTAAAACTGAATTCACCTCCCCATAAAATATATGGAAGCGTTCCGGCTAAGCAGGATAACAGCCAGCCCGCAATGACAATAAGGAGTCCCTCATTATTGGTAATTTTTTCAACAGGCGGAACGTAGATCAATGGAAAGACGCCAAAGAGAGCAAGGATAAAAGCGCTGTACAATAGCGGAACCAAAGCAGCATCGCTGTAATATACTGAAACAAAGGATGAAAGAAACATACCGACAGAATTGAGTAACAAAATAATTCCCACAAATCGAAGCAGAATGTGAAGCCTCATGAGGACAGTCTCCGTTTATATGCCCGGGAGCATAATGTCATGATCGCTTTATTCAAATCATTGATCTCATCGCGAGATTCAATTTCCACATCGTAGGGAGTATCATTCTCTATAAATCCCTGGGCACTTCGGGTAATATTAACAATTGGCGCCACCATGTACCGATTGATCAGAAAATTAAAAACCAAAGTGAACAAAATGGAGGCCATCATGGCAATAATTCCGGGCATAATGATCCTGTTGGCGCGTGATTTCACAACCATGGCGGTTTGATACATATTTGTGTTATTCAAACTCGTCAATTGATTCACCAGAGTTTTGGCTTTATTAAAAGAAATATGAAGTTTATCAGAATACCAGGTTAGATTCCCCTCTCTTTCAGTATCCACTATGGGTGTTTCCCACATATTCTTATAATTTGTATAAGCAGTTTTTATTGAATCGAGATGCTCTTTCTCGCCCAGGATGGTAATGTTATTATAGGCAATATTGAATCCGGCATAAAACAGACTGTCTCCCGATGTTAATATCCTTCTCCCAAGCTTCCAATGTCCCAAGAGGAGAAGCAAAATTCCACTATCTTCGCGCTCCAAAGCTTCGACCATTGTATTGCTGGCATTGATGCTTTTGTAATTGTCCTCCAGGATTCTGTCAACCGATCCGCTGATTGAACTTAATTCGTTAATTGACCAAATTCCTGCTAAGAATAACATTGATACAATGATAAAAAAACCGGATAATATCTTTAATCGTAATTTCATGCGGTTATTCCTCAGCTAATTAAGAAAGGGTAAATATAGTACGATCGTCCGGAAATGCGTAGGTGAGAAAAACAAGAAATATGGAGAAAATAATAAGAGTGGTTATTCCGAACCACTACCCTAATATTATTTTGATTATCATTAAATCGCGAATTACATCATCTCAGATTCTTCGGGAAGTTGTCCACTTGCTGCCTAAAATCATGGTTGCGCAAAGCCTTGTTATTTATATTTCAAGAAGGTTGCTTTCACTTGTTTTTCCGCATCAAAACCTTCGTTCTCTTCCGTGATCTCTCTACCAATACCTGTAATAAGAACGGCATCTGCCCCTTTTGATTTGGCTTTTTCAATTAACTCGTTTTGTATCTTGCTTGTCGATACAAGTAATTGACCGCCGCCAATTGCATGCCCCATTACTGTGTACTCCCTTGCTATATCTTCTTGAGAGTAGTAAACATCAACCTGATCTGTGGGATCGTATGATTTTCCAACATAATTAATGTGCGCACATCCGAATACCAGAAATAACAAAAGAACAAAAGTGACGAAAATCTTAATATTTCTTTGATACATGCTTCTTCCCCTTGTTTTTTGGTTAATGTCGTTTATCTGTCCGTACGTAACATTACAAATTTAGTGCAAAAAAATGAAAAAAGCTCCGAAGTAATAATTTTAAGGATATTGGGGTGGATTGAATCATGGAGGTCAGGTAAAATTGTATATATTGTTTATAGTATCAAGTGCTCACTGTGTTAACAATTTGTCTGGTAATTGTTTAATTCTATTTATTTAATTTGAGATCTTCCCGCAACGTTTTATCCTTACTGGGTCGCCAAATGTATTGATCCACAAAATAATGGTGCAACGGAATGCCAATAAAAATGCTGAGCAGCAGCTGCTTGGTAGTCAGGTCGCCAAATAATTTTTGAGTGCTGGTTAAAACCAGAGGACCGCAACCGGCATTGATTTCAAAAGTGCACCCCAGCAAACGCAAGGTCACGCCCATTGCAATACCACAGATCAAAAAGACAAAAAGATTCTTGCTGAGTTTTACGGCCAATCCGTACTTTTTTGGATCAACGTCCGGTTTGTGGTAACGATTGCGGGTGTAAAACCAGACAATGGCATGATACTGAATGTCATGGTAAATAGTAACGAAGGCTGAAAAAGCCAGGAGCGGCGCAGCCAGAACTGCAGAACTATAGCATATCAGCGCATAAAGCGGAATCAGAGCAACGAGAAACAGCAATTTGGGAAGATTAATAGCCAACCCGTTTTTGTAGCGGGAAATTTGCCGGGAAGCGAAGAGAAGCACTACGGAAGTAAAGGCAATAATCGAAGCAAAAATGACAAAGTGTTCCCAATGCAGTTGAGTCCAAAAACCCGGTGAAAAGAAAGAAGCAATGAAATTCTTCTCTTCAATAATTGGAAAGGGGGTATAATCGCCGATGAAGCCAAATGCTTCCCGCGCTTCGGGATGGCGTACAATATAAGCAGCCAGCGGCGCTAATAATCCTACATAAAGTATTGCTTTGTCAGCACGGGTATCGGGAGGATTGTAATCATTGTTTTTCTTTTTGTAGAGCGACATAATTCCGAAGTGTTGCCGAACCACATGCCAGTAAGCCCAAAGATTAAAAAATAATACAAAAAACAAAAAAGGGCTGGTATAATTGATGATGCCGGCTTGATGAAGAATGTATGAGAGTCCGATCATCAACGGTCCAAACAACAGCCAAGATAAACTCCACAACAATAATTTCTTGCGTTTCTGGAATTCTTCCCGGTCAAAATAAGTTCTGACATATGTGTCAAAGAAATGGGGAGTGTCCAGGAACATCACCCAGAAAAACCAGACAGTAACCATATCCCAATGCAGCCCGGCATGAATAAAGAACATTGTGTATCCGGCAAGCGCCCCGCCGATAAACCAGAGCAGGTCGGCTTTGCGGTTTACAATCCAATTGGTTGAGAAGCGGTTGCCGAAACCGCCCTTAACTGCCATCGGTATGCTTGCCATAAACTAACCAGAATTTTTGAAAGAGAATCATTTTACGTCTTTTTAACTTTACCGTTTCTTATCGATTGTCCATTCGGCTGGAGGAAAATTAAAGGTCATAAAATAATCTATTGGAAGCAGCAATACAATTTTAAAATACAGAAAACGCAGGTAGTAGGATTTTCGTAGAATGGTTTTGGCGGGGTTCACTTTCTCAACAATCGCTTGAATAAAATATCTCCCCGCTTTAAGTTTATTTTTTAAATCGTAAAACTTTGTAGAATTCACTTCGTTGATAAACATGGAAAATGAAAGAGGAGCAAATGAGAGTTCTTATTTTTTCCACGATAGTTCTATTTCCTGTTTTATCAATTCATGCTCAAACCGTAGATCAGAGATTCGCTGAGGCGAAAGAGATCATTAAAAGATCCGAAAATCTCCTGAAAGGCAACACCAGCGAGGGTACTTTTGAAATGACCGTGGTGACCCCTGATTACGAGCGCACTTTAACCATGGAAAGCTGGTGGATAGGGAATGAAAAAGCGCTGATCGTGATTGAATCACCTAAAAGAGAAGCGGGAAATAAAACGCTCAAGATCGGCAATGAAATGTGGATGTACCTGAAGAATACCGAAACCACCATCAAGATTCCGCCTTCAATGATGCTGCAATCTTGGAACGGATCAGATTTCACCAATGACGATCTGGTACGGGAATCCAATTTGGCGGAGGATTATTTTCAGAAATTGATTGGAGAGGAGGAGATTAGCGGAGAATCTTGCTGGAAAATCGAATTGGATCCAAAACCGGATGCACCGGTGGTGTGGGGAAAATTATATTATTGGGTCAGGAAACAGGATTACCTTCCGGCACGGGTTGAATATTACGATGAGAAGGATACACTAGTGCGACACATGGAATATTCCCAATACCAGGTATTTGGTAAGCGGAAAATACCCGGCCAATGGTCTATGGTTAATGACAGTAAGCCCGGGCAGCACACTGACCTGGAGATTATTGAGGTCCAGTTTGATGTAAAGATCCCTGATAGTAGATTTTCATTCAGAGAGTTGGAGAGGGGAAATTGAAAGGAAAAAGTAAAAAGTGAAAAGGCAAAAGTGAGATGTAAGAAATAAGCGCAGCTTTTCAACCTGGCTGATATGAAAACCATTTTTCTTTGTCTATTTTTACTTTTACCTTTTTCCTTTTGCCTTTATCCATGTATGGTTAAAAAAAATAAAGACAAACTCTCCTATTTCACTATTAAGATTTTGAATGGAACTACTGCTAAAACTGGCCTGGCGAAATATCTGGCGCAATAAACGCCGTTCTTTCATTACTATTGCTGCAGTATTTTTTGCGGTTCTTCTCGCGGTTGCCATGCGGGGATTGCAGCTTGGAACTTATGAAGTTAACATTAAAACCGCTGTCCATCTTTTTTCTGGCTATATGCAAATTCAAAGAGAGGGCTACCTGGATAATCCCTCCCTCCGAAAATCTTTCCAATTGAATACTGGAATCATTCAAATGCTGCAAAATGAGCCGTCGATTACCGGATATGCGCCGCGTATCTATGCTGATGGCTTGATCAGTTTCAAGGATAATTCGCTGGGCACAGCCATTTTTGGTATTGTTCCACAGAATGAAATGGCAGTTACAAATTTTCTTGAAAAAGTAAACTACGGCGAATTTTTCAAATCTGATACGAGCAATAAAGTAGTGGTTGGGTATAAGCTGCTGGAAAATTTAAAGGCTGAAATTGGAGATAGAATTGTCATTCTCGCCCAGGGATATGACGGCATTTTAGGAAATCTAATTTTTGAAATATCGGGCACTACTAAAACAGGTTCGGGGGAGTTTGATAGTGGGACTGTTTTTATGGGGCTGTCCAAACTTCAGGAATTGTTAGCCATGGAAGGCAGGATTAATGCCGCTGCAATCTCCACTGCAGATATAGATCAAGTAACTCCCGTTAAAAATAAATTAAATCGATCCTTAATGGGAAAAGACCTTGTTGCGTTATCATGGGACGAGGTGATGCCGGAATTGAAACAGCTTATTCAATTGGACAATGTCAGCGGCATCCTAATGCTTGCTATTTTAGTTATTGTAGTCGCTTTTGGTATTTTAAACACGGTTTTAATGTCAGTCACGGAGCGGTTTCGGGAGTTTGGCATCTCTCTGGCGATGGGTATGCCGCAAGTTACTTTGGTTTTTCTAGTGGTCATTGAGTCCATCATCATTACTTTAATCGGATTGATCTTGGGAGATTTAGTCGCTTATGGTGTGAATTATTACATTGCTCATAATCCAATTGTATTCGGTGGAGAGCTTGGTGCTTTATACGAGCAATATGGTTTTCTGCCTTTGATGAAATCCAGCGTGAAACTATCTATCTTTTTTAATAATTCGATCACCATATTTATCGTCTCATTAATATCAATAATATATCCCGCTATTAAAGTATTTCGGTTGGAGCCGTTAAAGGGGATACGCTATACATAGCAAGCAAGGGGCATGGGGCACGGAGCACGGAGCGTGGGGCACGGAGCGTGGGGCACGGAAAAACAAGAAGGAGAAGGGCGGAGGGAGAAGTGGCGCAAAAAGGGGCAACGGACGGAGAGGTTATTTCCCCCTTTGAAGGATCTACGACCTCGTAGAGGGAATTAAGGGGGATGTAATGATGGCAATTGAACCACAAAACTATACTTTCTACTGCCAAAAAATTCGTCAGACATCCCCCCTGCCCCCCTTCTAAGGGGGGTAAACTTGGATCTTAATGTATCTGGCTTATTAAAGGAAGGAACTCATACTTTGCTGGTAAAGATAGCTTGGAGAAACCTGTGGAGAAATAAGCGTCGGTCAATAATCATTCTTGTATCAGTGGTTATTGGTGTGGTGGCGTTGATTATAATGGATGCGCTTTCCATCGGTATGGTCAGGCAAATGCTGGAGAATCAAATCGGCTCTCATGTCTCCCATATTCAGGTTCATAAAAGCGGTTTCAATGATAACAAGATTATCCAAAACTATCTTCCCAATTCAGGCCGGGTTGAAACCGTTCTCAAAAATATTGAGGGCGTCAAGTATTATAGCCCTCGTGTGTTAACGTTCGGATTGCTTTCCAGTGCAACCAATTCTTCCGGTGTCTATCTGGTAGGAATCAATCCCGAGGAGGAAGAAAAGGTTACCAAGATTAAGCGTTCAATTGTGGAGGGTGATTATTTGAGCGGCAAAGAGCGCGAGATTGTTATCGGGAAAAAACTGGCAGAAAAATTGGGGATTGAATTGGGGGACAAAGTAGTAGCGATGGCTTCAACCCTCAAAGGAACCGTGGGATCCGATGTATTCCGTATTGCAGGACTCTATGAAACCTTCAGCTCCGAATTTGACAAAACGACTATTTATATTCCGCTCGATAATTCCCAACGAATGCTGGAGATGGGAGACCAAATCACAGAATTTGCCATTATTGTCGAGAACACAAAATTGCTTGAGCAGACAAAAGCCACTATTCAATCCGGCCTCGGTGATCAGTACGAAGTACTCACCTATCGGGACCTTCTTCCCTTATTGGTCATGCAAATTGATCTTTATAAGGAAACCATTTGGATCTTTTATTTGATTGTTGGTATCGCCATGGTATTTGGCATCATTAATACCATGCTGATGTCGGTATTGGAGAGAATTCATGAGTTTGGGGTGCTGATGGCTATAGGTCTGAGGAACAACAAACTCTTTATCATGATTATGCTCGAAGCGTTATTGTTAGGAATTTTCGGCAGTGTTTTAGGTGTAATTGTCGGGATCATCATCTATTATCCGTTGTCAATATCCGGAATTGACTTAAGTATATTTTCCGAAGGTTTAACCGCATTTGGTTCGGGCGCAATTATTTACCCTATTCTGACATCTTTGAGCGTGATAAATGCCGTAATAATTATTCCGGTGGTTGCGGTGTTGGGCGCTCTGTATCCGGCTTACAAAACAGTTCGCTTGCAACCGGTAACGGCTATTCATCATGTTTAAATGTTAAAAATGAATAATAAAAATGGATTGGTTATGGAAGTTATTCGCACAGAGAAATTAGAAAAGATTTATCAGGATAACAGCGTACCCGTACACGCATTAAAAGGGATCGATTTGAGTATTAAGAAAGGCGAGTTCTTAGTAATTGCCGGTCCTTCGGGTTCAGGAAAGACAACCCTTTTGAATTTGATTGGCGCGCTTGATGTCCCAACAAAGGGAAAGGTGCTTTTGGAAGGAAATGACATCAGCCGGAAAACTAGAAATGAGCTTTCTCTATTGCGGTTGCAAAAAATTGG
>Ga0209536_100006728_pt1 | contig 17517 bp, 13 predicted proteins | sample DeeMarSeWOR28_12_FD_187461 | JGI IMG/M metagenome (GOLD analysis project Ga0209536, IMG submission 187461) | Marine sediment microbial communities from White Oak River estuary, North Carolina - WOR-2-8_12 (SPAdes) (version 2) | ecosystem: Environmental > Aquatic > Marine > Intertidal zone >... | reverse complement strand
CCCTATGCGCTTTGCTCTTTGCGCTATGCTATTTATTGTTGTACCGCGAGAGATGAATTACTCCCCAATAGCATATAGATAATGTTGCGTTCTGATGTAGATCACATCCCCTGAAATAGCCGGCGTAGTCATTATGATGTCCTTCATGTCATTCTCAGCAAGTATTTTATATTCAGGCCCGGCTTTAACCACAAATACTTTCCCATTTTCACTACTGAAATATATCTGATTACCGGCAGCAACTCCTGAAGCAGAAAATGGTGCTTTTAAACTCTCTTTATAGATCTCTTTGCCTGTTTTTGCCTCAAAACACTTTAAAGAGCCGTTACCTCTTAAGTTATAAAGAAAATCGCTGTAAATCAGCGGTGTTTGCATATATGCACCACCCTTTTTAATGCTCCATACAATGTGGTCATTCGATGTTGCATTTTCTTCAAGTGTTATATCTCCATTAGCTGTCGGTTTTACAGCATAGATAGGAGATACAGGTCCATGGGCACTGTTCATAAAGATTAGATTATGGGCAACCACAGGGGTAGGGACGGGAATATCACCTCCACCACTCATTTGCCAGATTTCCTTCCCGGTATCAAAATCATATCCGCCCATATGTTTGTATCCGTTAACAATTATTTGGGTTTTACCATCAAACGTATGGATCGTCGGTGTACTCCAGGTCGGATATTCATCACGAGGCGTTCGCCAGATTTCTTTTCCGGAAGGTAGTTCAAAGGAGGCAAGAAAGGAATTTTTTTCCACATCGCATTGCACAATGACACGATCCTTATGGATAACCGGTGAACTTGCAAATCCCCATTCAGCTTCCGGTGCAAGAAAAAAGTTGGAGCGCAGCACTCCAAGATCTTTTTTCCAGATTAATTTTCCATCAAGATCATAACAATAAAGACCCTCTGAACCAAAAAAAGCAATGACATATTTTCCATCAGTAGCGATTGTGGAATTTGCATGTGTTGATTTTGGATGACGTTTTACCTTTGGCACCCCGGTGTGAGCTGTTTGTTCCCAGATAAGTTCACCGGAACTTTTGTCATAACATAGAACTTTCCAGGTGTGTATTGTCTCATCTTCAACCGGTTCAATATCACCATAAAGACCGACCTTTACTTCAGGATCTTCAAGTCCACTGATTGCTGTAGTTAGAAATAATTTGTTTTCCCATATAACCGGGCATGAGAATCCCAATCCCGGCACGTTTGTTTTCCATTTGATGTTGTTATTTGTTTCAACATCCCATGTAGTGGGAAGTGATGAATTTTCTGATATACCTCTGGCCTGTGGCCCTCTGAACTGCGGCCAGTTGGTGGTTCCTGATTGGGCGAATATATTTAGGGACAATATTAAAATACACAGCAATATAAATGAAAGATATTTCATATTAATCACCTCATTTTGTTAACTCTTCCAATTTTGTCATTCCCGCGAAAGCGGGAATGACAAAATCGTAAATCGCTGCGTCGCTGCCTTTTCAACAGAGGATAACTCTAAAAAGGGCGGGCACGGAGACCGGCCCCTACAATTGACATTTGACATTTGACATTTGACGTTTGACAAAAAACATCCCATCTCCGATGAATATTTAAACTAATTTTTCACTACCTTTTTATACACATCCAGGATATTATTCGCCATGTTCTGCATCGAATATTTTTCCATCACGACTTCACGTCCTTTTTTACCCAGTTCGCGAATTTTATCCGGATCATCCAATAATGATGCAAGTGCTTTGGCCAGATTTTCCGGATCATTGGGTTCATATAAGATACCCCCTCCTGTAGCCTCAACGAATTCCGGATACCCGCCCACATTGGGTTCGACAATGGGGACACCTGACGCAAGTGCCTCAACCTGATATGCTCCAAAAGCTTCTCCTCCAGGCACAGGTACAGAAAGAATCGAGAGTGATTGCAAAAACTCAAGTCGATGCTCAATGTCAAAACTATCATAAACTTTTACATCTTCAATCACACCCGCTTTTTTGAGATTCTTAATCATCATTTTTACAAAAGGTTTATCATCACCCGTGTAACCACCCATGAGACTTAATTTTAGATCAGGATATTTATTGCTCTGTTTTAATTGGATGAAGGCTTCGACAATGATTCCCAATCCGAAATATTCTGACATTCTGCAAAGATAACCTATAACAGGAGGTTTAAATGAATGAGGTGCTTGTTCATAATTATTTAAATCAATACCGCCATATACCACATTAATCTTCTCTCCCGGAATATTCATCATGTCTTGTGACCTTGTTGCATAATACTTACTTGCTGCAATAAAAGCATCAACATCTTTTGCTCTTTCGCTCATTTTTGTCCAGACTATTTCCCGGTATTCAGCCCGCATGGGATCAATCCATTCATTTTCATCCTGCAATGAGCAAACAACTGGAATATTCAAATCATTTTTTAACCTTCTGGCAAGGCCTAATAATAAAGCATTCGAAAGATGAACAACATCCGGCTTTATATCGGTTTTTAAAAAGTGAATTAAGTGATCCAACTCAGTCGCCTGACGCCCTTCTTCTCCATCCAACATGGATAATGTCATTTCTTCTAATCCAGTTGCACGGGTAGAACCTGACTTTTTTGCAGCCAGTTTTAGAAACAATTCTGAATCAAAGATCTTTTCAAGCCAAACAGGCGCGTATCTATAAAACGGGAGCTTTTCCTTTAAATAAATATTGATTGCGCCATAAAATACCGGTGTATCACCAATCACACCGGTCGTCTCTACACTAAGAGGAAGGTAAAGAGGAACCATCCAGACATCATTATTCAGGTCTTTAAGAGTTTTAATAAGTTCATTGTCACGCATGCAATTTTGACAATAAAACGTACCGCCTGATCCGGGGATTATATGTATAATTCTCATTGAGTTTCTCCAAATGCATAAACAATACCATCTTCAGCACCGATAAATATTTTTCCGGTAGTAACAGCAGGACATCCTGTAATCGAAGCACCAATCTCGTAGGACCATACTTCAGAGCCATCATCAATATTCAATATATACAGTCTGCCATCTGTAGAGCCTACCACCACCTTGTCATTACAAATTACCGGTGAACTATCAACATCATCACGGGTTTTAAAACGCCATACACTCTTCCCGTTTTCTCTGTCAATACAATGTACGGAACGATCACGGCTACCGATTATGACATAATCTTCATTTACGGCCGGTGAAGAGAAAAATGCTTTTCCTTTCTCTTCTACACCATATTCCCATAGAATTTTTTTAGCTTCGGTGTCTATACAGATTACTTTTTCACCATAATGTCCAATATATGCCCGTTTTCCGACCAGTGCCGCTGAACCAGCGATATAAGATCCGGAATCCACTTCGCCAGCTTTTGTACCGTCTGCAGTTGAAACCATATACACGACTTCATCACACCCACCGAAAACGACAGTTTTTCCGTCAGTTGCAGGAGCACCGTTAATGTAGTACTCTGTTTCAAACGTCCAAATCAGTTTTCCGGTTTTTGCATCGAAACAATACATGAGATTGTCATAACTTCCTACAAGAATCCATTTTGTCTTTCTGTCAGGCGCATAACACCAGTTAGCTGATCCGTGAATCTGGCCATCTGTTTCGAATTTCCATTTTAATTCACCACTTAAAGCATCAAGCGCATAAAAATCTCCGGTCAAACCGCCAACATATATAGTGGAATCAAGCAGTAAAGGCGCTGCTTCAACATTCTCTTCCATATTCAATCGCCATTTGACGAATCCTGAATCAACGTCAAGAGCATAAACGAATCCATCATTCGACCCGATGAAGACAAGGCCTAAGCCAACCACGGGAGATGATTTAATATCATACTCCGTTTTAAAGGACCATAATAATTCCAGATCATCTGCCATTTCACCCTTGGCGATACCGGTCAAGCCTCTGTCTCCTCTGAATATGGGCCAACTTGCTTCCAGGGAGGTTTCTGTTTGATCCTTACTTTCTTTCTCTCCGCTACAGCAAATAATCAAAAGAGAAAGAACAATCATTCCAGTAAAAATATACAGTTTATTCATATTTTATCTCTTCAAATTCATTTTTCATAGCAAGCGCTGCCGTTGGACAGGCATCGACACATTTTTTGGCCACCGAAGTCAATCCTTCCTTCAGCGACTGATTTAATGGAACTTCAACTTTGACATTAAAGCCCCGGCCGATGAAGGTTAAGCCAAAATCTTCTTTAGATTTCTCAGTAATTTTTACACATAATCCACATTTAATACATTTTCCACTCTCATATAACACCATCTCATGTTGAAGATTGAGCTCAAATTTCGCCCTTATATCGGGCTTAAATCGCAGTTGATCACCACCATACCGATCAGAATAATTTCGCAATTTACAGGATACCTGCTTGCGACAATCGCAACGAAAACAACGGATAGACTCTTCGACCGCTTCTGTTGAACTAAAACCCGACAAAATGCCTTTTTTAGGTTCTACCTGGGATGAACCTCCTGCTTGTGAGGCAAATATTTCTCCCTCGCCTTCCCGCAATTTGCCCATAACAGAATTAAATCGACGCTCAAATCCCCTAACCGGTAAATTGTTGAAAAGTTGGTTGACAGATTCTGCAATGAATTTACCATGTCCGAGAGAACGGATCGCCATTTTTCCTTCTGCAAGTGCATTTCCCCCGGCAAAGACACCTGGCAGAGATGTTTCAAATGTATTTCGATCCACTAAAATTCCTTTTGGACCAAATTTTAATTCACTATCTATATCACTTCCCTTTTCTGAGTGACCTGTAGTCAGAATAACTGCATCGCAATTATCCCGGACTTCTTTTAGAGAGAAATCCCGGCCCAACTTTTTTTCCATTTTAAAATTCACACCCATCCGCCTTATGATGTCTATTTCTGCATCAAGAACAGACTTATCATATTTATCATCGGGAATACCATAGCGAAGCAATCCGCCTGGTTGTTCATGATCATCATAGACATCACACTGATGCCCTTCCTGAAGGAGGTAATAGGCAGCGGCCAAGCCCGCCGGTCCGGCACCAAAGATAGCTACTTTTTTTCCCGATTTTTCCTTAATTCTCGGTAGAAAAGGTGAACTGCTTGCCAGGTCTTCGTCTGCAACAAATCGTTTTAGCAGACAGATAGAAATAGTACCATCATGATACTTTCGATTACAGCCGCGCTCACAGGGTGCCGGACAAATTCGTCCTAAGACAGCCGGAAGCGCGATATGTTTTTTAACTGTTCGCAGTGCTGCAGCGAAATCTTCAGACTTGATTTGTCTGATCATTAAAGGGATGTTCATATAGGCCGGACATGATCTGGTGCAGGGGCCTTCGCAATTACCGACATGTTCACTGAGAAGCAGATCAAGGGTATCTTTTCGGGCTTTAATTACCCGTTCGCTCTCTGTCTCAATCACCATTCCTTCATTGACAGGCATCGAACAGGCAGGTATTAGCCGGTCAGATTTTTTTTCTTCTACTACACACACCATACATGACGTAATCGGATCACACTCTTCCAGATAGCACATGGTGGGAATATCGATATCTAGTTTCCGGGCAGCTTCAAGTATTGTCGCCCCTTCAGGTACCGATATAAATTTATCATTAATTGTAAGCTTTATCATGTTTTTTAAGCTGTCATTCCCGCGAAAGCGGGAATGACAATATCAATACTATATTTATTCCGCTGCGCCGCTGCGAGAAATAATCTCCACTGTATCATGCGGGCAGACCTGACGGCAGATATCACACTTCGTACACGTATCCTGATTAATATTATGTATCTGGTATGGCACAGCTTCGATGGCATCTACCGGACATTTCTGGGCACAAATTGTACACCCAATACATTCATCTGTGATATGATAGTTTATCAATGCCTGACAACTTTTTGCCGGACAGATGCCCTCTAAATGGGCCTCATATTCTTCCCTGAAATGAATCAAAGTAGTCAATACCGGATTGGGTGCCGTTTTACCCAGTCCGCACAAACTACCTTCTTTTGTTTGATAAGCCAACTCTTCCAGCTTCGTCAGATCATCTTTTTTAGCCTCACCTGCACAAAGTTTTTCAAGGATATCAAGCATACGTTTTGTACCAATCCGGCAGTGGGTACACTTTCCACAGGATTGATCACAGGTAAAGGTAAGAAAATAGCGGGCGATATCTACCATACAATCTGTCTCATCCATAACCAGCAATCCGCCAGAACCCATCATCGCACCGGCCTCCAACAGGTCTTCATAATCCACTTTAGTGTCTGCCAGGGTTGCAGGAACGCAACCTCCCGATGGACCGCCGATCTGTACTGCTTTAAAGTGTTTACCGTTTTCGATTCCACCACCGATCTCATCAACGATTTCCCTGATCGTAATCCCCATAGGTACTTCGATCAGTCCTCCCCTTTTAATTTTACCGGCTAGTGAAAAAACCTTCGTGCCTTTACTCTTATCAGTTCCTAATTTTTGAAAGTTCTCAGGTCCATTGCGAATGATCCAGGGAACCAGTGCATAGGTTTCACAATTATTCACCAGGGTTGAGTGCCCCCACAATCCGCGGTTTACAGGATAAGGTGGTCTGAAAGAGGGCATACCTCTTCGACCTTCGATGGATGCAATTAATGCAGTTTCTTCTCCACAGACAAATGCGCCTGCTCCCTGCATTATCTTTAATCTTAGAGAGTATCCGCTTCCTAATATATTGTCACCCAATAGACCCGACGCTTCACATTGAGAAATAGCATTCTGGACACGTTGTACAGCCAGAGGATACTCAGCACGAATGTAAAAATATCCTTCGTGTGCACCGACTGCATATCCGGCAATAATCATCCCTTCGATGACACGGAATGGATACGACTCCAATATCATACGATCCATAAAGGCACCGGGATCGCCTTCATCACCGTTACAGATGATATATTTCTTTTCGTCCTTCACCTGATATGCCAGTGACCACTTTTCTCCGGTGGGAAATCCTGCACCGCCCCTTCCACGTAGCCCGCTGGTCTTTATTGTTTCAATTAACTCGCCGGCAGTAAATGTGGATAGTACTTTTTTCAAGCCAATAAATCCCGATTTCTGTTTATATTCATCCAAATCAAGCGGGTCCATTTCTCCGGCAAATTCTGTGGCAATATGCTGTTGTCTGTCCAGGAACATACTGACATGAGGATCACGTACACCCAGCGGATGTCGCGAAATTTGACCCGGCAGATCATCGGAAAGTAAACTCTCTATAAACTGCATCGCAGAATTTGCAATACGATCCCGAAAATTCATGGGTTTAAAATGGCGTAAAACAATCTCTTTGACGTCACTTGCCTGGACTTTATCATACAGTACAGGATCTTTATCGGGGGGCATCAATTCAAGAAGAGGTACGCGATGACACATTCCCACACACCCAACCCGTTTGATGTGCGCATGAATTCCTGTCTCCTGTAAGGTATTTTCAAGGGCCTGCTGTACCAATCCGCTACCACTGGCAACGCAGCAGGATCCGAGGCCGACTCTTATTTCGCCGATCTCATCGCTGAATTCATGATGGATAGTTTTACCTGTACTTATTTTATGATCGATGGAAAGGAAATCCTGAAGAATGTTTGAAACCCCGTCAGGCGAGGCATGTCCGTATGTAATACCATCTATCTGCACAACCGGTGCGAGTGTACAGCAGCCAAGACAGGCTACCCGCTGTATTGTAAATTGCCCCTCCGGATCGGTATCTTTTTGTTCCGGTATATCCAGTTCCCGAAAAAAAGCATCGACAACCTGCTCGGCACCCTTCACATGACAGGCTGTACCGGTACATACCTGAATCAGATGTTCCCCTACCGGGGTATGACGAAACTGAGAATAGAATGTCGAAACGCCGCTGATCGCCGCAGGTGTTATATCAGTGGTTTGACAGACGCGCTCTAAGGCTGCTTGTGGCAAGTACTTGTATTTGATTTGTATTGCATGCAGAATCGGGATAACCGCTTCAGCCCCTCTGCCTGTTTCGCTGATTATCCGATCAATTTCTGATTGTAATTCATCACTTGTAATACTTCCTTGTTCCTGAAAATCAGCCATCCTTCTTTCCTATACAATACAAATGTTCTTCGCCGCGGATATAGATTTTACCGGGCATAAAGGCGGGAACAGTAACAGCATCTTCACCGAGAGCAGATGTATTAATTAATTCAAATTCTTTATCCGCTTTAAAGATATGAGTAATTCCCTTTTTATCGATCAAAAAAACCAGATCTCCTACCACGATGGGAGAAGAGTAGAATCCATCATCAAATTCATGGAACCAGTACTGTTCGCCTGTTTTTACATCAAAGCAGGAAACGATACCAATACCTGAAGCCAAAAATAAATAATCCTCGGTTGCAACCGGGCTTGAGGCTTCCGGTAGATCCTCGTCATATTCCCAGATTATTTTCGGATCGGCACCTGGCTGAATCGCTGCCAGAATCGCCATATCGTTGACCGCGAAAACAGTCTGATTGGCAAAGGCCGGTGATGGCCCCACTTCTCCGTACATACAATCGACACGCCATAACTCCTGTCCATTTTGAGGATTATAGGAAACGACAAAAGGACTTGAATTTAAGACGACTTCTGGGCCATCATCTGTTTCAATGAGGACCGGTGATGACCATGAAATCTGCACATCGGTTCTCACTGTCTTGTACACCTCATCACCATTTGACGATCTTAAAGCAATCAGAAATTGTCCGTCATTATGATCAAATTGTACCAACAAAAGATTTTGATACAAAATAAGGGATGATGAGTGACCATAGTGATTATCGGGAACACCCAAATTTTTTGCCCAAACCTGCTGACCATTTAAATCGAGGGCAGCGACATCTCCTGTAGCAAAAATGACATAAACATTTTTGCCATCAGTCGTCATCGTAGGCGCAGCATAACCCGTATCTTTTGTTACTTTTGGTTTCTTTGTCGGTGTACCAGGGATTGAATTCAGTTCAGCTTTCCAAATCACTTCTCCCGTTTCCGCATTAAAACAATAAACTTCCTGCGTATTTTTATCTGCTGCCGATAAAAATAATTTATTCCCCCATACGATCGGTGAATTGTACCCGGGAGTAGAGAGCGCTTGTTTCCATAGTATATTCTCTCCCGAGGTACCATCCCATTTGGTAGGGACATCATCCAGGTAGGCAATTCCCAGCCCACCGGGACCGCGGAATCCGTTCCAGTTTTGGCGAATTTCCTCTATCGTCGGGATATTAAGCGTTTGTGAATCATTACTTCCGGCGTCAGTAAGATTGCTCTGAGTGAGCAGCCCGGCAATCAATGCGAGACTAAAGATCGCGATACCACTGTATATAATTGATTTACGTGCCATAATTTTTTCATCCCACGTCATATTTGGAAAAGGAGCTTCAGCAAGTTCAGGAAACTTATTTTTTCTTGCGTTTAAAAATTTCAAAGACAGTAATATAATGATAATCGCACTAAAGAGTAAGAATCCTCCCGTTCGGATTTGCCACTGATTGGTGAAATATGCTTTGCGTGCCAGAAGATCCAGTGCCCTGATCTGTTCTTTTAAAGCCTGATTATCAGGATCTTTTTGAAGCTCTAACATCAGTTGATTGAGGGCTTGATTGTTGATTGGCTCAATTGATGTTGTTTGAATATAATTGGCAATCATCAGGATACTTAAAATAAAGGCAAAAATCATTGTAATGACAACAATCTTTTTGAGCAAAGGATACCAGATCTCAAATTTGGTGGATTGAATCGTCTTTTCAGAATTCATTTAATATCGATGTCCTGTTTAGTGATTTTATCCGTTCCTGTTCGAACGGGCAATAGTCAAAACAACGGGCACAACTCAAACATGTACCGGTATTTGCTGTATACTCTATTTGCCTTTTGCGGACAGAGAGGTTAATCAGTTTTACTCCGAATATCAAGCCTAAAAATCCCCCCAGAAACCAGCCACCGGTTTTAAATCCGTCCTGAATTTCTTTTGCTTCTTCATAAAGAACTCTGTTCGGCTTGCCCATGGAACGAAATGTCCTTGTTTCAAGAGTTGATTCGACACGTAAGCCTTTTTCTTCAAGAAGCACCTCTTCGGCAAGTGCGACCGTTTTATGCTGTTTTGATAGAGGCACATACATTTGCGATACAATCCAGCCACAGCCAACAATGATGACAGGCAAGAGAGTAAAAAGCATAACCAGCCGTCTGATGCTCGAAGGTTTACTTTCAGGCATCTCTGCCTCATCGGGTTTATTGATCGCCCCAAAGGGACAAGATTCTTCACAGAGTCGACAATTTGTACATTCTGTTGGTGTAATCGACACATGCCTTTTCGATAAGCGTGACATCCAACCCAGTAAAACACCATAGGGACATAAAAACCGACAATAGGGTCTGGCAACAACCGTCCCTAATAAGAGCAAGGAAAAGCCAAATATAACCATATTAAAAGTCGCACCAAAACGAAAAAAACCAACAAAGGGATCGTATTGACAGATGATAAAACCTGCACCATTTGCAGCGAATAAAACCGCAAGTCCTAAATAGATGTAGGGGAACAATCCCAGAACTTCTGATAGCCAGGTAGGCACACTGACATGTTTAACCACGGCAGCATCCTGTATTGCCCCTAATGGACAGACAGCTGCACAAAAGGTTCTGCCAAAGAATAAAGCAAAAATCAGTGGCAGGATAAAAAATACCACTACAGTGAAAGGTATCGCATACCCACTATTAAACATCGCATAGGTCATATTTTGAATTGCCCCGATTGAGCAGACACACCCCTCCCGCCAGAAACCAAAATAAATCATTGAGAAAACCATCAATAAAAAGATATATTTACGGGATCTCAATTTCAGGGCAAAATATGAAGCCAGTGAAAGGGTAGCCAGCAAAACAAATACATCTAAATATTCAAGTCCAAGTGCTCGCGGCTCCGGTGCATTTGGCACAGGGCGAACATATCCTGATTTGAAATCCGGTTTCGGGAATCGCTCCACAACCTGCGATCCTGAGGAAATGATAATCAACAATACAAAAATGATTGATATTATTGTAAAATAGCTTTTTTTCATTTTATTCAACATATCATTCTGAAAGAATCTTCCAAATTGAGGTCGTAGTTTTGTCACCCCGCCTGGGCGGGGTGACAAAACTACGATTTCTTAATTATAATCTTTCCCTCTTCCCCTCGCATTAAATAAGGCTTTTTTGCTGATACCTGCCTGATTGCTCCCGAGGGACAGGAACGTCCGATTGAGCACTCATTACAATTCATACATCGGTCATGACGAATCTGTAAATGGAGTGATCCGTTTCCGAAAGCGCCACATCCTTTGACACATTTTCCACATCCGATACACAGTTCTTCATCTATCGTGTATTCAAAATATGGCTCTTCAACATAGGTCCGTTTAATCGCCCCAACCGGGCAAAGTTGGCTTTCCGCACCAGTGTCCCGTGATTTTGCCCCTGGTTCCAGATAGCCACTGCAGAGATCACAGTATCCACACATTGAATAAGCATGAACACACTTTACAGCGGAATGGTCAAGGACGCAATTTAATGAGCACCTTTCGCATTGGACACATACATCCGGATCGATCTGCCAGATTGTATCATCAGCCGTCGAACGGGCAACAATAATTCCACCAATACCCCCTACCGTAAGCCCGGCAACTGTCCGGATTCCTGATCTTAGAAAATCCCGTCTTTTTATGCCATTCTGGGAATCATTATCGGCCACGATTACCCCCTTTCATACTGGTTTCTTCTCTTGCAGCGAGTGCTTTCGGTAAATCACATCCGCTATATTGTCCACAACCATGGCAGGGTGATTTTAGTTGACACTGATCAGATTCCTCATTCCCTTTTCTCTCTCTGGTTCCAAGAATTATCCCGGCAAATACGAGCCCACCTCCAACACCAAATCGAAAACAGGTCTTTATAAATTCCCGACGGGATTTATCGATGGATTCAATCATTTATTCCACTCTCCTATTGAGGGTCTTACCTAAGACACTTTGTATTATTTATATGCTCCTCTACCTGGTACTTCCGTGCCATGCCCCAAGACCTCGTTTTACGAGGGCTAGTCTAGCGTCGTCCCTTCAGGACTTAAATTTGGGTAAACCCAGAAGTATTTCACTCTAATTCCAAATATATTTATAGCATGTAGTACTAAAGATCAACCCCGCTACACTCTGACCAGTATCCAGCATCGAGCATCGAGGATCGAGAATCCCACATCTCGTATCTCGCATTACGTATCTGTTCTTTTTTCAAAAACCCGGACCTGCTTCCGCATCGGATCGAGTACATAGATACGATTTTTTGAATCGACCGCCAGATCAATCCCCACCGTTCCTTCATCAAATTTATCTGATCCGGCGACAACCGAAATAAGTTCACCAACCCGATTGAGGACCTTAACTCTGGCTATTCCCTTTTCACCGGTTATAAATGAACCATCATTGGCAATGGTAAAATGACTGGGATTACAACAACCGCAGAATTCATCAATCCGCATTCCGGATTTACCCCAGGAACTACGCAAATTCCCATTTGTTGTATAATTTTCCATTGATAAACGACCTGTATTGGCCACCCACAGAAATCCGTCCGGATCAACAGCCACATCAAAATAGGGGCTGGGAATCACAAATCCCTGTATATCTCTGCTTTTATCCTTTTCACCAATCTTTCTTACGAGATTGCCCTCCTTATCATATTGCCATACAATAAGTTCACCTGCATCTGCTATATAAACATAATCTGGCGTTACCACAACTGATGTGAAAATAGATTTTTTACCGGGAGATTTCCATTTTGATTTTTGTTCTCCGTTTGTGTCAAAAATGAATACATGATCATCAAACCCCAAATACACATCCTTATTCTGATCAATGGCCATACAACGTGCCGATTGACCGCTGTTAATCGTTTTAGCAATCCTCTTGTCTTTATCAAACTGGAGATACACATTGTCACCGGAAACATAAAGTTCATCATCAGGCCCGATCGCCAGAGCGGTTATTTTTTTCAGGTTCAGTGGAATGTTTACAATTTCCGAATAATGGTTTAGAGTCGGATCATATGACTTAAAATAATCAATGTTATATTCAAAAGGATTCGGTTTTTGTTCATCAGAGCTACCCGAAAAGGCATTGAATCCAAAATAGCTGATTCCCGCAATGGCCAACACAATGATCACGCCGGTAAAAAGACGATCTGTATTTGAACTCATGATTACATCACCTCACTTTCCGGAGTTTAACGGGCCCGTACATCGACACATACCATTTGTCTTGAATCTCGGGCGAGTAATTTTCCATCAGCGATGGCCAACGGACCCCAGGCGTCGTGCCCTTTTAATATTTTTGCTTCTGCAATCTGATTATATTTTTTTGTATGCGCTTCGATAACAGTTAACACACCATCATCACTTAATATAAAAAATTTGTCATCTGCTAATAAAAATGGACCTAAGCCAAAGCGTTTTGTTTTGCCACTCGACCAGATTATTTTGCTGATATCGTTTGGATCGGCGCACACAAATTGATTTCTAAGGGCTCCTGCATCTTTCGGCATAATAGCGAAAACGTGGTTTTTGTAATAAATCGGTGTCTGTTGTTCGGCGGCCAACCCCTGGTCAGGTTTCAGATTTTGCAATACTTCCACTGTGAATCCGGAATTCAGATTTGATATTTTCGCGAGCAGGCTGCCGGCACCATACCCTGCCGTAAATAAAATTTTTTCTCCTCCCACATTTACAGGCGAAGGGGCAATGACCGTTTGATTCCATTCAGAACTTTTAAACAGAACCTGCCCGGCAGTCTCTTTTTCTGCCGAAATCCCGATAATCCCTCCCAGAGCACTGTATACATACATGCGCCTTCCGGCAATTGTCATCGGTATGACGGATGAATGCGACATGAGCCAATTATCAGGATTAGGAGTTTCCCAAAGAACACGTCCGCTTTCACAACCGACAGCTATCAGTAATGCCTTACCACCTACGGCCAGGATTGCCGTCGTATCATCAATCAAGGGACATTGTCCCGTATACCATAGAGGGACTTCAGCCTCATATTCCTTCACCAGATCAAGTCCCCATTTTAACTCACCGGATTCGCCATTGACACACATGACCTGGCACTTGGGTCCCATTGTAACAACATAAGGCCATGAAACTGCCGGAACGGTTCTCGACATACCATGATTTCTTTTTACAAACAGATCATATCCACGCCGCCATATCTCTTTCCCGTCCTGAAAGGAAAAGCAGCGCAGAAGATCCTGACGTTTGTTTTCATCATAATCTAGAATATACACTCGTCCCATTGCAATGACCGGCCCGGCATGTCCTTCTCCTAAATCTATAGACCAGAGAATCGCGGGGCCTGCTTCGCCCCATTGTCCGGAAAGTTTTATCTGAGAGCGGCTTATATTGTCAAAGAATTCTCCGCGAAAACGGGGCCAATCAGAGGATTCACTAAGCGAAGGGCCGTCAAATTTCTCAAAGATGTTCCCGATATCAACCATATCAGCTTCAGTCGTGGCCACTGCAGGACGATTATCTGTTCCCGGAACATGCTCAACGAAATCTTTAACAGGATCATATAGCATCCACCAGGTCAAAAAGACAAGTGCAATCAGCGCGGTGCTGATCATAATAAAATTATTTACTGTATTTTGACTGAGTGTATTCATTGCGTCCTGTCAACTATATCAAAAACCAGAAGAGACTCACCATGTCGAATATAGAGTCGACCTTTATTGATAACAGGATGTGACCAGTGAGGCCCTCTGCCGCTTTTGATTTTAAATGAACTTATCACTTTAAAATTCTTTGAATCTGCTTGGATCAAGCCAAGCATTCCCCGCTCACTATAACAATAAAGGAATCCATCTGCTGAAATAATCGAACCCCCTCCAAATGCCTCTGAAATATATTGAATATTTCCGGTTTCCCAATCGACACAAAACCATTCATCTCTTTCATACCGTGAGCCATAAAGATACCCATCAAGCAGGATAACACCACCGATAAGATTATCCGCTTTGCTGTGCCTCCAGACTTCTGTTACTTTTTTCGCATCCTCAGATAATCTTAAACGAACAGAACCGGAACTATTATCTTGTCCACTAATACAAAAGATATTGCCATCTTCGTACAGGGGAGAATCTGCATGAATATTAAACTCCTGCAACTGAGGAATCCGCCAATGAACTTTACCATCCTCTGCATCTATCCCCAGAATAGATTTTGCAGTCATCGTAACAACAAGCTGCGTTTGATTATACTTAACAAGAACGGGGGAACAATAAGCGGAGGGATCACCATTACCTTTACTAACCCAAAGGGTTTCACCCGTATGCCGGTTTAAAGCAACAATATTTGATTGTTCTCCTCCAGGTGTACAAATAACATTATCACCATAAACCAGAGGTGATTCAGCAATACCCCACTCAATACTTTTGGCATCAAATATTGTAAACATATCAACTGTCCAGCGTAATTTTCCTGAAATTGCATCAAAACAACATACCAATCCTTTTCCGCTTATCAAATATAAATCACCACCCACAACAGTAGGGGTTGAACGTGAACCGGGATAATTTTTATACCATTCTTCACCATAGGCCGATTTCCAAAGCAGATTTCCATTGAGATCAAAACAGTGTAAAAATCCTTCATCTTTTATTTTTCCACTAACATATACACGCTCATTTGCCACAGCCACGGAACTATGACCATGGCCGATCTCATCAACCTGCCATAGTAATTTCGGCCCCCCTTTGGGCCATTCTTTCAATAAATTTGTATCAGGATATTTCCCATCCCGGTCAGGCCCCCGCCATTGAGAAAAATGATCATCCGCAAAAACAGATATATATAGACTTGTGAAAAATAGAATTATCGTCAGCAATTTCATAAATCAATACCCCATCATTACATTACTTCAACACTCTAATACTCCATTACTCCAATCTCATATCCCACATCTCACATCCCAGATCAGTTCCCCTTGATATCATATACAAGAAGCACATCCCCATGCCTGACATACAGCTTCCCATCAGTAATTACGGGATGAGCCCAGTGAGAGCCGGAACCTTCTTCAATTTCAAATGAACTAATAATATCAAATTGATTTGGATTCGGACGCACCAAGCCAACCTCTCCATTTTCTGCATAACAATAAAGGAGACCATCTGCATATATGATATTTCCTTTACTACCCAGTTCATCAGAAGTATACTGTACTTTTCCTGTTTTCCATTCAATGCAGTGCCATCCCTTATTTTTGTGTCCGGAACCATAAATATAGTCATCAACAATAACCGCAGCTCCAATCTGACTATCTAGGGTTTTATCGGACCAAATGAGTTTTATAGATTTACCATCTTCCGATAATTTGACCAATTGACCACCGGTCCCGTAACCACTAACCGCATAAACATACCCATCCACGTACATTGGTGTATTTGGATTGATATCATATCTGGTTTTATGATATTGTCCCCATAAAAAATCTCCCGTTTCAGCATCCAGGCCTACCAGTGATTCTCCGGTCATAGTCAGTAAAAGGCGTTTTCCATTATGATTGACAATTACCGGCGAACAATAGGCTGATTTTTCACCATTTCCTTCAATTATTTTCAGTGTCTTTCCGGTAAAGCGATCAAGTATCACCATCATTGTACCCCCACCACCGGGAGTACAAAAAACACGGTCACCATCAACTAAAACAGATTCGGTCATTCCCCATTTCAAATTTCTTGCACCAAATGACTTTACAAGATCTACTTCCCAGACGATTTTGCCGTCAGGAGCATTGATACAGACAGTTTTACCCTGTCCACTCATCAGATATATTTTATCGTCCACCACGGTTGGTGTCGTCCTTGTACCATCATGTCCATCATCCCATTCGGGACCGTATGCGATTTTCCACTTACTTTTACCTTCTGTAGTAAATGCAAACAGATAACCTGTGCCATCAACCATACCTGTCACATAGACACCACTAGCTGTCACCGCCGGTGAAGAAAATCCTTCGCCCAGACCGGCTGCCGTCCAGAGCAATTCAGGTCCCTGAGCAGGCCATTCTTTTAATAAATTTGTATCAGGATATTTCCCATCCCGTTCTGGCCCCCGCCATTGGGAAAAATTATCAGAAGCAAATGAAGGCGATAATAAACAGAGGATTAATAAAAGATTTACAACTATTTTCATATTCTTCTCCAAGTTGATTGTTATCTAGGTTTAGCATCTTGCATAGCATTGCATTAAAAAATTACATTTGAGTTCTGACTTTTGACGTTTGACATGTCCAGTACTCCAATATCTTATCTCGCATCCCCGATAAAACGCCTCCCTCCAGTCGGCACATCGGGATCAAATCATCCAAGATCTGACCCGCATCGAGCATCCAGGATCCAGCATCAATTCTTACTTCTTACTTCCTACTTCTTACTTTTAATATCATACAC
>Ga0209536_100006727_pt1 | contig 17518 bp, 18 predicted proteins | sample DeeMarSeWOR28_12_FD_187461 | JGI IMG/M metagenome (GOLD analysis project Ga0209536, IMG submission 187461) | Marine sediment microbial communities from White Oak River estuary, North Carolina - WOR-2-8_12 (SPAdes) (version 2) | ecosystem: Environmental > Aquatic > Marine > Intertidal zone >... | reverse complement strand
CGCCAAATCTTGCACTAAGATCTGGTCTGGGCACTCTGAAGCTATGATCTCTACGGAAATCATTACCCATATAGTACCTTCCCGGCATATGACAATTAATACATTCCGCTGCATCGGTATTTATCTCGTGGAAATGATGAGATTTTGCATCATATTTTTGTTTTTCATGACATTGAAGACACAATTCATTACCCTGAAATTTCAATTCCAAAGAATGAATATTGTGACAATCGTTGCACTTTACGTTTTGAGCATACATCTTGCTTTGGATAAAGGAAGCATATACGTAAACCTCGCCGAGAATCTGTCCATCCGCGAAGTATATACCGTCTCTGAGCAAATCAGGAGCATAATGATCCATATATAATCCTTCATGATCATAATATGCAGTGTATTGGGTTCTGAGGGAATGACACCTGGCGCAATCATCGACCATTTGCTTTGGCAGTGTGTATTTCCCCATGTATAATTTGCCTGAATATTCAGTTGTATCATAATCTTCTGATTCCGTAATGGTTACATGTTCTTTACCAGGGCCATGGCAAGCTTCGCAACTCACATTGATTAAAGCATAGGTTGTATTATACGAATCTTTAACAGGATTATAATTTTTCTTAACCAATGTAGAGTGACAGTCAGAGCACATGATATTCCAGTTCAATCCGCCATTTGTCCAGTGGATCCACTCATCATGCACAAGTTTCATGTCCGGATACAGATCAAACCATACTTTTTTTTCTGTATCCCAGGCAGTACGCAGACATTGAAATTTGCCCCTTGGAAATTCGACAATATATTGTTGTAATGGCTCTATACCAAATGTATAGATAATTTCATAATCATAGTATTTGCCATCAGGTCCTTCCGTATTCACGAAATACTTGTCATCTGTAGTATAAAATTTTGAAGTCACCCCCTGACTTGTGAAAGAAGTATTAAAATCTGCCAATACTGAATTTTCATCTGCCACCATCATGGCCCGATCGTGATGAGATCCCTTCCAGTCGTTATATTCTACCTCATGGCATGATTGACACCTTTCGCTTCCAACGTAGTCGGCATTAGTGAGTTTATCTTCATGACGGTCTGGAGAAAAAGAGGATAGATTCTGATCTTTTTGCGGTTTTTCATTGCAGCCATAGAAACCAATACTGCCAATCCAAATCATGGTCACTGAAACCAGCAGCAAAGTAATTATATTCCGTTTTAAAAAACGTTTTGAACACATATTTCCTTGATAAATTGAAGACGTGCAAGTTAATTAAATCTACCTGCGAGACAAACCTATTCAGGATTAGGTTCTGATTTAATTTTTGAAAAAATATAGATATTTTATGAGCAATAAATTGTATTTTCAAAAAAGAAAAAACTTAATACCAAAGATAATGAAAAACAAAACCAGAAGAGACTTTATTAAGATATCAGCATTAACTGCCACAGCATCGATGCTTTCGTTAAAACCCGTCAAAACAAAGCCATTGGCAAAAACATATTCGCTAAAACTTGGTCTCGCTTCATATAGTTTGAGGAAATTTGACCAAGCCCAGACCATCGCAATGGGAAAACGTGCCGGCCTGGATTATATGTGCTTTAAAAGTATGCATCTGCCATTGGATGCTTCAGTTCAGGATTTGAAAAATGGTGCTAAAAATGTAAAGGATGCAGGAATGATACTTTATGGAGGCGGCGTGATTTATATGACTTCCAAAGAGCAAGTTGACCAGGCATTTGAATATGCAAAAAACGCCGGAATGACCATGATCGTTGGTGTTCCTGATCCTGAATTATTGGATTATACTAACAGTAAAATCAAAGATTATAATATAAAAGTTGCCATACACAATCATGGCCCGGGAGATGAAAAGTATCCCAGTCCGGAAAGTGTTTATGAAAAAATCAAAGACCTGGATTCACGAATTGGCCTGTGCATGGACATTGGTCATACACAGCGAATAGGTGTTGATCCTACAGAGGCTGCCAAAAAATACTTTTCACGATTATTCGATATTCACATTAAAGATGTAGATAAGGCAACAGAAAGTGGTGAAACTGTTGAAATAGGACGCGGAGTCATAGATATTCCTAAATTCCTGAAATTGCTAGTAGATAAAAAATACGAAGGTGTCGTGAGCTTTGAATATGAAAAAGATGAGAATGATCCTTTGCCGGGTCTTTGCGAATCCGTAGGTTACGTAAAAGGTTGTCTGGCTTCTATTTCCTGATGATTTGAATCATCCACTTATTGGCTGTCATTTTAATTATAGAGCTCAGAAGACAAATACTGAAGCCTGGATCTTGTATGTCGTTGTGCTTTTTATAAAATAGATGTATTATGTTCTATTCTTAATAGATGTTAAGATTATACCGATTTAGGCTTGTTATACCAGCTCTAATGCTAACCACCAATGACAGACGCTGTAGCAAAATGTGGATGTAACTGTTTTAATTGCCCCACCTACAGAGATAATATTAATTCGCTGGAGAACCGGTCAAGGTGCAGTGCAGGTTGGGAAAAGTATCTCAACATAAAATTAAGTCCTGAGAAACTCAGGGCTTGTGATGGCTGCTCCATAGCTGATTCGGCAAGAAACGTATATTATCTCAATTGCAAAATTCGAAAATGTGCTATTATCAATAATCTTGATAACTGTGCATTTTGCAGTGAATTCCCTTGCGATGAACTTTTGGAAGTGCATAGTGTTCAGAAAATAACCAATCGTACGGAATTTGTTAAAAGAACTGGTAAAGAGATTTCAGAATACGATTACAAACTATTTATTGAACCCTATACAGGACTTAAACATTTAAGAGAAATCAGGAAAACATTATCGACCAAAGATTATAAGGAATACAAAAAATTTTCTCCTAAAATTAAATTTTCACAATTTGACGTTGATAGCCCCAGGCAAGAATGTTTAAAAACAATTTATTCCATACTAACTACCATTGGGATCGAATATGATATATCATTCGCCAGGTTACAAACACTTAAATATAAAAGAGAGCAACTTGTGAAAATTTTATGGGTATTGGGATGTTATGGAAAATATATTAAAAATCATCGTTACGTTGAATTAGACGGTAAAACCTTTTTATCCCACAAAATGCGAGGAATGTATAAACAACTCATCGAATATTTTGATGAGCTAAAACAGTACGATATTTATTGTGAAATTATACCAATGGTAAAGAAAGGATGGTTAACACCAATGGGAGGATTAAGGAAGGACGGCTGGAAAGTCAGGTTTGAATTTAGAAATAAATCAAATGAAATAGATACCCTTACCACGTTCATGGAGTACATCCAGAAATTGGTCCAAAGATATGGCCAAAATGCGTTTAAAAGATTTAATAAGGCAGATTTAAGTATTCTGACCAGTTAATTTTGGTTTAAATTTTTTGGGATGAACGATTTAATTCCAACACAAAAATTAGACATAAAGTAGGAAAAAATGATAGCAAGAATATGGCATGGATGGACAACCTTTCAAAACGCAACTGCTTATGAAAATTTGTTGAAAAATGAGGTATTCCCCACCATGGAGATGAACAAGATCCCTGGCTATAGGAAAATAAGTCTATTGAAACGTCCACAAGAATATGAAGTTGAATATATTACCATTATGATATTTGAAGACCTGACTGCGGTGAAGCGGTTTGCCGGGGAAGAATATGAAAATCGTATGTCCCCAAAAATGCACGTAAAATTCTTTCGCGCCATGATGAAACATCCCAACATTATGAAATTATTGAAGAAAGAGTTTATTAAAACAGACATCTCTGGATTATCATCATCTTAATTAATTATAGATCTAATTCACTGATGAGTACCTAAACCTACCCTACCCTGCAATGATTTACGAATTGCATTAATCCTTAACTTTAAAATAATATTGAACTAATAAGTATTTGCCTCGTAATTATTAGCATTGCTTAATTTTAACTATGTATGAGTAAAAACAATACTAAAACCACTAAAAAGAAGAAATCCAAAAATCATCTTAAATATGTCATCAAAGAAATTCTTTTACCCAGAAAATGGCTTCTACTACTTGGATTGATCCTAATCATTATAAACAGGCTTTCCGGTTTGGTATTGCCTGGTTCGAGCAAATACCTGATTGACGAAGTAATTGCCAAAGCCAACTATGAGTTATTTAAATGGTTACTAATCGCAGTTGCAGCTGCAGTTACTATTCAGTCGGTAACTTCTTTTTTCCTGACAAGGTTATTGAGTGTGGAGGCCCAACATTTGATTTCTTTACTCCGCGCTAAAATTCAAAAACAAATCCTCAAGCTTCCTGTACATTTCTTTGATAACAACAAGGCCGGCGCTCTTGTCTCCAGGATCATGACTGATGTAGAAGGAGTCAGGAACCTGGTTGGGACAGGCCTGGTGCAGCTGTTTGGAGGTGTATTGACGTCAATTATTGCTTTCGCACTTTTAATACGAATTAGTCCTACCATGACATTCTATGTAATGCTACCATTGTTGGTGTTTGGATTAATTTCACTTAAGGCTTTTGGTTACATTAGGCCTATATTCAGGAAACGTGGAGAAATTAACGCGGAAGTAACAGGCAGATTAACCGAATCCCTGAATGGTGTTCGTGTGATTAAAGGATTCAATGCCGAGACGCAGGAAATAAAGACCTTTGAGGATGGAGTTGACAGGCTTTTCAGAAATGTTAAAAAATCGTTGACCTCTACCAGTCTCGTGACAAGTGCAGCTACTCTCCTGCTTGGTCTTGCTACTGTTGGTATAATGGGTGTTGGAGGAAATATGATTATAAAGGAACAACTAACAGTCGGAGATTTTTTTGCATTTATCCTTTATCTCGGTTTTCTTATTGCTCCAATTGTTCAGATGTCAAATATCGGAAGCCAGATCACGGAAGCTTTTGCGGGCTTAGACCGAATGCAGGAAATTCTTGAGCTGGAACGAGAGGACGAGGATCCCAACAGAAAGGGCGCGCTTTCGAGTATCATCGGTGATATTGAATTTAAAGATGTATCATTCTCATATGAAGAAGGAAATGAAGTATTGCATAATATCAGCTTTGTGGCAAAATCGGGCTCTGTAACCGCACTTGTTGGGAGTTCGGGTTCCGGAAAAACCACGATAGCTGGTCTTGTGGCAACGTTCCTCAATCCAGATGAGGGATTAATTACCATTGATGGCCATGATTTAAGTAGAATAGCTTTACCTGATTACCGAGCTCATCTTGGTGTTGTACTGCAGGATGATTTTCTTTTTGAAGGAACCATCCGGGAAAATATATTATTCCCAAAACCGGAAGCAAAAGAAAACGAACTTATCGACGCCGCGAAATCTGCACATGTATTGGAATTTGCCTATCGATTTGAAAATGGATTAGATACACTTATTGGTGAAAGAGGGGTAAAATTATCTGGTGGACAGCGACAGCGGATTGCCATTGCCAGAGCAATACTTGCTAATCCCAAAATATTAATCCTTGATGAAGCTACTTCCAACTTAGATGCTGAAAGTGAACAATTTATCCAGGAAAGTCTGGCTAGGTTGATGCATGGTCGTACCACTTTCGTTATTGCCCACCGGTTAAGCACAATCAGAAAAGCAGATCAAATACTTGTAGTTGAAAAAGGACGGATAGTCGAGCGTGGATCCCATCACGATTTACTTGCAAAGCAAGGTAGGTATTTTGACTTATACAACTTCCAGGCAAGGATTTAGCATGGATTCAATTGCATTTGTATCCATACTTAGATTATAAACACCAATTTATCTATGTCTTTCAACTGACTTTAATGCACAATCAGTAGACTTTAATCAAAAAACGTCATGTAGATGTCAAATCATAGTACTTAAAAATCATAATTTTAAAAATGCAGGTATTGATTTAAACCTTTTAGGATTTTACGTGTTTTAAAAAAAATTATAGACCCATGATTACCAGATTAGTTATATCAGTAACATTATCCATTTTATTGATTGGAACAACCTTTTGCCAGGAAAAATCAAAACAAACGAAAAAGGAAGTATTTGAAGTGTCAAAATCGGAAAGTGAATGGCGTGCTATTTTATCTCCTGAGGAATTCAATGTATTAAGAGAAAAAGGTACAGAATATGCATTTTCTGGTGAGTATTATGATTTTAAGGAGAATGGATTTTATACATGTGCTGGTTGTGGCAACAAGTTATTTGATTCAAAAACCAAGTACAATTCCGGTTCAGGATGGCCAAGTTTTTACCAACCCGTCAGTGAGCAAGCAGTACTTTTGGAAATTGATAAGTCCCTTGGAATGGTACGGCAAGAAGTGCTTTGTGCTAAATGTGGGGGCCACCTCGGACATGTATTTAATGATGGCCCGAAACCTACTGGGTTGCGCTACTGTGTAAATTCGGTTTCTCTTGAATTTCAAAAGAAATAGAGAAAAAGTACCTATATATAGCCAGTTGTTCACATTGGTGTTTCATTAAGGAGTCCCTCACATTTCAATATTATTTTATCTCCAGGCTAAGATTAATTTCAATTTGGTAGAGGCAGATCCTGTTAAAAAAACTGTAGGTCTCCAAAAATATGTCATATTCAAATGTTAAAATCATGTTTTTAAGTAACATTTTGATGTTTTCAAAGGTATATTTATATGTAAAACCGATTAGACATGAGTATAAAAACATTCTTACTTATGTTTATCCTTTGTGGATCAGCATATTCAATTATTGCACAGGATTCGAGATCCCATAGGTTATACCTATTTGATAATGAGAAATTTAATGAACGTCTTAAGGAGCATAATGAGATTCAATTTGACACCTTAGCTATTGCAAAAGATTCAATATCCACCAATATAAATGATCATCAATCCATGAGAATTTTAGAAGTCCCAAAAGATAAAATGGCTCTTATGCCTATGATGTCTTTCAACAAGGACATTCATTATACAATGCCAATAAAGAAATACAAAAATTATTATAAGCCCAAATCACCTGTATTGCAAAAGGATAGTATGTTTAGAAGGAAGGATGTACTGCCGCGGCTTATTCCTAAGGAAAAATAATTCTTCCAGATTTTAAGAGTTAAAAGTAAAGAATAGTTTATATATAGTGTTAAGCATTACTGCAACGATATCATTTAATCTTGTAGAACAATGCTTTTGGAGGAACTAAAAATAGGGAGAAGGAAGCGTAAGGTGTAAACGAATGATTAAAATCCAATAATTTATCCCTGGTGGGTCTCCTTTTCTGTACAAGTCCGGAATATAATGGTTGCATTAAACCAATATCAGTACCGACCCATAAGAAATCAATAATCTCTTTTTCAATACCAATTTTTAAATCTATAGATGCCCGCCTGTATTCAAGATCTTCAATCCCATTATAAATATCCTGTGAAACAAAATAAGATGATCCATTAAGTTCCGCTCCCCCTATCAGATAGAAATTATCAGGTTTTAATATTCTTCTTACCTGGAGTTCCTTGGGTAATTTCATTTCTAATTTCCAGTTATCTGAAAATTGATAATCAAATAAAAATAGTGGATATATTCTAAACCTTCCCATTGAATTTCCCATTATCGCTCCCATACCCACGGTACCTAATTCCAGGTCTTTTCCAAGTAATAGTGTACTGTTATAATCCAAAATTGAACTGTAATTCTCAAAAGTTAACTTATCTGATTTAAGGAATCCACCTAGATGCCCTGCTATATAAAATGATTGATCAAAGTGATATTTAAACATGATGGATAAGCCCAGGTTATCAAAATGTATTTCTTTCTCATTGGCCTCCAGGTCATTGCCTAAATGCAATTCTTCATTTTTATATCTGAATTGACCTATAATATCCAGTTTTCGGGATAAGAGAAATGGCACATTTAGTTTAACGTTATATAGTCTATTTGTCTCGAACCGATTATTCAGGCTTTGATTAGCCAATGGATAATTATTAATAGCGGGTAAAGTTCTTAAGGATATTTCTAAAAATGTAGGCCGCACATCACAAATTCTAATTCCGCTAGCTGATATGTTAATAAACGTACTATCACGATCCTGACTATAAACATGAGGTACAAGTGTACTTATGCCTATCCATATAAGAAGTGAATACAGGATTTGTTTCATGAATTGTTAAGATGAAATTATTAACCCTATCCAGAATTACCAGTAAAGCTAACTAATGTTTTATAACGTGAATTGTGGGATACTAGTTGTTTAGCAGATAATTAACAAGCTCTTCCCATTCAACATCCAATGGAATATCAGGACGTTTTTTACCAACTCGTGAATACCAATAAGACGAATTAGAAAGATCACCCTCCTTTCGATGCAAATACGCATGTATCCAATCTCCTTCAAACCCGCTTGTTTCTTGTACAATATTGTGTGCTTTATTCCATTCACCATTTGCATCATACCAAAGCGCTTGAAGATTTTGCGAAATTTGTCCCGGAGGTTGCGATTGATTAAGACTGTTTTGAAATTCCTCGAATGTCATATAGATCAGTATTAAAATAACCGTGAAAAATAATGGATTATTTTATTTTGGCATGATTTCAATTTGTAGTAACACCACTCTAAAAAACAGTTAATGGCTCAAAACCTATATAGTGCTAAAATCAAAGGTATCAAGGAAATTAGTTGTAAACTTTCCTGAATTGAAAGTTTTATCATTCATCAGTTTTTTATGAAAAGGAATAGTAGTCTTTACTCCCTCAATAATAAATTCATCTAATGCCCGACTCATTCTCACAATGCATTCCTCTCTGGATTGAGCGGTAACAATCAATTTGGCAATCATGCTGTCGTAATTTGGTGGTATGGTATAACCGGCATATACATGACTATCGATACGTACTCCTTGTCCCCCGGGGAAATTGAGTGAAGTGATCTTACCAGGGCAGGGCCTGAAATCCTTGGATGGATCCTCTGCATTGATCCTGCATTCCATAGAATATAACTGAGGATAATAGTTTTTCCCAGATATTTTCTCTCCGGCTGCTACTTTAATCTGTTCTTTAATGAGGTCAAAATTTGTTACTTGTTCTGTGATTGGATGCTCCACCTGAATCCTGGTATTCATTTCCATAAAATAGAAATTTCTTTTACTATCTACCAGGAACTCTACTGTACCAGCACCTTCATATTTTATCGCCTCCCCTCCTTTTATGGCAGCCTGGCCCATTTTCTCCCGAAGTTCATCATCAACAACCGGTGATGGAGTTTCTTCAATAAGTTTTTGATGTCTTCGTTGAATTGAACAATCACGTTCAGATAGATGGCATACCTTTCCATATTTATCCCCAATTATCTGAATTTCTACGTGTCGTGGACTTTCAATAAATTTTTCAAGATAAAGGCCTTCATTTCCAAAAGCCGCTCCTGCTTCCATTTTACATGAATCCCAGGCACTTTTAAAATTTTCTTCCTTGGTTACAATTCGCATCCCCTTACCTCCTCCACCTGCCGTGGCCTTCAGGATAACAGGATATCCTATTTTTTTCGCCAGTTTTTTGCCTTCCTCCACATTTTCCAATATTCCTCCGGATCCCGGAACAGTTGGAACCCCAGCTTTTTTCATCGTCTCTTTGGCCGTTGATTTATCCCCCATTTTATTGATCATTTCAGGAGATGGGCCAATTAGTTTTATATTGTTTTCTTCACAGACTCGCGAAAATTCAGCATTTTCAGCCAGGAAACCATATCCCGGATGAATCGCATCTGCATTTGTAATTTCAGCTGCAGCAATGATATTAGGTATATTCAGGTAGGAAGTGCTGCTTGGTGCAGGACCAATACACACAGCCTCATCTGCAAATCTTATATGCAAACTCTCCCTGTCTGCCGTCGAATAAACAGCTACTGTAGGAATACCCATTTCTCGACAAGTTCGAATGATGCGTAACGCAATTTCTCCCCTGTTGGCTATTAATATTTTATTAAACACGTGCTAAGTAATGTAGATGAAAATTTAGAATTATATTATGAAGGATCCACTAAAAACAGCGGTTGGTCAAATTCTACCGGAGATGCATTCTCCACCAATATCTTGACGATTGTTCCGGAATATTCTGATTCGATCTCATTAAATAACTTCATTGCCTCGATAATACAAACTGTCTGGCCGACTTTAACAGAATCTCCAACTTTCACAAAAGGTTCGGCATCAGGGCTGGGTGTGATATAAAAAGATCCTATCATTGGTGATTTGATTTCTATATAGTTGTTGATTTCCTGAGGTTCTTTTTTTTCGGAGGCAGTAGTTACAGTACTTGCCGGAATTGCTGCAGTAGTATCGGCAACTTTTGGTGTTGATGTTGCAGAAACAGGAACCTCTGTTATAGTATTGATAATTGGCGAATTCTTTTTTACGGCTATCTTAAATTCCTGAGTCTCAATATTTACTTCATCCAAACCTGAGTTTGAAATAAAGTCAATAAGATCTCGTATTTCTTTTGCTTTCATTTTATTTATTTAACTCGTTCAGAATATGAATTAGTACGCGTATCCACTTTTATAATTTCATCTTGATTGATGAATAAAGGAACTTGAATTTCCGCCCCGGTTTCCAACTTTGCTGGTTTAGAGGCATTAGTTGCAGTATCGCCTTTAACACCTGGCTCAGTATATACAATTTTCAACTCAACAAATGGTGGAAGCTCGACAGCCAAAGGTGTTTCAGTCTCAGCATGATAAATAACATCTACCTCCTGTCCTTCCTTTAGAAACTGATGACCTTCAATTAGCTCTTCAGATAAACCCACTTGCTCAAAGGTGGTGGTATCCATAAAATGGTATCCCAAATCATCACTGTATAAATATTGGTGCTTTCTACGCTCGATTCGCGCAGTTGTAACCTTAACTCCTGAATTAAATGTATTTTCTATAACTCTACCGGTTCGGAGACTTTTTAGCTTTGTACGAACAAACGCACCGCCTTTACCGGGTTTTACGTGTTGAAATTCGACAATGGTGTATAGGTCGTTATTAAATTCCAGGCACAAGCCATTTTTGAAATCCGCCGTAGTAGCCATAATCCTTTTTTACACTTAAATTTAAAAATCTAATATGGAAATAAAAATGTGTTTATTGTAAATCATTTTTGGCAAGTTTGGATTAGATATCCAAAATATAAACCGATTCGAAAGATAATATAATAAAAATGTTTTGTCGTCTTGAATGTAAACATTATCTGATCAAATGAAAAAGGGAACTTTCGTTCCCTGATCAATGATTTCTACACTATAATTAAGCTAATACTTCTTTTTCCATTACTACCTTTCCTTTGTAGTAAAGTTTTCCTTCATACCAGAATGCCCTGTGGGGCATGTGGTATTCACCAGTCGTTGGACAAACCACCAGATTTTTCTCCGTTAATTTTTTATGTGTCCTTCTCTTATCCCTCCTGGTTCTTGAAATTTTTCTCTTAGGATGTGCCATAACTCAAATCTTATTTTTTATGCTTTAATTTCTTTAATTCACTCCATCTTGGGTCAATATCAGGCGATGCTAAATCATCTCCGGATGAAAATATTATTTGATCATCAACAGGTTCATCTTTATAGCGGGGATGAAGTTTTTTCATTGGTATTTCTACACTTATAAATTCATAAATAAACCTCGCTATATTGATAATCTGCGTGTTAAAAGGAATAATTTCTATTTCATCAGAAAGCTCCTGAGCTTCCTTTCCGTATTTTAAAACCATCTCCTTTTCAGTTTTCAGCTCAAAGCCGTAACTATCCAGGCTACGATCACAAATTAATTTTATACTTCCATGTATATTGAATGCTAAGGATATAAATGAAGTTTTCTTTACCAATATCACATGTGCAGAAAGACTTCCGTGATCGATTAAACTGTAATCAAATAATTCAAAGAACTCGTCTTCTATTTGAAATTGAAACTCATATTGCCCCAAATCCAATTTTGATATATCAATATCATAACTTTTGAGCAAATTCATCCCCTCTTCAATTTTAAGACCGCAAAAATAGATATATTAAATTAAATTTTAAAGAAAAGTCAGTTTATTTACTTCTTAAACCGGAATTACGGATTGATTTCTAATCTTCATAATATGTGCGGCCAGATAAATGGCCTCCCGCATCGATGTTGGGCTTGCAATATTTTTACCCGCGATGCTGTAAGCTGTGCCATGATCCGGAGATGTTCGCACTTTTGGAATTCCTGCAGTGAAATTCACACCACTTTCAAATCCAAGCATCTTAAAGGGGATCAATCCCTGATCATGATACATGGCCAGTATGCCATCATATTTGTGATATTGCAAGGTGCCAAAGAATCCATCTGCTGGAAATGGCCCAAATACAAGACTTCCTTTATTCTTATGATTTAATATCACGGGTTCGATTATTTCTCTTTCTTCCTTCCCAAGTAATCCATCTTCTCCTGCATGGGGATTAAGCCCAAGCAGAGCAACTTTTGGTTTTTCAATACCAAAATCCTTTTTCAGTGTCCTGATCATGATTTCCAACTTTTTCTCTACTGCTTCCTGACTAAGATTTTTACTCACTTCACTTATTGGTAAATGTGCTGTAACTACCCCGATACGAATATTTTCATATACCATGAGCATAAGGTTTTCATGCACTCCTAATTCCTCAGAAATAAAATCCGTATGGCCGACAAATTTAAAATCATCTCGTTGTATATTTTTTTTGTTGATTGGGGCTGTGACCAAACCGTCAATTTTATCATCTTTTAAAAAATTAACTGCCTCTCTCAAGGCCAGGTAAGCACAATTTCCAGCTTCGGTAGTAACCTGACCAACTTTGATCTCAACCATTTCAGGCCAGCAATTTACCACATTCACCTTCCTTGGATTCAGATCATCCATGGTCTTCAATTGACTATAATGGAAATCTTCAAAATCGAACATCTTTCGATAAAAGGACAATACCTTCGTAGAACCAAAAACAATTGGTGTGATGTGATTTAAAACACGTGAATCAGATAACGTCTTGATGATTACTTCCGGGCCTATTCCATTGATGTCACCAATTGTAATTCCAATTATTGGTTTGTTAGTCTTTGGCTTTTTATTTGATATTTCCATGATTATTTACCGGTAATTATATATTTATTAATGTATCGAAACAATTCTCTAGAATAATCTGCATTTTGCGACTGCAATTTAATGGAATTTTACCATGCATGGAGTACGGCCTAAAAAGTTTTTGGGGCAGCACTTTCTCAAGGATCAAAATATTGCTCAAAAAATAGTTAATTCATTATCACTTGAGGGAGATGATGAAATAATTGTTGAGGTTGGCCCTGGCACAGGTGTACTCACCAATTTTCTTTTACAAAAAAAGATTAAGAGGTTATTTCTTATCGAGATCGACCGCGAGTCTGTGGCTCACTTAAGGGAGCACTACACAAGTGAAAAAGTGACGATCATAGAGGGCGATTTTTTAAAAGCAGACCTTACCGATATTACTCATAAAGATCTTGCATTAATTGGTAATTTTCCATACAACATTTCCAGTCAGATTTTTTTCAAGGTCCTGGAACACCGGGCAATAGTCAAACAGGTTGTTGGAATGGTACAAAAAGAAGTAGCTGAACGTATTTGTGCTGATCATGGCAATAAAACCTATGGAATACTGAGTGTTTTACTCGGTGCATATTATACTGCTGATATATTATTCAAAGTTCCTCCTACAGTTTTTGTGCCACCTCCAAAAGTTGATTCTGCAGTAATTTGCTTAATTCGAAAACAGGATACTCATCTCGACTGTGATGAGACTTTATTTGTAAAAATTGTAAAACAAGGATTTCAAAATAGACGCAAAACCTTGCGGAACGCATTAAAACCAATATTTTTGCCATTGGATTTAACCAAAGACAAAATTTTTGACAAACGAGCCGAGCAGCTTTCAGTAGAAGATTTTATCAAATTAACTCAAAAAATTGAGCAGTGGAAAACGTAGCACCTCCATTTGAACTCACACAGGATTACCTCGATAAGTTTAGGGAAGCAATTGATTCCCAAAACGAAGCATATATTCGTGAAAGTCTTGCATCTGTTCGTCATGAGGATATTTCCGCTTTACTGGAAGAATTTAATGCGGAACAATCCAAATATGTATTGAAGCTACTGGAAAAAGATGTAGCATCTGACGTCATTGAGGATCTAGATGAAGATACACGATCTAAATTTTTGTCGGTATTCCATCCTATTGAAATTTCAGAATATATTGAAGAAATGGAGACGGATGATGCCGTGGATATTCTCAATGATTTACCTATTAAAGTTCGGGAAGAGGTAATCGCCAATCTTGGGAATATCGAAAAGGTCAATTACATTATCGAATTGCTCCGATATGATGAGGATTGTGCTGGCGGATTAATGGCCAAGGAGCTCATAAGAGCCAATGTGAATTGGAATGTTGTCCAGTGTGTTGAAGAGATCCGTAGACAAGCTGAAAATGTTGAAAAAATTTATGCCGTATATGTAGTAGATGATAATGACAAACTCCTTGGCAGAGTATCGCTAATGGAAATTATCATCGCAAAATCGACCACCAAAATTGCAGATATTTATAATTCGGAAATCATATCCGTTTATACATATCAGAAGGAAGAGGAAATTGCTGAGATCATGCAGAAATATGATCTTGAAGCTGTTCCGGTGATCAACGTTCAGGGTAAACTTGTTGGGCGCATCACAGTTGATGATATCATTGACGTCATCACTGAATTAGCAGATCAGGAGATTAAGCTCATGGCCGGTATTGCTGAAGACGTGGAGGAGGATGATAATGTCTGGATTTTATCTCGGGCTCGCTTACCATGGCTGATTATTGGCCTATTTGGCGGCCTGGTGGGTGCACGGTTTATTGGTGTTTTTGAAGAAGATTTGATGAAAGTTGCTTCTCTGGCATTTTTTATTCCTCTTATAATTGCAACAGGTGGAAATGTAGGTATCCAGTCATCAGCACTTGTTGTTCAAAGTCTCGCATCCATTACCGCATTTGAAACAAGTGCATGGAAAAAATTTATAAAAACACTACTTGTAGCCATTCTAAATGGTGTTGTACTTTCCGGATTAGTATATGCTTTTGTGTTTTTTCTATATGGAGCCACGCTGGCTTTTGTGGTAAGCGTTGCATTATTTTCAGTGGTAATGCTGGCTTCCCTCCTTGGAACTGCAATACCTCTGGCCTTAGATAAAATCGGATTTAATCCGGCGTTAGCATCAGGGCCATTTATCACCACCACAATTGATTTATTAGGACTTGCCGTTTATTTTATCGTGGCCCACTTGTTATACAATTTTTAAATTATTTAGTTCTTGTTTAATTTTTGAATGATAAATACTCTTAATGTTTTTAATTCCGAATACAAATAAATGAAACCAAAAATACTAATTACGGAAAGTATGCATGAATGTATTATTCCAATTTTGGAGAATACAGGCTATCACGTTGATTATAAACCGAAAATTGATCGGGAAGGGATATTGTCCATACTTGAAAAGTATATTGGCATCATTATACGAAGCAAGACACCAGCCGACAAGGAATTGATCAGCACAGGTAAGAATTTGAAATTTATAGCAAGGTCAGGTGCTGGTATGGATCAGGTAGATGTCACTTACGCTGAAAGCAAAAATATAAAATTGCTCAATGCACCTGAAGGAAATCGTGATGCAGTTGCAGAACATACCCTGGGTATGCTATTAAATCTGATGAATAAAATGCGTAATTCGGATATTCAGGTCCGCAAAAAAATTTGGGATCGTGAAGGAAACCGGGGAGTTGAATTGATGCATCGGACGTTTGGGATCATAGGATTTGGCAATATGGGAGGAGCAGTATCCAGGAGATTACGCGGATTTGGCTGTAAGGTTATTGCTTATGATAAATATAAATCCGGTTTTGCAAATGAATATGTTGAAGAAGTGGAATTGGATGAACTTTTTGAAAGAGCTGATATTGTTAGCTTCCATGTGCCTTTAACCCCTGAAACGAGGTTTTATGTTAATGATAGGTTTATTGAAAGTTTCAAAAAGAATATAATCTTACTCAATACAGCAAGAGGTGAAATATTACCTTTAAAATCATTGGTAAAATATCTAAAATCGGGTAAAATTTTGGCTGCCGGTTTGGATGTACTGGAAAACGAAAAAATGGCCAGGTTCACAGAAGACCAGGATATGTTGATGAAAGAGCTTTATGAGATGGATAACGTACTTTTCACTCCTCACGTAGCTGGTTGGACGACCGAATCTTATATAAAAATCAGTGAAACCCTTGGCAAAAAAATTAAAGACCTTAAATTAGTAGGCGAATAAGGAGGGATATACAAGGTTGAATAAATGAAAGCAAAAGAATGGTTTATCGAGTTTGGGAAGAAGGTTTATTCAATTTCTGAAAAACCCATTCTTACTTCTACGATAGTACTTATTGTTGTAGGTATATTTGTAATTATCGCCAGCCTTCCCTATTACAACGAGAACTTTCATGGTTTTTTCGGCCAGGTCCTCGCTGAAGCTCATGGAATGATTTTCGATATTGCGGTAATTGGTATCCTGATTCTATGGCTTAATAAAACCGGCGAAAAAAGATCCAGAATCAGAACATACAAAGATGAGATAGATGATTTTCGTTTGTGGGAATCTGAAGAAGCGGCATTTAGAACCGTTGGTAATATCAAACGTCTAAACCGACATAAGCTTTATAACATCAATCTTGCCCATTCTTATTTGGTAAAAACAAATCTAAATTATGTCAAATTGATTGGGGCAAATTTGAATTATGCCAATCTTTTCAATTCAGCACTCATTGATGTGAATCTTGAAAGCGCTAGGCTGAACCAGACTAATTTTGAAAACTGCAACATGAATCAATCGCTTTTGCGAAAAGCATATGCCAATGGCGCAATTTTTAAAGATACCTATTTGATCAAAGCAGATTTCGAAAAAGCTTTTCTGATCAAGGCAGATTTCAGAAATGCCTTTTTAATGGAAGCTAACCTTCAGGGAGCCTATCTTACCGGTGCAGATTTTACTAATGCCAATTTGTATAAAACAGATTTCAGAGGTGCAAAAGGACTTTCTATTGAATCACTTACTGAAGCCAAAACACTTTACCTGGCTAAATTTGATCCGGAAATTGAACAATTGATCCGGGATCAGCATCCGGAATTGGTTGGAAAATGATTAAATAATGAATTCTTAATTTTTGTATGAACCATTGCTACATAAGCATTTTACTTGCGCTTTAGGAGATATTTATAACTTCCGGAGTTAAAAACCTGATAATATCCATAACTTTCAAGAAACACACTTTTTTCTTTTTCCGAGTATAAAATATCTGCCGGTAAATTGTATTTGTCGAGTACTCGGTGAGGATATTCGCGTATGCCCGTTTTCATATTTAGCCAAAATTCTATTGCAGGTGTTTTATCTATAAACTCAAATCCCATGTTTAAATAGTATTCTCCATCAGACCAATCAGCATCAGCATAGGTCATGATATCATCGGGATCATATAATTTGATAAAATG
>Ga0209536_100006726_pt1 | contig 17518 bp, 10 predicted proteins | sample DeeMarSeWOR28_12_FD_187461 | JGI IMG/M metagenome (GOLD analysis project Ga0209536, IMG submission 187461) | Marine sediment microbial communities from White Oak River estuary, North Carolina - WOR-2-8_12 (SPAdes) (version 2) | ecosystem: Environmental > Aquatic > Marine > Intertidal zone >... | reverse complement strand
TGGAGACTTATGAAGGTGTCACAGATGCATCTGGTGAACATTTCCTGAGACTGGATTTTGAAGAAACAGAGGTAGCCCGACCGCATAGCGTGCTCGCAGAGGCAACCGTGTTTGATGTCAACCGCCAGGCCTGGGCAGGCACTACCAGCCTTCTGGTGCATCCAGCCGAGTTATATGTCGGGATGCGGAGTGAGCGCATCTTCGTAGACCGGGGTGATCCTTTAGAGATCGAATTAATTGTGACCGATCTGGACGGCAACCCGGTGAGTGATCGACAGATAAAAGTGACTGCAGCACGCCTGGAATGGAAGTACGGGAAGGGTGATTGGCGTGAGGAAGAGGTTGACATCCAGGAGTGCAGCGTTGGCTCACAGCAGGAACCGGTTACATGCACTTTTGAGACTCCTGTGGGTGGTCGCTACCAGATCACTGCAGAGGTGACCGACCAGATGGGGCGCAGCAACCGCAGCCAGTTCACGCGCTGGGTGAGCGGAGGCCAAACACCACCTTCACGAAAGGTAGAGCAGGAGACCATCACCCTGATCCCTGATAAGGAAAACTACCAGCCAGGTGATGTCGCTCAAGTGCTGGTCCAGGCTCCCTTCAGCCCGGCGGAAGGTTTACTTACTGTCAGCCGCAGCGGGATCCTGTACACAGAGCGATTTGAAATGGCTGAAGACTCGATCACCCTGGAAGTTCCGATCGAAGATTCACACTTACCCAACCTGATCCTGCAGGTAGACCTGGTGGGTGCTGCACCTCGCCTGGATGACCAGGGTGAGGTGGTGGAAAGCATTCCACCGCGCCCTGCTTTTGCGACCGGGCAGCTGCAACTGAGCATTCCACCTCTCCAGCGTACATTGACTTTAACAGCGACACCAAGGGATAGCGAACTTGAACCGGGTGGCGAGACGCTGATAGACCTGGAGTTAATGGATGCGAATGGCCAGCCGGTTGAAGGTGCTGAACTGGCTGTGGTGGTGGTCGATGAGGCCATCCTAGCACTCAGCAATTACCAGCTGGCTGATCCGATCGCCGTGTTCTACCAGGATCGCTATGCTGACTTGAGTAGCAGCTATGGACGGGCAAGCATCATCCTGGTTGACCCGCTGGCCTTGGAAGCCGCCGATCAGGCTGAACGGTCGTTAGCGGATAAGGCATTTGCAACACAATCCATGGAAGAAGGGTTGGTGATGGAAGCTCCCATGGAAGCTCCAGCTGCAGCCGAGGCGGAGGAGGTTGGGGGCGCGGCTGCTCAACCCATCCAGATCCGTTCGGATTTCAATCCCCTGGCAACCTTTGCGCCGGAAGTTAGGACTGATGAAGATGGAAAAGCCCGGGTGGAAGTGAAACTGCCGGACAACCTGACTCGCTACCGGGTGATGGTGGTGGCGGTGGATGATGGTAACCAGTTCGGTTCAGCAGAGTCGAACATGACCGCACGGTTACCGCTGATGGTGCGTCCTTCTGCACCACGCTTCTTGAACTTTGGCGATCGCTTCGAACTGCCGGTTGTGCTCCAGAACCAGACCGATGAGGATATGAGTGTAGAGGTCGTCGTGCAGGCCGGGAATGTCGAACTGCTTGACAGCGCAGGTCTGCGGGTCACCGTGCCAGCAAATGACCGCCGGGAGGTACGCTTCCCAGCGGAGACCATCATGGCTGGAACGGCGCGCTTCCAGATTGCGGCTGTAGCAGGGGATTATGCTGATGCAGCCCAGATAGAATTGCCAGTTTACACACCAGCGACAACTGAAGCCTTTGCAACTTACGGCGTGGTGGATGAAGGCAGCATCGTGCAACCAATTCGATCGCCTAGCGATGTCTTCCCACAATTTGGAGGTTTGGAGATCAGCACATCATCAACAGCCCTGCAGGCGCTGACCGATGCGGTGATTTACCTGGTTTCCTATCCCTTTGAGTGCACTGAGCAGATCGCCTCCCGCATCCTGGGAGTGGCAGCCCTGCGGGATGTATTGAGTGCATTTTCAGCGAAAGGCCTGCCCTCACCAGAGGAGATGGAAGCGGCGGTCGTGCGAGATATTGAGATGCTGGGTAGCCTGCAGAACTATGATGGGGGCTTCCCCTACTGGCGCAGAGGGCAGGATTCGATCCCCTTCAACACCATCCATGCCGCGTATGCCATGCAGCAGGCCCGCGACATGGATTACGGGGTGCCTGAGGAGATGTGGTCCAGTGTGTTGTCCTACCTGCAGGATATCGAAAGCCATTACCCATCCTACTACAGCAAACCCACCCGGCAGACGCTCAGTGCTTATGCCCTGTATGTACGCATGCTGATGGGAGACCGGGATGTGGAGAAAGCTCGTGGTCTGTTCAACGAGGATCCAATAGAAGAATTACCGATTGATGCGATAGCCTGGATCTGGCAGGTGTTGATCGATGACCCGAATTCAAGCGAGGAGCTGGACACAATCCGCAGGTATGTCAGCAATCGGGCAGTGGAGACACCAGGAGCAGCGAACTTCATCACCTCCTTCGATGACCAATCGTACCTGCTGTTGAATTCGAACCGGCGCACGGATGCTTTGTTGCTGGATGCGATGATTCGTGATGACCCGGAGAATGACCTGATACCCAAGGTCGTCAACGGTTTGTTGGCTCACCGCACCCGAGGGCGCTGGTCAAATACACAGGAGAATGTCTTCATCCTGCTGGCTTTGAATCGCTATTTCAACACCTTCGAAGCGCTAACCCCGGACTTTGTAGCTCGCGTCTGGTTGGGTGACACTTACATAGCCGAACACGAGTTTGTCGGCCGCACAACCGAACAGCGCCAGACCGTTGTTCCCATGGCGTTGCTGGTTGATAGTGAACAGGAGACCCAGGACCTGATCCTGGACAAGGATGGGCAAGGGCGACTTTACTATCGCCTGGGGATGAGCTACGCGCCCACTGACCTGAACCTGGATGCGCTGGATATGGGTTTCGTGGTTGAGCGCAGCTACGAAGGGATCGATGATCCCGGGGATGTCTACCGGGATGAGGAAGGTGTCTGGCACGTCAAGGCTGGTGCCCGGGTACGGGTGCGGCTGCAGATGGTGGCAGATAACCGGCGATATCACGTGGCATTGGTTGACCCGCTACCGGCAGGATTGGAGATCGTCAACCCCTCCCTCGCGGTTTCGGGTAGCGTACCGCACGACCCGCAGGGGTCTGGTTATCATTACGGCTGGTGGTGGTGGGGAACCTGGTACGAACACCAGAACATGCGCGATGAACGGGCGGAAGCATTCACTTCCCTGCTTTGGGATGGGGTTTACAATTATTCCTACGTGGCGCGTGCTACCACACCGGGTATCTTCGTTGTACCGCCGGCCAAGGCGGAGGAAATGTACTCCCCGGAGGTGTTCGGTCGCAGCGCGAGTGATTGGGTAATCGTGGAATAAAATAACAGAACTGATAGATGCGAGAGAGAATTATTCCTTTTTTAAATGTACAATATGTGTAGATGCTATCGATTCTAGATGTTGATACTTAAGGAGGAAACGGTATGTATACCGTAGGCGACTTACTCAAATATCTAAACCAAACTAAATTGTATTTCATCAATTCAGAAGAAAGTATTATCGATGCTGTCATCTACATGAAAGAAAAGCAGATCGGGGCTGTTTCGGTAAGGTCTGGTGAGGATCTGGCCGGGATACTCACAGAACGTGACGTGCTGTGGAAGTGCGACCTGCACGAGGATCTCTCTAGGGTAAAGGTGGGGGCAATCATGACTCCTGTATCCGATATGATAACGGTCAACCCCAATCTGGATCTGGAAGAATGTTTCAACTTGATGAATGTGCACCGCATTCGCCACCTCCCGGTCGTGGTAGATGGTAAACAGGTTGGTATGCTATCTATCAGGGATCTGGTACGGGCAATTGTGGATCAGCAGATACTTGTTTCCTCACAGCTGGAGAGTTATATTACTGGCAGAACCTGATAAGAAAACCTGGGTAATAAAACCAAACAAACCAATCTGATCACCTGCAGATTGGTTTGTTTTATTGTGTGAATTATGCGCTTGAGGTAAACCAGGATGTGGATAGACTCTATTCAGTATCCAGTATGTGGAGCGATTTCCAGAATACAGAATAAGCACATTCTGGTGATACATACAGTTTACTTATAGGTTATCAATCTCCACGGGTTCAACTGGATCTGCCAGCTCGAAGCCGAACACTCGCGAGTAAAAATAGAGTTCACCATCCAGTGCACGCTTTATATTCTCGGCTTTGCGAAAACCGTGCTGCTCTCCCTCAAATTCAAGATAAGCTACAGGCAATCCTTTGGCTTTAACCGCCTGGTACATCTGCTGCGACTGGTTGGGTGGTACGATCTTATCCTCCGATCCCTGGAAAAGGATCATGGGGCAATTCAGCTGCTCCAGGAAATTTACGGCTGAGCGTTCACGGTACAGGTCTTTTCTCTCCGGGTAGGGACCGACCAGGTTGTCGAGGTAGCGCGACTCGAATTTGTGTGTGTCACCAACGAAGGTCTCCAGGTCACCGATACCGAAGTGGCTGGCACCTGCTTTGAAGATATCCTTGAAGGTCAGCGCGCACAGCGTGGTGTAGCCGCCTGCACTGCCACCGGTGATCATCAACCGTTCCCCATCAACATCCCCGCGTTCTACAAGGTAAAGTGCGGCATTGGTGCAGTCATCGACATCCACCACACCCCATTCACCATTTAAACGCTGGCGGTATTCACGCCCATAGCCGGTGCTGCCGCCGTAATTGACATCGACAACAGCAATACCGCGGCTGGTGAAAAATTGTTTCTCCGCATCGTATACTGGAAGGGTCATTCCTGTTGGCCCGCCGTGACTCATAACCAAGAGGAGCGATTTTTCCCCCTTGGGTGCTGTGAAGTTTTTATTCTGTGGTGGGTAATAGAAAGCATAAGCCTGCTTGTCACCATTGGTTGGAATTTCGATTTCCTGCGGGATGGAGGTGAAATCTGGATCGATCTCGCTCTCGCTGGAATTGCGCAACACTTCTTCTGAACCGTCCTCCAGGCTGCGCAGGATGACCGCCAGATCCCGGGTGGGGGAGCCAGCGACGAAAAGTACCTGCCCCGGAGAAGCTTTAACTGAGCTGATATAGGTATGATCCGTTTGGATCTCTTCGAGCTCCCGGCTTTCGGTATCCAGCCTGGCGAGGTGTGAAATACCGCGCTTGGAATAGGTGCAGATAATCTTTGTGGGAGATTCAATGGCATAGGTAGACATACCGAAGACCCACTGCGGCAAACCAAACTCCGCTTCCATGGGATAAACAGCTTCAATGCTGCTGCCCCTATAGCGGTACAGGTTCCACCAGTTGGTACGGTCGGAGATAAAGTAAAGGGTACTATCGGGGGACCACTCGGGCTGGAATATCGATTCACCTTTGCCGCCAGCGATGCACTTGCTGTGGGTAATCGAACCGCTCTCATCCAGCTGCCCCAGCCAAAGTTCAGTTCCATCCCAGGGCATATTGGGGTGGTTCCAGGTCAACCAGGCCAGCTGGGAGCCATCCGGGCTGAGTCGTGGAGATGCGTAGAAATCATTGCCGGATACAATCACCTGACCACCATCTTTATCTCCCTTGGTAGGGATGATTACCAGGCTGTTAACGGCTTCTCCAGACCCGGTGTGGTCCTCGCGGACGCTGAAAAGGATTCTGCGCTGCGGATCGACCAAGTAATCGGCGTAACGCAGGTCGACCTCGGGTGTCAGGGCAACCGGATCGTTTCCGGGATCCAAGCGGTATAAACGCTGGTCAGTAAAATTGGAGAAATAGACAGTGCCTTCGCTGACTGTATATGCATGCCCACCATATTCGTGTACGCGAGTCCGGGCGTTGAAAGGCATTGGGGTAAGATCCCTCGCTTTGCCGTCCGGTGTGCGCTGGACAACCACCAGGCGACCATCTTCTTTGGGGCGCATTTCCTGCCAGTAGATACCTCCATCCAGAATGTCTGTGCTACCCACACCTATTGAATCAGCGACGATTTGATCCGAAGTGATGGGTGATTTCCAGGTACCGAATGATGCAATTTCTTGTTGAGACATGAGTACCTTCCTTGAGTGGTGATTAACCATCTTTGGTAAATTTTGTATTGTTTTTTCCAACCTCGTGAAATGTCATAATCTTACACTAACTTTCAGTGATTAAGCTCAATCAGCTGTTCTGTCTGGATTTTATCTCAGCAGGAATGACACTTGCGGAGGGAATGAAGAAAAGAGGGTTTTTTGTCTGGTTGGTTGCCAATCTGGGATCATACCTCTCCCTGGTCTAGATTGATAATCCAGTGTACTGATCGAGCGCGGGCTAAAAGTTTTCCGTCTGGAGCACGCACATCGGCGCTGAACCGCAATCGTTGCCCATCTCTCTCCTTCAGCCGAGCCTCAACAATAATGTGTTCCAGGTCAGGTGTAACCGGTTTGCTGAATTTCATCTCCAAGGTGCGGGTGACGTTGGGGGGTGCTACCAGCATGCTCAGCGGTCCCAAGGTGTTATCCACCGCAGCCGCCACCAATCCACCCTGCATGAAGCCGTATGGATTCAAATATTCTTTGAGGACGGGAAAGCGTACTAGCAGGTATGCGGAATCCGGGTCGAAATCGAGCAACTCCGCATGCATAAAATCAAAAACTGGAGGAGGGAGGATAAATTCATCGACTCGTTCACCAAGCCTGGCGTGCAAGATTTCCATGATTGCTGACATGTCCATTAGGTAATGCTCCGCTTGAGTGGGTAAATTTGGCTAGCCCAATGCTCTTCTAGGATTGGGTTTGGCATGTGTGTGTGAGGATTACTTTGGAGGTAAAGTGAGGGCAAAATCCAAGCCAGCCCGCACCCACTGCTCAAGATCAGCCAGATGGGTGAAACCATCCGGTTCAACCATCACCCAACCCTTCATGGCGCGACCGGTCATATCAAATGGGCGGGTGTGCGGGTAAGCCATGCTTTGTTCATATGCATCTGGTCCGACACGAACGATGAGCATGTCTTTGTGTACACCGCAGGCCATATTGCCCTGTACCATGTATCCCACGCCACCGAACATCTTTTTTGCTTCCAAACCAGGCTGACCAGCCAAGATACCCTGGATGCGATCCGCCAGTGCCTCGTCGTATGCCATCTCAACCTCCTAGAAAAAAGCCAAAAATATAACCTTCCAGGTCGGAATATATCTTATCAGATCTGGGGGTTAATCCTCCCTGACCCGGAAAGATAAACTTCTGGTGTAGAAGTTAAGGTAATTGTAATCTCCGGGTAAGCGTGGCGTAATCTCCTGGTGCGATACTCGTGGACATCAACAATGGTCCGGACCAGTCTCAACCAGTATTCACGAAAAGGAGTGTGAATGATGATTAAAAAAAGTGCATTGGTAGCATTGGTGATCGCCGTCAGCCTGGTATTTGCCGTACCGGCATTTGCCGGTGGTCCTCCGCCAGGTTTACCCGAAGGCGAGCGAGCAAGACCTGTGATCTACGTTGAAAGCCAGGGGTTGTATTACGACTCTATTGTTGGCCCTTCATTGCCCATGAAAGGCCGTTTCCAAGAGTTGATCGTGCATGATGATGGATCGCTATCCACAATGTATGGTCCTGGTGATCATGGATTTGTTGGCGGTAGGTGGTGGGTGGATGTGAACGGTGACAACATCCAGGACGAAGGTGACCTTTTCTTCTCCTGTCCTCTCCTGGGACCGGGGAGAGAAGCACCGTAGGGGTTTGGGTTGATTGCCAGGGTCAAACCAGACCCTGGCTTTACATTTAATAAAATACTGTAGTCGCCAGGTGATCGATCTCCATCTACTTTAGGATTCTGTTCTATGTTTCTGAGATGGGGATCGAGTTTATGGTAAACTCAAACTACAAATCGTTCTGCCTGTCAGCATTGAGGAGCACCTTTCACGGGCATCTGAATTGGGTTCTTAGATCCACCGCTGTGTTTATCTATCAGCAACGAATTCAGTGACTCAACAAAATTTCCCATCTTTACCAGATGAATACCAGCAAGTCCTCTACCTTGCTCAACAACAAAACAGCATTGAAGTAATTCCTCTGGAGGAAATCAAGGGTGGACGGACGGGGGCCAAGCTGTTCTTGGTCAGCATCTCGAGAAATGATGCATCCTTTGTTGACCACCTGATCCTCAAACTCGATCATATTCACAAAAAGATCAAATTAAACGAGTGCAAAAAACATAAACTGGTCAGCAACCTTGCACCCAAGGCCTTTGCTGAGTCACACATTCCAGGTATCGCACTCAAAGCGGTACATGGGGATTGTATTGCCATCTTCTACACCATTGCAGGCCAATCACTACTCAACTACGAACCCCTGGCATCATTTCAACGCCAAGACCAGCTGAAGAAAATATTTGCAACTGCAAATTCAGTTCTGCTCGATGAATGGAATACCGAGCCATCTTGCGAGCAGGGGGTAAACCCTGGCTCCCTTCTTGAAAGATGGTTAGGGTATCGGCTTTCCCCAGGTGGGAAACTGGACAGCTTTCTTGAGGATAAGTTGGGAATACCACGTGCAGATGATGGTTTTATTCTGAAAGATAAGGTGTTCCCAAACCCACTTTTCTACTGCCGGGCCCCCGAGGTTTGGGGTAGCATGCGTAAGATGGATGCCTTAATCGGATTCAGCCACCGGGACCTCAATATCAGCAACATCCTGGTGAATTTCAAGGATGATGGACTGGATCTGGAAGGGTTTTATCTGATCGATTTTGCCTTGTTCCAGGAGGATGCAGGGTTATTCTATGATCAGCATTATCTTGAGATGTCCTACTTGGTGCGGGAAGTGGTGAGGGCACGATTTGATGCCTGGATAGATTTTATCGCTCAGTATGCGGATGAAGATATGCCTGATTCGCAAAAGGTACCCATTGACCTTGCTGGCACTTGTGCAGTATTCAATCGCGGCAGGTTGGATTTCAAACGCTGGCTTCAGGCACAGCCTTCCAGCCTGGCTGATGATCTTTGGGGGCAGTACTGGCTGGCAGGTGTCGCAGCAGGATTGAATTACTGCAATAAAACCATGTTGGGTGACAGGGAAAGGTTTGGCGCTTTGATTTATGCGGCATCTCACCTTAAGCGATTCTGCAACCAATTTAACCTTCCTTCCCCGCAAACAATACGGCGGGTTTTTGATCCTAGCGAATTCCAGAAGAAAATTCCTGAGGATGTCGCGTTAATTGCTTACGGAGATCAAATTGATGAACTGGCGCAGCCGGCAATTACATCCCCCATCATTGGACGACACGAGGAGCTACAGGCAATCCGCCAGATGCTGGAGGTGCGGAGGCTCGTGACAGTGACAGGACCGGGCGGGATTGGGAAAACGCGCCTATCCCGTGCAAGTTTGGAAGCAGCAGGAGAATTATTTAGGGATGGAGCATATTTTGTACCACTGCTTTCGCTTACATCCGCGACTGCGATCATCCCTGCTATCGCCAACGTGGTCGGTTTCAGTTTCAAAGAGGGGCGAAAACCATCAGATCAGCTGCTGGATCACCTTGGGCAGAAGAATTTGCTGCTGGTGCTAGATAACCTAGAACACCTGTTATGGGAACCGCAAAGGCAAGAAACCCTAAATTTGATTGAAAAAATATTGATCAAGTGCCCTCTGGTCAGGATCTTAATTACTTCCCGGGAACTCCTGCGCATACCGGATGAGCATCCCCTGTATCTGGATGGGCTGGACTATTCGGGTAAAGGAGGGTTACCAGCAGGATCAGAAGAGAGTGCATTGATGTTATTCCTGGCTCGTGCTGAAGAAGCGCAGGTTAATATCGCGGCTGATGATGAGATTGGTCTCAATAAGGTTCGTGAAATTTGCCGCCTGGTTGACGGTTTACCATTGGGAATTGAGCTGGCGGCAGCCCAGCTGAGATTATTTACTCTCGACGAAATTCATTCAGAGTTGGGCAGATCATTAGATGTACTTGATACCGGTTTAAGTGGTAGCGGAGCCAGGCACGGTAGTTTGAATTCAGTCTTCGAAGCTTCATACCAGAGCCTGAGCGCTCGTGAGCAGGTCATGTTTGCCCGCTTATCGATCTTCCAGGGAGGATTCAGCCCGCAGGCGGCTTACCAGGTAGCGCAAATCGACCTGAGGATGTTAGGCAGGATAATGGATAAATCACTTGTCCAAAGACTGGGGACAGGACGATTTGACCTTCATCCCTTGATCCACATGTTCGCGGCAGAGAAGCCAAAAGGTGATATTGATTTAAACGAATTGCACTATCAATACTACAGGGATTTACTGAAGCAGGTGACAAGGGAATGGCGGTTAAATTTATCCCAAACAGTGTTTGACCAGCTGCGGTATGACAGCGATAACTTGATTGCGGGATGGAATTGGGTTTTAAGTCAGGAAAATTGGGATGAAACTGCCGCTTATCTGGATGACCTGTGGCAGTTTTTCAAGATGCAGGGTCGCCTCCCTGAAGTTATGGAATTATTGGAGCAGGCATACCGGGAGGGGCAGGCTGCAGACCCACCAGCAAAAAACGTTCACCTGGCATATTGGCGCAGACGAATAGGCCAGGCGTACCTCTGGATGAGCCAGCTGCAACACGGGGAAGATAACTTCAGGGAAGTGATATCTCTTGTTGACTTCCCCTTACCGGCAAGTCAGATTGGATACCTGGTACGTATCACATTGCAGATGTTAGTTCAGCTATTGCATCGAGTTCTCCGTGGCTGGGTGATTACCCGGGCGGGAAAGAACCGTGACAGATACCTGGAAGCGTTTATCGCATACGAACAAATGGCTGAAAGAGCCATCGTGGAGAATAAAAACCTGTTATTTATTTTCTGTGTAATCCGCTCTTTAAATTTATCTGAAATTACTGGTGATCGAAATTTTATGGCGAGGGCTTACGCCACAACAGGATTTGCATTTGGTTTATCTGGGGTTCAGAAGTTGGCAGAATTGTACCTGCAAAAAGCAAATCAGATCATCCGGCAGGAAGCCTCAGTTAAAAGCCGTGAATTGGTATTAAGGTTTTCCGGGTACTATTATGCCCTTAATGGAGAATATGCGCTGGCGGAAAAATCACTTCTCCAGGCCGCTAATCTGGCGGGTGAATTAGGTCAAAATTGGATTCGGGAGACAAATTGGACTGCCCTATTATTTGTATCGTTGTTTAGAGGGGAATTTGTTAGGGCGTTGTATTTTGTGCAGCGCATAAAATCTTCCGCCATAAAACGGGGAGATGCAGGTTTTGAGGCGGCTGCGAATTACTGGGGCGCTGCGGTCAAGGTAGAGCAGAATAAGTTGGATGAAGCAATTGGCTTGATCGATCTGGCTGCAGCTGCCCCGAAGGAAGTGATGAACATCCTGGATTGGGTAATCGTGCATACCGTTCTTGCTCAGGTTTATCTTCGCCAAGGGAGAACTTTTGCAGCCCTGGATGAAGCAGAACACAGCGCTCGGATTTTCAACCAGATAGAGAGACCATCTAACGGATTATTCTTGCTTGGTTACAGTGGTCTGGCAGATGTCTATTTAAGAGCTTGGGAGCATCAGAAAGGAGGGTTACCTGCTGAGCAGCTGCAGAATTCTGCACGCTTGACATGCCGGAACTTAATAAAATTTGCAGGAATATTTCCCAGTGGCCAGCCACGTGCTTTCCTGTATCAAGGTTTATGGCATTGGTTGGAAGGCGATCAGAAAAAAGCCCAGCATGCCTGGCAAAAGAGTTTGTTGTTGGGGGAAAAATATAAATCGAAATTTGACCAGGGGCTTACAAATTATGAAATAGGCAAACACCTATCGCCAGGCGAAATTTCATTGCATGACTGGACAGGCACCCAACATCTCCAGCGTGCGGAACAAATCTTCGAGGACTTAGGAGCGGTATATTACCTTGAGCAGGTAAATCTGGCTCTTGCTGAGCGGGATTAATTTGACCCAATTTTATGAATAAATCAAAATTTAAACCCGGCATTGGTGCGACTTCCAGCCTGTCCTTGCGTGTCAGCATGGCAAACCTGGTGAGTATCATACTGGTCGATCCCCGGGATCAACGTGCCAAGCTGGTCCTTGAACGAACTGCAACGGTCCATAAAGAGCAGGATGGCTATGGGGTGGAAGTAAGAGCCAAACCCTTCGGCGGGAGTGCATGCATCCAGGATCCTGGGCAGCTGCAGGTAGAAATCGGTGATTTTAATTTTGACAGTCTGCTCTCCAAGGAAGAAAGTGATTTACGCATTTTCATTGATCCAGGTCAATGGGAAACGTTTAAGCAGCTGTGCTGCCGGAATCTTGAGCAAGATAGAGGTATCCTGGAATTGTCGTCAGAGCGCGAGCTGTTGGAAGAATTTATGGATATCTTTGGTATGGACTTTGATCCGTCCCAATTCAAGTTGAATTGGTTAAGGCTCCTGGCTGAAGATCAGCCTGTACAAACCAGCAATCCCCGTTCCAAAGGTAGCAAAACTGCCAGGATTTACTCTGTTCACGAGATGAAGGTGGATGAACTGGATTTGAAATCACGCCTGCTGGAGAGCAGTAACGGAATATCGAACCAGGAATTACAGGAAGCTGCCAAATCGGATTATCTGCAGGGTGGAAAAGGCAGTGCGAATGCAACCCTGGTACTGGATTATCTTCACCTGGTCAACGCTTATACTAACTTGCCAACATTGGAGACTGCTGGATATACATGGCTTTGGGGTCATAATATAGAAAATAATGTGCTGGCAATACTCAATAAAATTTGGTCTAAAAACTACCGGGAGATATGTAAAGAAGGTTTGGTTCAATCAAAATTTCAATTCCAGATTTTAAGGAGCAGGTAATGGAAATGATCGCGAAACTGAATATACCTAGACAGGTTCTGTTTGTGGCAATACCGTTTACGGTGATGGTTTTACCTTTTTTCCTTCCTGGAACCACAGGGGCAAATCCAGGGGATTTGTATGTCAGCCCTGCTGGAATTAGCCTTGACTGCACCCAGGCAGATCCATGCGACCTGGCGACTGCGATCCAGAAAGCCATGGATACTGATACGATTTACCTGGCAGGTGGCGTTTACCATTCGTCCGGGGATGCGGTGGTGTCCATTACCAGAGATGTCTCTCTCTACGGTGGCTGGGATGGTTCCCCAATTGGCGCGGCACAGCGTGATCCAAGTCTCTATAAAAGCATACTTGATGGGCAGCAAGCACGCCGGGTGGTTGTAATCTCCTCGGGTGCTGCACCGGTTTTGATGGATTTGGTGATAACCAATGGTTACGGGGATTATTCCGGTGGAGGTGTTCATTCCGCAGCATCACATCCAACCATCCAGGGATGCACCATCCAGGACAATCATGCAGATGGAGATGGAGGCGGGATCTTCATTAACGGAGGGTCAGCACTCATTGTAAACAACCGCATCATCAGCAACTCTGGGAACTGGGCAGGTGGCATGCGCATTATCAACAACGCGCAGGTTGTCGTAGAAGGAAATCTCGTCTGGGGGAATACGGCCAACAACACAGGTGGCGGTATTGATATTGACTGCTGCGGAGGAACGGTTGCCAAGGTGGAAAGGAATTTCATCAGCGGCAACAGCGCTGGGACAGCCGGGGGAGGCATGGTAATTGCCAGCACAAATGCCAGGCTTGTTAATAACATCCTCTCAGGAAACACAGCCCCTGAAGGTGCCGGGATTTACCTGGATGGTATGGAAGGGTACCTGGTTGACGTCGACTTGATTAACAATACGCTCAGTGGGTTAACCTCGAACGATCATGCCATTTATTTGAACGAATATACCACAGCCTCTTTGATCAACAATATATTGGCCAAATTTACTACTGGCATTCATGATAATGATCCGTTGAGCAATGTACTCAACGCTGACTTCAATCTCTTCTACAATGCAAGCGATCCGATCGTGGGGACTAATGTTGTCTTGGCGGACCCATTGCTAGATGCTGGATACCATCTTACCTGGGGTTCTCCCGCGATCGATGCTGGAAGCGTGGTCGAAAATTCGATAGACATTGACGGTGAAGCGCGGCCAAATGGCAGTTTTGATCTGGGTGCCGATGAGTATTACCCTTCCTTGTACCTGCCGTTATTGATCTCGAACGGAAGTGGAATGATGCCTTAATTGGAGTGGGTTCAGACCGGGAAGATCCTCTGCCAATCTCGCTTGATGCTGATAGAGGTCCAATTATTGGATTGGGCGGATTCGATCACTTTCTCAGCACCAGCCTGGTAATCGAATTCCCGGTCTGCATCATCGTGGACGACGAGCAGGCGCAGGGCCGGCAGCGATGATCCGCCAGCGAAATTCAGCATCTGCAGGTCGCCGTTGGAATTGCCAGCTGCCAGGATCGGCCGGCGACCGATGATATTCCAGATCTGGATCGGTTTGCCGGGGCCATCATCGACGACGTCCATCTCGGCGCGCTGGACGATAGAATCGACCCCTTTCTCATCCACCATGTAGCGGTAAGCCAGTGTGCTGCCGATCACCCGCTCTCTGGGTACGCTATAGAGTTGATTGGAAAAACCCCGCATAAAGTCCCGCCCACCTCCAGAAACGATGTAGTTTGTGAAGCCATTGGCTTCCAGGTATTGGAGCAGTTCCAGCATCGGCTGGTAGGTGCAATCGCGGTAGAGCAGGCCCAGGGTCGGGTGGGTTGTGGTTTCGATAAAATCCCGGGCTTCGATTTCGATTCGATCTACTATTTGTCCATCTGAAATGGTGAGAATTCCGCTCAGCAAAACCTGCAGGTCGCTGTCGTCTCCCTGGTAGTGCATGGTTACTGCATTACCAAGCCAGGCAAAGTCTTTCTCCCAGGCAGATTTCCAGGGCTGCTTTGAACGCAGCGAAGCATCGCTCTCTGCCTGTTGAGCAAGCTTGCGCAGGAGGAAATCCAGCTGGATGTACATTGGTTTCTCGCACCACAGCGTGCCATCATTGTCGAAAACCGCGATGCGTTGAAGTGTGGGGAGGTAATCCTCATCGTTCTCATCAGTCACAGAGGTAACGAAATTTAGAATCTTCTGCTTGGTGGAAGTATCATTCCATGAAGAGAGGAAATCGGTCATTGATTGGAATCCTTTTATTAGTGTGATGATCGGATCCGGCTCAACTAAGGATGCGGATAATCATAATTTTCGCATAGAGATTACTTCGTACTACCAGAGGTATTAAAGACTACATGATCATAATTCCAGAGCTGCTGAAAAAAATTTCGTATGCTGGATTCTATCCTTTGGTTATTACCCAAAGATGATAGGCAGCTGATGATCTCACCCATTGAGCGCAAACCATCAATGGTTTCAATAATCTGTAATCGACTCTTGTCTACAGGTAGAACCAGGTCTGGGAAAGTATGCTGCTGGTTGATTATTACTGCATCTGCACCTGCTGGTAGGTTATCTTGAACGATGATCGAGCCGGGGGAACGAAGGGGGATCATAGTTTGCCATTGTGGATGGTTTGATGGAATCAAGAATTCATCCGTGAAGTCGGTCTGATGATGAATGATAGCACTATGACGGAGCATGGTGCCTCTCAGCAGCTCCATAGCTGCAAATTGATCCTGCAGGGGCAGCTGGTCCAGGCGTGGAAAATGAGGTGTTTCAACGAATTTTCCGCATTGGGGCAGGTATGGGGCTTGCCGCAACCAGCGTCGGAAGCTTAAACCTGTAGATGATATTAATTCCATTAATTCTGGTACGGTATAGGCGCTATCTTGTGGGTTGAGCAGAGCGTCTGCCAGCCCGGCTCTGGTGCGAAAATCGGGTGATTCTGCTAAGAGGGGTGCCAGCGGGTGACTACGCGACAGGGACATCAGGGTGTACGCAAAATCGTTGATTTCCTGCTGTGTGTCTCCAACTCCTGCTATCCGAGCATATTCCTGAAGCATGTAAATGCCAGTCCGGCCGTAGGTCGCGTAAACCATCAAATGCAGGGCACCATCTGGTTTGAGTACCTGGCTCAAGGCGTGAAGTCCAACTTGAGGGTCTGTCAAGTGATGAAGGACCCCGGTACAGATGATCTGGTCGAAGTCTTTATCCAATTCTTCAACCTGTTCAATTGGCAGCTGGACAAGCTCCAGGTTGTTCAGGTCATATTGGCGTTTAAGCTTCTCTGTTTCCTGGATACTGGTGGTGCTGATATCAACACCAAAAATTTGGGCGGATGGGTAGCGCACCGCGTACTTGGCAGCCTGGGATGTACCACAGCCAGCGACCAGGATTTGCAGATTTTCACGATAAGGTTTTGCTGGCCAAAAAAGGTGGAAATCTGCGCGACGTCGACTCTCATCTTGCCATACCTGGCGATACTCGTCCAATCCAGAAACCGGTGGTGGATAAGGATGCTGATCGTAGAAATCACGTACCTGGTTTGTGATCGATAATTTCTCTAGGTCTTCAAGTTTCATCAATTATTTTATTAAGCAGATGGGTCTGATACTAAGAAGTAACCAGACCCATCTACAAACAGGCGTAAACTAATATGCGTGTTCCGATCGATTTTGGAGGCAGCTAGCCGGCACCACTGATGGTTTCGTTCATCTTGTCCACGATTTGTTCTACAGAGAAGCTGGCCGGTTTCATGCGCGGCGGGAAATCGACAAAGGTTTCCATGAATCGCGCCACGATGGCCTGTCCGGCATACACCAGGTAGACATGATCGATCATCCAATCATAGTAGGTATTCGAGGTGATATTGGCTCGTTCGTATGGATCGGTGCGCAGGTTGAAGAAATAAGGCACGCGTAAAGGCGTAAATGGTTCTTGCCAGATTTTTAAAGTCCCTGTCGCTCTTTGTTCAGCAAAGACCAACTTCCAATTATCGAAGCGGACAGCCGTCAACTCACCATCATCAGAGAAGTAGATGAAACCCTGTCGGGGGCTTTTCTCTTCTTCCCCAGTGAGATAAGGCAACAAGTTGTAGCCGTCGATATGTACCTTGAAGTTTTTGTCACCAGCCTGGTGACCTCCCTTCAGCTTCTCTATGATGTCCGGCTCACCAGCCATTGCTAGGAAGGTGGGTAGCCAGTCCTGGTGGGCGATGATCTCGTTGGAGACCTCTCCCGCCGGGATCTTGCCCGGCCAGCGCACCATGGCGGGAACACGGAAAGCGCCTTCCCAGTTAGAGTTCTTCTCATTGCGGAAGGGCGTCATGGCAGCATCAGGCCAGGAGTTCATGTGAGGACCATTGTCTGTGCTGTAGAAAACTAGGGTGTCATCAGCGATGCCCAGCTCATCTAACAGGTCCAGCATTTCACCCACGTGCTTGTCGTGCTCGACCATAGCGTCGTGGTAGAACGACTGCCAACGGCCTGCCTGACCTAAAATTTCCTCTGGGGGATGTACCCGGAAGTGCATCCAGGTGGTGTTGAGCCAGACGAAGAAGGGTTGATCATTCTCATGTGCATCCTTGATGAACCTTTTTGCTTCGGGTAGCAATTCGGCATCTATAGTTTCCATGCGCTTCTTGGTCAGGGGGCCAGTATCCTCGATTTTTTGTTTGCC
>Ga0209536_100006724_pt1 | contig 17519 bp, 10 predicted proteins | sample DeeMarSeWOR28_12_FD_187461 | JGI IMG/M metagenome (GOLD analysis project Ga0209536, IMG submission 187461) | Marine sediment microbial communities from White Oak River estuary, North Carolina - WOR-2-8_12 (SPAdes) (version 2) | ecosystem: Environmental > Aquatic > Marine > Intertidal zone >... | reverse complement strand
AGATTAATGCACGCTCGGGTCGCCCGACGTCGTTGCGCATCGAGAACCCCGTCCGTGCATCAGCGAGCCCCCGCCTATGTACGTTCAACTTTTCCAGAATACTGTGTACGTGGTGGCGGCCCCCACGGCCGGTCGACTCCGCGAGCGAGTAGAAGACTGCCCCTGTCCGTCCATCCGTCCGCTAGGGCCTCCAACTCGGTTGAATGTCAATGATCTCAAACGGTGCGGCCGGGGTGCGTCCGATCAGGACACGCACATTTCTGTAGTCGGAGACCGTTACCGTGTTCGGCACCTTGTAGATCAGCAAATTGTCGAAGTTCACATCGAAGCCCGTGAGCACGATCTCGCTGCCGTCCGGAGACCAATCAGCGCCGAAGTACTCATAGTTGAAGTCGCAGATTGCATGGTCGGTGAACTGCCGCTCGTTGCTTCCGTCGGCGCCGATCAACCACCCGTCGTAGCTGCATGACAAATCCCGTCCGAACAGCACATCCACGCCGTCAGGTCTGATGATGGGAGTGTCGTCGTAGCCGACGCCCGAGGTCAACTGGCGCAGACCCGTTCCGTCGCCGTTGATGATGTAGATGTCGGAATCCCCCTGTGGATCGACTCCAGCAAACGCGATCAGGTTCTGACTTCCATCCGACCACCAGTCCATGCTTCCGACGGCGAGCAGCTGGGCGCCATCCGAGGGGCGCGTCAATATCAAATTGGGCGCGAGTCGCTGTACGTTGGTACCGTCGAACTGGGCTGTGAAGAACGTGCTCACGCCCGGATTTACCCCATCGCTCGAGTCGCGCGCGAACAGGATCCGGTCCGGATCGAGCGGATCCCAGGCAAAGAACCCTGGTCCATCCGCCCAATCCGCCGGGGTGTTGTCCGACACCACGACTCGCGTGCCACCGGCTCCCGGTGCGTTGCCGATGTTGCCGAGGGTGGAGATTGCCCCCGTCACGTTGGGGATGACGCACAAATCGGAGAACCCGTACGGGCTGTTGCCGCACACGTATGCCATGTGGACGCCGTCTGGGCTCCATCGCGGGAAGAACGCGCTCGTGTCGGTGACTGCTTTGGCCAGCTCGTCACCCGCCGCCGACTTGATGATCAGCTCGTTCGGTGTCACGGGGAAGGACTCGCCGAACGTGAACGCCAATCTGCTACGACTGGGTGACCAGCGCGGATTGATGAAGTTCCTGCCTAAGCTGGTGGTCGTGTCAAGGTGTGCCACGTTCGCACCACCGGGATCCGCAGTGAACACACCGGTTGCGAGCCCTCCGGCCGAGTCGCCGGCAAACAACACCTCCGCGGGTGGCGGCTGCACCACCACGAGGTCCAACCGCGTGGCCGACCACACGGTGTCGAGTACCAGGCCGGCTCCGATGTTGGCCCCGCTGATGCTGCTGAACGTGCCGGTCCGCGATCCGAAGGTGAGGACGGTGAAGGCGTCGTCAACGACGGGCGTGAACCCACGCGTGATGTTGAGGGCGCCGTCAATCGTCAGGTTACCGCTCACCGCGATCTGGTCATGCTCGGTGCCCGGTGTGAGGCCGTCCAGCTCGATATTGAGCCGGGTGTTGGGTTGCAGCGGAGGCGAGCCAATGAATGACAGGACCCCGGGCGATGTGCCAGGGTTGATGTCGCCGTTCAGGGTGACGGTGCCTGCGTTCTGAAGGTCGATGGTACCCAAACCCTGGATCGTAGCGAGGTTGCCGTTGGTGAAGTCGCCGAGAATCACCAGAATCCCGCCAAGCACGTCGAAGATCCCGGTGTTGTCAATGGCTACGCCGATCTGACCGATGCCCGGGTCGACCTTGGTGAACGCGCCCTGGTTCTGGAACGTGCCCACGCCGCCGAACGTGGAGTTGGTGTTCATCGCGAAGGTACCGGTCGGCTGGTTGAAGAATGTCCCTCCGTTGCTAGCGGTGATGTTCCCCAGAGCCCACTGGGTCGTGCCGGCATTCTCAATCGTGCGCCCGTCCAGGAACTTCGTGCTGGAACCGCTGATGTCCATCGTAGCACCGGTGCCCACTCGGGTGATCCCCGATCCCCCAAGCGTGCCGCCGATCCAGCTGAAGCTGTTGTTCACCGTAACGGTGGCCGGCCCGGTCAGCAGGCCACCTGTAATGATCAAGTCGAACATCGTGGCGTCCGCATTGAACGTGACCGGCCCGCCGATCGATGTAAGGCCGGTGATGTTGAACGTCCCAGCCGCCTCGTACGCGCCGCCGCCGAACGTCACATTGCCCCCACCCGTCACACCGGAGCCCGCCTCCAGGGTGTGCGTGCCCAGCCCGAAAAAGAGCGTCCCTCCCGACTGCACCGTGAAGGTACCGGTGTAGGAGCCGCCTGCGTTCAGTGCGAGCGTGCCACCGAACACCGTGACGGATCCCGTGCTGTTGAATTCGATATCGAGCGCCGCCGTGCCGGACGTCGACTTGCTGAACGCTCCAAGGTTCAAGAACACCGCTGGGGCGCCGGCCTGTTGATCTTCGATCGATCCGGTGGCGTTCACCACGACCGACCCGCCGCCTGAGTTGAGGAAGGTCGCCCCGTCCGAGGCGAAGATCGTGGCCGAGCCACTCCACGTGGTGGTGCCTGTGTTCTGAATAATGCGCTGCGACCACGCCTTCGTATCCGGGAAGTTGCCGCTGATGTTGATCGCCCCGGTGTTCGCGAACGCGCCGGTGCCCGTCAGAGTCCCGCCGGTCCAGTCGAACGCCCCCTCGTTGATGATGATGCCTGTGCCCGCCAACGACCCCCCCGCGCCGAGTTCCAGGCGACCCGTGTTCAGCACGGTCGCCGCGGAGTCGACCGTGAGTGTGTTGCCCGAGATGACCAGGTACTGGGTGCCGCTGCTCGTGCCCAACGTGAGCGCCTTGACGCTTGCATCTACGTCGAGCGTGACGGTGTAGTCGCCGTCGACCGTGATGAAGATGGTGTCCTGCGCCGTTGGCACGCGGCCGAGGTCCCAATTCGTTGGATCGCTCCAGTTGCCGTCCGCCGCACTCGCCCACTGAATTCCGCCAGCGAGACCCGCCGCGTTGGCTGTGAACGTCACCTGGGCCCCGGTCACGCCGGGAACCGTCGCCGTCGCGGATTGCGTGCCCGGGTTGGGACCCAGAGTCCATCGGGTCTGCACCAGCCCGGTCGTGTCGGAGTCCGCAGAGTCGGGCACTAGCGTGCCGCCGTCCCCGGTGCTGAACAGCACTGGGGCCCCCGCCATGGGACCGTCCACCGCGTCCACCCGGACGACGAGCGGTGCGGCGAGCGCTGAGCCGACCTGGGCCGTCTGCGTGTTGCCGGAGACAATGCTGATGGCGCTCGGCACCGGTTCGACAAGGACGACGACCGTGTCTTCCGCTCCGTTCACCAGCTCCGCCACGATCTGGGCAGCGCCACGCTCGCTCTCGCCCCGGACCTCGCCGACCTGTCGCTCGGGCACGGTTGCGCGGCTGGCATTGAGCGACCGCCACCCGATGGGTGCATCCGGGACCACCGCGCCGTCGGCGTCCGTCGCCTCGGCCAACAAGCTCACGATCTCGCCGAACTTGACGCTTGCCTCTTGTGTTAGGACCTGCACAGCGACGGCCTGCGATCCGGGGCCGACGTAGTCGATCGGCACCTCCTCCGCCACGATGCCGTCGCCAGTGGACGCCGTGGCAGTGACCTCGAGCGGCCCCGCTTGGAACGCGAGGGTGCCGTCGGGCGTGAAGCACTCGATCGTGAGGAGGAACGTCTCCTCGAATCCGCTGATTGGGAGTGAGAGGAGCAGATCGATCTCCTGGCTCCCCACCACCACGTTCACCGTGGTGTCGAGGGCGACTGAGCCGTCGGCCGGCCGCCGGAGGACGACGCGCACCTCGTCGATCGGAACGATGGCCGCACCGTCTTGGAACGCGGGCGCGAGCGCGAGATGCCCCGGGCGCAGGTCGGGGCTGGCCGGACCATCCACACAACTTGCCGCTATGATGACGGAGAGGACTGCGAGCGCTGCGAAATGCCTGAGGCGTAGCGAGCTGGGCATGGATTGGAAATCCGTAGGCGTTGTAGAGTGAGACCTGCATCAACTGGGCCGACCTGTAGCGCACTGGGAAATGTGCCCGCCGCGGAGGGCCGTCGCAAGGAGAGACAACGCCTGTGGCGGGTGTGCGACAAAACATCTCTGAAGGCTGTAACCGCAACATAACTTTTCACCCGGGTTGGGGAGCAAATTCGGCGATGTTCTGCGCTACGTTCTTTCTCACGATCGGCGTAACGTACCTGACAGCGAAGAGATTCTGCGTGTTTTACGCTCTGCTGCCATGGGCCCTGGCCGTCTGCTTGCGCGGTCGATACTTGGAGTTCATACGCCCGTTGACATGACGGTAGGTGGCCTGCTAAGGCTTGGTGTTGGACTTTGGCTTGGGCGGTTGCACGGACGTTGATTCGCAGGTTTGCCGGGAAGCGACACTAGCTATGCATTATTGGAGGCACAGCTACCTCATAACGAGATCGTGCAGCGGACGGAGGCGATAGTCAGTGCTCGACCTGGAGCGGGCCTAATCTGTACCTACACTGCGTGAATAGGATTACGGTCCGGCAGCGTCTTGCTTCGGCCAAATCTCAGCTCCCATGTTATGTCGCAACGCTGCAGCAGCGTAACACTCCGATCCGGCGCGATGCGCCCGCCAAGTGCCAGCGTTGCTTTATGTTCCGCCGACCGCTTTCAATTCAATGTGAGCTGTTGATATACTGCGAGGGACGTGTAGGATATGCAGTTATGCTGGTTAGCATAATTAGAGTCAGACCGCGATGGTAGGTTCTACATGGTGCAGTCAATGAAGAATTGGCCACGACGGCTGAAGGCCGTAGCCACTTTGGGAGCAATCGGTGCTGGAGTCTGGGCAGCTGCCGGTGTTGCGGTCGATCTGCTCGTGGCTGTACTGACGGGTAGTACGACCTCCTTTTCCTCACTCATGACATCTGCTGGACTCGGCGCCACGTTCGGTGCTCTTTCCGCTGGAGGTTTTGCGGCGGTGCTGACACTGACCAGACAAGGGAAGTCACTGGTCGAACTGTCGACGCCCGGGGCGGGATTGGTCGGCTGCGCGATCGGCGCCGCATTCCCCTTCCTTCAGATGCTCGTCGGTGGGCCGCTGGTGGCTAACGGCTCAGCTCTTCTGTGGGTGATAGGCGTCTGCAGCTTCCTGGGAGCAGGATTGACGTCGAGCATGGTCATGATCGCGAAACGGTCCCACCGCGGCGAGTTGGGTGCGACTCACACTCAGAGCCTCAGTTCAACCTCGGAATCGCAGGGACATCGTCGAGAGGGAAAAGCGCCAGGGTACACGTCACCCCTTCTCTGACGGGGAGTGAGTGGTATCGTATTCGTCTCGGTCGGTTGGCGGTCGTTCGCCGCAAGCCACTTGCCGGATCAGCGAACCACCACTCGCAGATTCCGCCACCGCACTTTGATCCCTCCACCGTCGTGGATCTGCAAGGCGATGTGCCCTTCCGCCTCCCCGATCTGCTCGTCGACGAGATCCACCATCTCCACGCCGTTCAGCCAGGTGGTCACCCGGTCGCCAACCACACGAATATGCATGGTGTTCCACTCCCCCATGCGCAGCGCGCTTTCCTTGCCGAGTTCGGGCTGGATGAGCCATCCGCGGCCGTATGACTCGTAAATGCCCCCCGTGTGTCTCCCCGGCGGAGCCACCTCCACCTGCCACCCGCTGACGCGCGTGCCCTCAACGTGAGAGCGGATGAACACGCCACTGTTGCCGTCGGCCTCCTGCAAGAAATCGAGCGTCAGTTCGAAATCCTTGAAACTAGCCTCCGTGGCGAGGTACCCGTAGGCGGCGTCCGGTCCGCTCTCACCAACGAGCTCGCCGTCCTCCGCGTACCAAAGTTCCGTGCCATGAATGGTCCAACCAGTGAGATCGTTGGCGTTGAAGAGCGAAATGGTTTCCTGCGCGGCGAGGTTCGTGGACAAGGCCATGATCACGACGGCCGCCGCAATGAAGGCCAGGACGACCGACTCGACCAGTCTGAGCAACGTGGCAAGCTCGGCCACCGCGAGGTTGTGGCAGCGAAAGAATGTGCGCATTCCAACGACAGTATGTGCTGTGCTGTTGCACCTGTCCAGGGCCCAGGGCAGCGCCAACGCCCTCCGCGCAGCCGCGCTCGCCTGCGCAGCCGCCTCCCCCGGTGCGACAAACATCAACTGTCCTCGGCTCATTCCGTTGGTTAGTGTCCCGCGCTCAATGTGGCCTTCTCTCCCGCGTCCGAGTCGGTCTCCACGCCTGCCAGACGACGATGGCTAAGAAGCGGTGGCCGAGCCCACTCTTACTGAACGACTTGCGAGGATCGCGTTTGCCGTTTCGGCACGCAAGGAGCTGGGAGGTCCGTAGCCTTCCGGCTTTGTAATGTTGATCGGGACTGGGAGGGCGGTCCGCTCCCAGTATTCAGTGTCCCGGGCTAACGGGTCCGGGCTCGGCGGCCCAGTGCAAGTAGTGCGTCCTTAAAGGACGCGTCTCGTCGTATTACCACGCGCCGTGGCCCAGCGCGCCTTTCAAGGCGGGATCGACGGTGATCCACGCCCTGCTCCCCGCTCCAGCCGTCAGCGTATGGAGCCAGTGCGTGAGGAGCCGGGAATCGTATGGCAGAGGGCTCCATGATCCCCGTCGGTATATCAAGTGAGCCGTTCGCGCCCGGTTTCCGGTGTTCTTCAAAGGAGGGCACACCCACCCGCCCCAGGACCGCGGACCCGAATCCAAGCAGGAGCAGGCCATGATACTGCAATGCAGGCACCGGACGCTCATGAGTGTGGCCTTGACCCTGTCGCTCGCCCACCGTCTCAGGTCACTGCATTCGACACTCCGAAGGGATCATCACAGGAATACCGGCCGGCGAACGCGGCTTATCAGCTCGCAACACCGCCGGAAGTTCGTGATCGTGGAGATTGAGCCAAGAGCCTTGGGGCGAAGCTTACGCTACACCCCCTGGGTCCGTTGAGATTGTGTCACACCTCGCCCATCCAACTATGGAGAACAGCAGGATGATCTACTCCCCGAAACAAGCGGCTCTCGCTCGCTATCGGTATGCGCTCAACGTCGCGGCGGTCTTCTTGGCCGGACTAGCTCTCAACGCCTGCACCGGCCCGGACACCACCGGCCCGGAGAAGCCGCGCGACGATAGCACGCCTCCTCCTCCGGCTGCTCAGCTCGCCTTCACGAGCCAACCCACGAACGCGAACGCTGGCGAGACCATCGCTCCTGCCGTGCGGGTTGAGGTTCAGAACGCCAGCGGCAATCTCATCACTGCCGCCACTCACACAGTCAGTCTCACCATCGGGACGAACACCGGCGGCGGAGCGCTATCGGGCACTACCGAGATGAGCGCCGTCAGTGGTGTGGCAACGTTCGACGACATCTCGATCGACCTGCCGGGAGCCGGTTACACTCTCGTCGCTTCGGTCACGGGCCTGGCGGGAGCCGACAGCGATCCTTTTGACATCATCGTTCCGACGCTCACCCCAGAGGCTCGCCTTCAGGTTCTAGACGAGGTCGGCGCCTTCTTGCGGTCGTTGCCGGACCTCGGGACAACAGCCGAGAATCAGGCGCTGCTGGCTTACTTGACGGCACTGACCGACATCGGCGCCGTTGGCATTTCACCGGATCAAACGGTGTGGGCGGAGTTCGCGGACGGATTACCGGTAATCTTCACCGACAGCCGCAGAGCGAACAACTCACAGCCGGCCGCCGTTCCCCAGGCTGTCGATACAGATGGGCGGACGGCCAGGGTCAACTCAGCCGTGGCGCAGGGCATCCCCAATGCCGACAAAGCTTATGTGATTAGCGCGATACCCGGGAACCAAGCCGTTCCTCTCCTCACGGGCTGGCTCAGCGCAAGTGGCTACAGCATCGTCGGGGGCGGTGTGCTGCCGGGCACTGTGGCCGATTTCCGAAACATCAGCGATGCCGGTGTCTTGTATGTGAACGCTCACGGTGGACAGTTCACGAGAGCCGGGACGTTTGTGCTGGCGACATCTGATTCCGCTACGGCCTCGGAGACGGGTACTCAGGAGTGGCAGGATTACGAAGACGGTCTGATCATTCTGAACTATGATAAGCGGAACGGCTATGGAACTTGGGTCATCACGGCCCAATTCGTGGACAAGTACTGGGCCTTTGCCACCAATGCATTCGTTTTCATAGACGGCTGCACCAGCTTCGGCTACGGCTCGCTTCCCACTGATTTCAAGAACACGGTGCTCGCAAAGGGCGCAGCCGCATACCTGGGCTGGAGCGGAAGCGTTGGCGAGTGGTTCGCCTCAGAGGCAGCCGCCTATTTCTTCGACCGGGTTCTGGGTGCGAATGACTTCGTTCCCGAGAGCCCGCCGCAACGCCCGTTCAGCTTCAACAAGGTGATGATCTGGCTGGGAGAGAATGGTCTGGACTTCTATACCGATCCTGGCGACGGGGCCACCGCATTCTTGCGGCTCGACGAAACACACGCCGCTTCCGGGATCCTGGTGCCGACCATAAAGCGCCTGGTGATGGACGAGGCCAGCGAGGAACTGACCGTGGAAGGCAAGTTCGGGCCGGAATCAGCTGACGGCCGCAAGGTCACACTCGGCGGGCAGCCCGCGTTCGTGCAAAGCTGGAGCGAGGACAGAATCGTCCTCAAGCTGCGGGCCGAACAAGATGCGTTCGCCGACACCGTAGTCGTCTCGGTGCGCGATCACAAGAGCAACGCGGTCCCGCTCACGGGCTGGAAAGGTGATTTCACGTACACCGTCGACGCCGACCAGATCTGGGCTCCGGGCCTCACGCAAGAAGTCAAGTGTAGGCTCGACTTTCGCACCGACGTTCATGCTTATCGAGAGAATCCCGGCGAGGCCCCTACCGAATCGAAGGCACGGTTCAACTACGTCGCCAGAAGCTCGACCTGCAGCTTCGAGATGACCGGCACTGGAACCAACGACAGCGGTGACGAAATGAGCTTGTCGGGAAAGGGCGATCTGCAGTGGTGGGACGGTATCGACCCGCAGAATCCCACCAATCACTTGCTGTTTGCGGGCCATGGAGACGTCGACGTGGCCGCACGGACCGTGAGGTTCGTCCAGCTGTTGTTCTACGCATCGGGCTCGCTAGCCATCGACGGAGTTCCTAACAAGACCTTGCTCCTGCTGGATCCCCTTGCCCTGAGCGGCGTCGAATGTCCGAGCGGTCCGCCCCCGGGATTCATTCTACCAGCTGACGCCGCCTCGACAACGGGATTCGACATTCGGGAGGACAGCCGATCCGGAGACGGCCCGTGTCAGGTCAGCAACATCCCGGCCAGACTAACGTGGAAGAGTATCACGGCCATCTCTCCGCCAACGCCCGACATGCGTAGATAGGGGAAAGAGCTGCACGATTCTCTTCCGGTCATTTGCCTCGAGGTGCGACATTCTCTTCTCGGACTTCGCGTCGAGGTCTGCACTGTCATCATCGACCAAAGTCCGATGCAGCTATTCGGTACACATAGCTATCTCGGCCACTGCCGTCGAACCTCGATCCTGTCCGAACCCCGCCAATCTTCTCCACGGCCCGTTGCGAGCGGACGTTCTCTGGACCAACGAGAAAAACCACGTAATCCACGAACCGGAAAGCATGCTGTAACATGAGACGCTTCATCTCGCCATTGTAGGTGCCTCCCCAGTGAGATCTGGCCAGGAACGTCCAGCCAATCTCGACCTCGCTTCTCTCTTCGTCGTAGCCATGGAAGCGAGAGGATCCGATCACCCGCTCGGTGTTGGTGTCGATGACGATCAGGGCACCACCGGACTCCAAAGAACCCTCGAAGAATGCACGAAAACCCGCCTCATCACAGCGTTTCTTGTCCGGATGCTGCTCCCAGATGAGCGGATCGGCAGCCACGGCAAAGAGCTCATCGTAGTCTTCACAGCACAGCGGCCTGAGTTCGACCAGGTCGCCCTTCAGAACCGGCTGACAGTCGAAGGGCACTCGTCGCTTCATCAGCAGATGTCCGCCCTCGAGGCTGGTACCACCACATTGTGGCTCACCGCCGCTTCGGCCAATATGGGAACTCGACCTGGTAGCAGATGCCCTCCAGATCCGCTGTCCGCTCCTCGAAGAATGCCCGGGCATCTGTGACGGCGTGGTTGTATACCGTGGGACCGATCTCCCTCACAAAGAAATCGAACAAGAGTTCGGCCTTCAGGTCGCCAATCTCCTGTTCCATGTCCTCGAGAAAGTAGCGCTTGATCGAAGCCAGCGCTCGGTCCTTCGCATCCTCAGAAAGCACAATCGGCTGTTTGCCACGCATTTTGGAATACCCAAAGGAGAGTTGTCGCTGGAGCTGCAAGTCAGAGATCCGACCAGACCGCCAGCTCGTTTCCGCTCGGGTCGCTGAAATGAAACCGTCGTCCACCGGGAAACTCGAATATCTCCCTTACGATCTTCCCCCCCGTCTCACTGATTCGGGCTTGGATGTCTTCCAGATTCGTGGAGTAGATCACTATCAGCGGACCGCCTGCACGCACTTGCGAAGCTACACTGAAACCGCCGGCCAGTCGACCGTCCGTGAAGCTCGTGTAGTCAGGTCCGTAGTCGGTGAACCCCCAACCGAACACATCGGTGTAGAACTTCTTCGTTTCCTCGATGTTGGTGCTCGGGAACTCTACGTAGTCCACACGACGGTCCCGTTCTGCTTGGCTCATGAATTGGTCTCCCCTCTTGGTTTCGTCGGCGGCGCTTCGCGCCGTGTTCTCGTCAACGCCGGCTCGGCACGCACGCCACTCGGACACGGGGAAGTCGAAATCCCGTTCGCCCCAAGGTCCCCGCCCCTCGATGCGAGCTCAAAGAGTCGGCACCAACTTTACGATCAATGATGCGCTGTGGGAAGTCGTGCGCGAGATTCTCGACAGCAAAGCCCGAGTCCACAGAGCCGATCCAGGATCTGCGCCGGGTCCGGCGTGACAGGAGATCCCAAGCACGTGAGCACAGCTGCGCAAGCCTGGGGAGCCATCGCTACCCCAACGGGCGATCCAGGCTCCTGTACTGCACCGCCTCACTCACATGCGCCGCTTTGATTGCCGTGCTCCCCGCCAAGTCCGCGATCGTCCGCGCGATCTTGAGCACCCTGTGATACGCGCGCGCCGAGAGCTTGAGCCGTGAGATCGCCGTCTTGAGCAGCGCGTCGGCCGCGTCACTGACCCGACAGTACTTCTTCAGGTCGCGGGGACCCATGTGGGCGTTGGCAAACACGCCGTCACGAGCAACGAACCGCTCACGCTGCAATCCGCGGGCGCTGTTCACACGCTCACGTATGGCAGCGCTCGCCTCACCGGAGCGGTTCACCGATAGCTCGCGGTAAGGCACCGCGGGCACCTCGATGTGAATATCGATGCGGTCTAGCAAGGGGCCCGAGATGCGCGACAGATAACGCTCTACCTCGAGGGTGCCGCACACGCAGCTCCGGCCGGGATCGCCCCAGAAGCCGCATTTGCAGGGATTCATCGCAGCCGCCAACATGAAACGCGCAGGATAACACAGCGAAGTCGCGGCCCGTGCGATGGTGACGAAGCCGTCCTCCATCGGCTGACGCAGTACCTCGAGCACGTTCTTGCGAAACTCAGGTAGCTCGTCGAGGAACAGCACGCCGCCGTGGGCCAGACTGGCTTCACCCGGACGGGGATGAGAGCCGCCGCCGACCAGTCCCGCGTCACTGATGGTGTGATGCGGCGCGCGGAACGGACGAGTCGTGACCAGCGAGGATCCCGGCCGCAGCAGCCCGGCGACACTATGGATCTTGGTCGTCTCCAGTGCCTCCTCGACGCTCATTTCGGGCAGTATGGTCGGCAGCCTGCGCGCCAACATGGTCTTGCCCGACCCAGGCGGGCCGATCATCAATACATTGTGAGAGCCGGCCGCAGCAATCTCCAGAGCACGCTTGACGTGTTCCTGGCCCTTCACCTCGGAGTAGTCCACATCCTCATGAACCCGGTGGACGAACAGGGCTGCCGTGTCGACGTCGGCTCGGTGCAGCTGTCTGCCACTGGCGAAGAACTGCACGACGTCTGACAGGGTAGCCGCTCCCAGAACCTCGACGTCGCTGACCACGCCTGCCTCAGCCAGGTTCGACCGCGGCACGATCACACCCCTGAGCCCAGCCGCTTTGGCACCGAGAGCGATCGACAGAACGCCGCGCACCGGTCTCAAGTCACCCTCGAGTCCCAGCTCTCCGACGACTACGTAGTCGGCCAGGCAGGGAACCGTGGTCGCGGCGGCAGGCCCGCCACCCGACGATTCACCGTCCAACTGATCGGTCGCAGCCAGAATCCCCAACGCGATGGGAAGATCGAACGCGGATCCGTCCTTTCTGATGTCGGCCGGGGCGAGATTCACCGTGATTCGCTTGAGCGGAAACACGAAGTCGGAGTTGGCAATCGATGCACCGACCCGTTCCCTTCCCTCTTTGACCGCTCCTTGAGGGAGACCCACCGTGGTAAATGACGGCAGCCCGTTGGTGATGTCGGTTTCAACGTCGACCAAGTAGGCGTCGATGCCAAGCACCGCGGCTGAACGCACCCGGGCAAGCAAGATGGTTCAGTCCTTTCTCTGATGGATGGCTCATTGTATCAGAGTGGGCGGCCGAACACGGTACCATTTCTCTTCAGAGAGTGACTGTAACTCGCAGGCTGTCTAGGGACACAGGCCAAGGAGTGCACTGCACCGGCTGCAACCCGGCGGTCGGGATTGGGAATCGCAAATCGGTCAGACTACATCGTCCAATACGTCTCTCACCAACGCCAGCAGCTCATTCGGCGTCCACGGCTTTTGCAGAAATGGAGCCGCTTCCTCCTCTCCGATATTTGCCTTCACATCGCGCTCGCTGTAGCCACTCATGAGGATGAACTTCTTGTGGATGCCGGCATCTCGCATTGCCTGCCGCAGTTCGGTGCCACTCATCTTGGGCATCACCACGTCGGAGATAATCAGATCCACATCGCCTCGCCCGTGTTCCACGACATCCAGCGCCTCTTCACCGTTGGCAACCACGATCACTTGATAGCCGTATCGCTCCAACACACGCTTTGCGGCCCGCTGGATCGGAGCCTCATCCTCGACCACCAGGATGGTCTCGGTTCCGCCCTCCGGTTCGGCGACGCGCTGATCCGGAGTATAGGGTGCAATCGGACTGGTGACCGGCCTGAAGTAGACCTTCACGCTCGTGCCTCTTCCGACCTCGCTCGATACTTCCACGAAGCCTCGATGTTGCTTGGTCAGGCCGTACACGGTCGACATCCCTAGCCCGGTCCCGAATCCCTGTTCCTTGGTCGTGAAGAAAGGCTCGAAAACCCTGGCTCGGGTCTCGTGGTCCATGCCGACACCGGTATCCGAAACCGACAGGCACACATATTCACCTGGTTCCCCCCAACCGCTCACTGCACGGTGCGCTTCGTCCAACCGTTCCACCCGGGTGTCGACCCGCAGATGCCCTCCCTTGGGCATGGCGTCACGCGCGTTGTTCACGAGATTGCTGACAATCTGCTCCACGGCATTGGGATCGGCTGAAACCGGGGGCAGATGGCGCGCGCCGCTGATCTCCACTTCGATGGTCTCGGGCAACAGCCGTTGCATCGTCGACATGAAGCTCTTGACCACTTGAGTGAGATCGAGCGGTTGCAGCGACAGCATCGCCCTGCGGCTGAAGCCGAGCAGCCGCTTCACCAGAGCAGAGCCTCGCCGTGCCGCTGCCTGCAGATCACGCAGGTCATGCTGCAAGGCCTGCTGTCCCGGCTGCAACGAGGATTCAATCATGCTCGCGCTGGCCAAGATCACCGTCAACAAGTTGTTGAAGTCGTGCGCTATCCCCCCTGTCAGCTGCCCGACCACTTCGATTTTCTGGGAGTGTACCACCTGCTCTTCGAGCTGTACCTGCCTGGTTATGTCTTCAGCAAATACCTCGGATCCTTCCTCCTCACCTCTTTCATTCCGTAGCCGCCTACCGCTGAGCCGAACCGTGATCGGGCTGCCATCCTTGCGCTTCCAGTGAACGACGACCCCCTCGATGCGGCCTTGGTCCCGATATTGTTCGGCCAGCCATGACCGCTCCGCGGGATCCTGATACAAGTCGCTGTCCGGATCGAGGTCGAGGACCTCTAGCGGCGTCTCGTACCCCAACATGCGAACGAGAGCCGGGTTCGCAGACACAAAGCGGTCTTGACTGTCGGTGCGGTAGATCCCGTGGGTCGCCTGCTCGACGATGGCGCGGTAGCGGGCCTCCGACTGCCTCAGGTCCAGTTCTGCCTGCTTCCGTTCCGTGATATCCAAAGACGTAGTTATGAAGCCGACCGTGGTACCCGCCGCATCTTTCACGGCATCTGAGGTCAGGTGGACCACAAATCGGGTGCCGTCACTCCGAACATTCACGCTCTCTCGCTGCCAGCTGGAGATCTCGCTCATGTGCCCTGATCGCAGCGGTCTATGCAGTTCTCGAGGCGCCAGCACCCTCACGTCACTCCCCAGCAATTCAGCCACTTCATAGCCGTGCATTGCGGCTTCTGCCGGATTGGTGTAGAGAATCTTGCCCGTTTCGTCGGTAATCGTGAGACCGACTTGCATGTTGGCAGCCGCTGTCTCGAACCGCTCCAGCCGTTCCTTGAGCTGCGCGTAGTCCGCCAAGTCTCGCTCGGATTCGGCCAGTTGCTGGCGCAAGGATTGCAACTCAGCAGTCAACTGCCCTATTCGGTCGGCGTCGCTCTCCATCGATCTCTCTACAATCCTCCCTGTGTCCCGAGAAGCAATCCCACCGCTTCGCGTGCTGGTGCACGCTACGCTCGCTTCACGGTGCCACGGCGAATATGCAATCTACACCTGCTGCGAACCTATGGCTCTGCCCTTTCAAATCCGGGCAACGTATGACATGTTTGGGCCGTCACAATTCGAGCCCTTCGGGAAGGCCACCATGTCCAGAAGAAGACGCCGGGTACTTCGAATCATCGGCTTCGAACCTATGTCACATCGGCCTGAGCTTCCAGCCCGCTACTGGCTGTACGCGGCAGTGGCCTACCTGGTTCCGGTAGTCGCTCAGATCGTGTTTCCCCAAGACCCCGCCCTCACGGACGAACTCGTCTGGCTCATAACACTGGCTCCCGCCTTCCTCCTATCACTACACTACGGACTGCGCGGTGCTTTCGCGGCCTTGCTCATGGGTACGGCGCTGTTCGTGGCCGTGCAACTGGTGGTCGCCCTGAACTTCACACCCGACGACTGGCGTATCACGGTGCCCACTTACGTCGCCTATGGTGTGCTCGCCATATCGGTCGGGTGGCTTTCCGAACAGCTGCACGAACACTACCAATCAGCCATCGAGCAAGAGCGAATGGCTACCATCGGCCAGATGGCCTTGACGATCAAGCATTCCTTGAACAATGCACTGACAGCGGTAGTCACGGAATGTCAGTTTCTGGCGTCCGACAGTGACGACTTGACCGAGGATCAGCGGGAATCACTGCGCAGTCTCAATGAAGCAGCGTTACGAATGGCCCGCGAGGTCGATAAGATTACCACGCTGGACGGCGCACCCAGGACGACGGAGAAAGCCGGCTTCGCGATGTTAGACCTCGAGGACCAACCGCGCAAGAACGGTGGAGGCTGAGCCGCGGTCTTGAAACCGGACAGCGGTGATTGGGAGCAAAGTTCCTATGTCGAGCGATCTAGACAAAGCAACAACGCGTAACTTTCTCGACGGACTCAGATTCTTCCTGACAACATTCGATGACCAGCGTGACGCTGCCAGAGAGGACGATGCAATAACCCTCACCGAGTCCAGAGAGCACCACGCCCACTCAATCGTATTCGGAGACCTCGTACCACGCCTGCAGCGCTACTCTTTTGTGGTGCTGCTCGCTGTGATACTGCAAGCGCGGATTGCAGTCTTCTGCAAAACTCTGCGATTAGATCATGGCCTGTCTTACAGCGTCGACGATATGGAGGGCGATTTCATTGCACGGCTTCGCACGTTCTTGAAGGAGGTTGTAGAACTACAGCTCCCGGCCGAATTGTGGCGCTGGATGGAAGATCTGTTGTTGCTGAGCCGCTGTATCAGCGACGCCGCTGGAAACCTGGATATGATGGGCCCAGCCGAACGGCGCCGATTGCACAACGTGGTCCAGCGCCGACCGGGGCTCGCTCTGGAACCGGACGATCTGCTCTTCAGTCGCGGTCCACTATTGCCACGTCAAGCTGAGACCGTGCTGGTCATCCACAATGAGTTCTGTCTGGATGCGGTAACAGCCGCGCAGGGCCTGTTCGGGTACCTATATCAGCACCCCGCTCCCGGCGGCTCGTGAATCCAACGAGCACTCGCTGCTAACTGCCGCGGTGCTGTCCCGACGCGACGATCAGGTTGCCCCGCAGTGGCGTGCGCGGTCAGGTAACGGAACCACCTGCCTGCGCCGCTGTAGAGCTATGCTCACAGCAGCGCTGACCAGAGCGGACGCGACGAGAATCAGGCCAAAACCTTTTACCATCCGGTCCTCCAACGGACAAATCAATCGCTGCCAACACCGACAGGCCTCAGGTTCTGCAATCCCACGATGAGTTCGTCGAGCTGGCCCGGCGAAGATTCCCTGTCTGCGAGAATCCACCCCAGCTGCATCGCAGTAGCACAAATCTCCGCGTCTTCCCGAGTGCGCGCCTCCCGCACGACCTCTTCCAGCACGCGCCGTACGTACCGCCGATGCACGTCATCTCTCGGGTGCTCCCGCAGGTACTCCGCGGAAAGAGTCGCCACCCGCAATGGTCCGGCCAACCATCTCGCAACCCGTTGAGCTTCCGTTTGACCTCGCCCAGTCATTAGTCGCCTTGACCTCGCCCAGTCGCTGGTCGCCCTCGTCATCATACGCCTGTCGTGGCATGAATACGCAAACAGCGTGCCACCGGACGCTTCATACAACTACCTGCATCGCAATAAGTTACGAACCCAGTGTCTCGCCGGGTCGGCGTTCGCCCTGCCGTGAGCGGAATCCGTTGCCGTTGCACGACGATCCGACTTCCGCACCTGCTGACGATCGAAGCCAGCTACTAGCTACGGCCCATCCACGAGGGCTACTTTTTGGTGCATGATCTACGCCCTCATGAGTAGTGGTGGCAAGGATTCGACCCTGGCTCTCGATCGCGCACGCCGCCAGGAACTCGACGTCCGATATTTCGTCAACATCTACGACGGTGCGACACAGAGGGTGAGGTTTCACGGTGTCCACAGGGAGTTGATTGCGCGGCAAGCCCAGGCGTTGGGACTCGAGCCCTTGATCACCGAAGCTGCGCCAGACGGGTTCGAGGCGGCATTCCTCAAGCTCTTAGGGGAACTGCAGCAGCGTGATGTGACCGGTGTTATCTTCGGCAACGTCCACCTGGCGGAGATCAGGTGGTGGTATGAGGAACGGGTGCTGGAGGCCGGACTCAGGCATGTGGAACCGATCTGGGGCGAACCGTCGATTGAATTGACGTGGGAAGTGGTTGAAC
>Ga0209536_100006723_pt1 | contig 17521 bp, 18 predicted proteins | sample DeeMarSeWOR28_12_FD_187461 | JGI IMG/M metagenome (GOLD analysis project Ga0209536, IMG submission 187461) | Marine sediment microbial communities from White Oak River estuary, North Carolina - WOR-2-8_12 (SPAdes) (version 2) | ecosystem: Environmental > Aquatic > Marine > Intertidal zone >... | reverse complement strand
AGAGGACCCTTGAACATCAGCTGAAGATGCTTTGACGAGTGAGACTCAATGAGCGAGGACCTAAGGATCGGCGTCTGGGTGTGCGAGTGCGGAGGGAACATAGGGGACGTAGTGGAGGTGCCGAGCGTCGCCGACCAGCTGGAAGCCGAAGTGGCCTATGTCCACAGGGAGCGCTACCTCTGCTCAAGCCCCTCGGTAGAGGGCATCAAGGCCGCAGTTGAGGAGCACAGCCTCGACAGGGTCGTCCTCGCATGCTGCACACCGAACATGCACACCGAGACCTTCAGGGGCAACCTTGAGCAGGCGGGCGTCAACTCCGCACTCATGGAGATCGTGAACGTCCGTGAGCAGTGCAGCTGGGTCCACAAGGAGGATCACGAGGGCGCCACCCTTAAGACCCTGGACCTTATCAGGGGCGCCATCGCTAGGATCAAGGAGTCCACCCCCCTTGAGTCGAAGGCGATGGAGGTCTCCCCGGAGGTCCTCGTCATCGGTGCAGGGGTCGCCGGCATCACCACCAGCCTCAGGCTCGCTGAGTACGGGATGAAGGTCCACCTCGTGGAGAAGCGCCCCAGCATCGGAGGCCACATGATCCAGTACCCCAAGGTCTTCCCCACCCTAGACTGCAGCCAGTGCATCCTGACCCCGAAGATGGCGAGCGTCAACCAGAGCAGGAACATCGACCTCCTAACATACGCAGAGGTGAAGGAGGTCTCCGGGGTCCCGGGGGACTTCGACGTCAAGGTCTGGCTCAAGCCCAGGGGGGTCGACGTGGAGGCGTGTATAGGGTGTGGAGACTGCACCCGGGTCTGCCCCATCACGGTCCCCGATGAGTTCAACGAGGGGCTCTCACCCCGGAAAGCCGCTTATATACCGTTCCCCCAGGCTGTCCCCAGCGTCGCCACCATCGACAGCGACCACTGCATCAAGTGCAACAGCTGTGTCAATGCCTGCCCGCCCAAGTGCATCAACCTCGACGACCCTGGGAGGGAGGTGGACCTCAACGTGGGGGCCATCGTCCTCGCCACAGGCTTCGAGCTCTACGACATCGGGAGCCTCGCCCAGTATGGCTATGGTAAGTACCAGAACGTGGTCACAAGCCTCGAGATGGAGCGCATCCTCGACGTCAACGGCCCCACCGGGAGCATGATAATCAACCCCAAGACCGGCGAGCCAGCGAAGAGCGTCTCATTCGTCCTCTGCGCAGGCTCCAGGGACACCGAGGCGGGGAAGGCCCACTGCAGCCGGGTCTGTTGCCTCTACGCCCTGAAGCAGGCCCAGCTCATCCGGGACAGGGGCATCGACGTCTGGATACACTACATCGACATCAGGGCCCCCGGCCGCAGGTACGAGGAGTTCTACGCGACCACCCAGGACAAGGGGGCGATGTTCGTCAAGGGGAAGGTCACGGAGATCGTCCCCGAGGGGGACAGGGTCCTCGTCAGGGGTGAGGACATGATGATCAACAGGATGGTGGAGAACCCCGCTGACCTCGTCGTCCTCTGCCCCCCTATAGTCACCACCGAGGAGACGCTGAAGCTCGCTGAGATGCTCCGGGTGCCCGTGGACGAGGACCAGTTCGTCCTGGAGCGCCACCCCAAGCTCGACCCCATGGCCACCAAGAGGGACGGGATCTTCGCCGCCGGGGCAGTCATAGGCCCCAAGGACATCCAGTCCACCACGGCGGAGGCAGAGGGCGCAGCCATGAAGGTCGTCAACTTCCTCTCAGGCGAGAGGATGATAGAGCCCAACAAAGCATACCTCGCACACCCCGACCTCTGCGACGGCTGCGGAGAATGCGTCGACGTCTGCCCCGAGAACGCGATCAGGCTCGTCGACGGGAAGCCCGTCATCAACGAGATTATGTGTAGCGGATGCGGGGCTTGCATCCCGGCCTGCCCCCAGAACGCCTTGGACCAGCAGGGGCTCACTGATGCCCAGCTCAAGGCCCAGATTAAGGGCCTCCTGGAGTCGTCCACTGCCGAGGTCAAGATACTGGCCTTCGTTGAGAGGGCGGTTGCCTACACGGCGGTGGACCTCGCCGGCCTGGCGAGGCTGAGCTATCCGAGCAGTATACGTATCATCCCTCTGCCCTCCCTTGCCCGGCTGAAGCTGGACCACCTGCTCCACGCTTTCGCGTACGGCGCGGACGGCATCATGCTCCTGGAGTCGCCGGAGCACGAGGGGCCCTACGGCTCGGCCCATGTCGTCTCTGAGGAGAGGGCTGACGAGTACAAGTGGGAGCTAGAGGACTACGACGTCGACAGCGTCCGCCTCTGGTTCAGCCGGGCTTACGTCCCCGACTGGAGGAAGCTGGAGCGGGTCTTCAACACCTTCCACGACATGATCGAGGACGAGGGCCCCGTCGAGGACGATGTCCGAGAGGAGCTGAAAGAGAAGGTAGGATAGGCCAACGCCTTCTCAACGATCAAGATCGGCCCTCCCTGTCATGACGGCGACATCTGGGGGCTTAATTGTTATATATGCTACACATCCAAGTTATCAGATGGATTTTGAGCGAGAAGGTCGATACCGATGAACTCTTAGCCAAGGCCTCAAAGTGGAGCAAGATAGGGCCCCCATACCACGCGTTCTACAGGGGGAAGGTGGAGGTGATGCCCAAGTGCGCGATACGCAGCCTCCAGGACTTCTCAATCTGGTACACCCCCGGGGTAGCCCAGGCCTGCCGTGAGATCGAGGCTGACCACGAGAAAGCCTTCGAGCAGACAAGCAAGTGGAACTACGTTGCGGTTGTCTCGGATGGAACCCGGGTCCTAGGCCTCGGCGACATCGGCGGTCAGGCGGGGATGCCTGTGATGGAGGGGAAGGCCCTCATCTTCAAGTACCTCGGCGGCGTGGACGCGTTCCCCATCTGCCTCGCTACCAAGGACCCGGAGGAGGTCATCCAGGCCGTCAAGTGGATAGAGCCCACCTTCGGGGGGATCAACCTAGAGGACTTCTCCAAGCCCAAGTGCTTCTACATACTGGACCGCCTCCGGAAGGAGATGCCCATCCCCGTCTGGCACGACGACCAGCAGGGGACCGCCGCCGTCATCCTCGCCGGGGTCATCAACTCCCTGAAGCTGGTTGGAAAGAAGATGGGTGAGGCCCAGTTCACCATCGTGGGCAGCGGCTCGGCCAACACCAGGACCTATTACGTCCTCGAGGCGGCGGGCGTTAACCCGAAGAACGTCATCATGGTCGACAGTACTGGCATAATCACCCAGAGCCGGGAGGAGCTTGAGGGCACATACAAGTGGGACCTGGCCGTCAAGACGAACGCCGAGGGCAAGACTGGAGGGATCAAGGAGGCATTGAAGGGTAGCGACATCTGCATCGCCGCCTCAAAGCCGGGACCAGGCACCATAAAGCCCGAAGAGGTCTCCGGCATGGCCGACGACGCCATCATGTTCGCATGCGCCAACCCTGTGCCTGAGATCTGGCCCTGGGAGGCGAAGGAGGCGGGGGTGAGGGTGATGGCCACCGGCCGCTCCGACTTCCCCAACCAGGTGAACAACAGCCTGGTGTTCCCCGCCATCTTCAGGGGGGCCCTAGACGTGCGGGCGAAGACCATAACCGACGAGATGTGCATCGCGTCGGCCCAGGAGCTCGCCAAGTACGCCGAGGACAAGGGCCTCACCGACGAGTACATCATCCCCTCAATGGACGAGTGGGAGATCTACCCCCGCCAGGCGGTCGCCACAGGTCTGAAGGCCGTGGAGCAGGGGATCGCGAGGAGGAAACTGAGCAGGCAGGAGCTCTACGAGCACGCTGAGTACATCATCAAGAGAACCCAGGACGTCGTGGCGCTGCTGATGAAGCAGGGCTTCATCGCCGCGCCTCCTCCCGAGCCGGCGTAGGCGTCTCGTCACCGCACCAATCTTTTTATCTTCCCCTCATCAGATTGCTTGGTAGACATGCCCAACTACTGTACGGAGTGTGGCGGGAGTCTCGTCTGGGATAGGAAGCTCAGGATGTACAGCTGCCAGAGCTGCGGCATGACATTCACGGAGGCCCAGCTCTCGGCGGCAAAGGACCGTAGATTCGACCGAAGAGACGACGAGGACGGTCAGCGTAGGAGACGGCACAGCGAGTACCTAGACTGGTGGACCAGCAGCAAGGACAAAAAGCGTGAGTGAAGGAGAGACATCTAAACCTCAGATTGACGATCCCTCGAGAACCCCCCTGGAATAACCCCACGTGTAACGATAAATCTCGTTCAAATCATAACTTCTCAAAACTTTAACGCTTAATAACCAATACGCCCATAATAAACATATAAAATCAAACTACAGGTGCTGACATGGTTTTTCCTGTTGAAAGCGAAGATAGGGCTCTCCGTAACCTGCTCATGATGTGCCAGGACCACGCGAGGCTGGTCGTCGAGATCTATCGCAAAGTCCTGATGATGATAGATAAACTTGTGAAAGGCGACAGCTCGGACATGAGCGTGCTTCTCGCCGATGTGGAGAAGTTCCAGGTCGAGTCCCTTGAGATCAAGAGGAACATCGTGAAGGAGCTCCACGAGACGGGCAACCTCCTCTTCAACAGAGAGGACCTCTACCGCCTCATCAGCAAGGCGGGAGAGGTGATAGACCTCATCGAGTCCACAGGAGTACGTCTCACTGCGATCGGTGAGAGGAACTGGAAGGTCCCCTCCAACATCGGCGTGGGCCTCGTGGAGATGGCCGACGCCGCCTTCGACACCCTCATCAAGCTCAGGGAGAGCCTCATCAGCCTCGGCTTCAACTCGGAACGTTCAGTGGAGCTCACCAACGAGGTGGAGGAGGGAGAGCGGAAGGTGGACGCAATACACAGGAAGCTGGACGTCGACATCGTCACCAGCAAGGCGGAGCTTCCCCTCATTCTCATCATTAGGGACGTCGCTACGAAGCTGGAGGAGATGGTGGACACCGCCGCCGACGAGGCGGACCTCATCAGGATCCTAGCACTCTAGGGCTGGACGAAGTGGACGAGACACAGGTATCCGTCGAGGCCCTCCCGGACGGCAGGCTCGTTGTATGGAACCCCTCAGAGGCCAGGAGGCTCTACAACGACGGATTCTACGGTAAACCCCTGGGCATACCCAAGCCCCGGGAGGACTTCGAGGCGCCCCTGGTCCTCGACCCCATCGAAGGCCTCTACCTGCTGGAGAGGGAACGCATCCAGGTTGTCTCAGGGCCCGACAAGACGGAGGTGACCCTCGAGGAGCTGAGGGAGAAGACCCGGGCCATCCTTGAGAGGCTGGACATGAAATACGCCGTCTACCGCGACCTGAGGGAGAGGGGTTACGTCGTCACCCCCGGAATCAAGTACGGGTGCGACTTCGCGGTCTACGAGCACGGTCCGGGCGTCGACCACGCTCCCTTCATAGTCCAGGTCAAGGGCTCTGGGGATGGATTGACCGCCCCTGAGATAGTCGAGGCCGGGAGGCTCGCGACAACGGTCAGGAAGACGTTCATCATAGCCCTGGTCGACGGCGGGGACATCAGGTTCCTGAGCTTCAAGTGGTGGAAGCCCTGAGTAATGCCTAACCTACTCTAGGTCAGAGTAGGGAGCCTGAGGATATAGATTGTGACTCCGGCGGCCACGAGTAACATGGCTCCACGGAAGATGAGCTCGTCCACGAAGAGGAAGGCTGAGATTGAGATCGTGGCCCACATGAGGGTAAGGGCCCTGATCTTCGTTTCCCGTCTCAACCCTCTTCCCGCCTGATAGTTCTTAATGGTCTCCCCGAACAGCTCGCTCTGGAGTATCCACGTGTGCATCCTCTTGGAGCTCCTAAGATAGCAGGCAGCCGCAAGGATGACGAAGGGAGTCGTGGGGAGTACGGGCAGGAAGAGACCTACTGCGCCCAGGACGAGGGCTACTGTCCCGATGACTAGGTATATGGCCCGCTTCACCTTCTCTGTGGACATGAATCCCCGTACCTACCGTTCACGTTATGAAGTGCATCTTTTAAACCTCTCCACCCACGCATCGTGACGTCGCATTTCTTCAGGCTGGAGGATGGGATTCGTGACCTCACTGATGCAACCCGTGGATATTCTTGCTCCCGACACCTCTAATCCACATGATTATGTGTCCTTATGGGTAATGCGAAAAAGATTTAGAGGAGCCCCCTTTTACAAGTAATAGGTTCTGCTGAAACGTACACTTAGTGATGATTAGTGGAACCCACCCGTGAGTAGATGAGGAAAATGAACGAGAAGGTCAAGGAGGCCATCGCAAAGGCGAACATGAAGTTCGGCGAGAAGGTACGCAGCGGCGATGCCGAGGGGCTTGCATCATTGTACACGGAGGATACCGTCCTACTGCCCCCCAATAGCGCGAGGGTCGTAGGTCGTAAAGGCACCAAGGAGTTCTGGGGGAGCGCATTCAGGGATATGGGGGTAAGGGACGCCTCCCTTAAAACGGAGGAGCTTGTCGGGAGCGGCGACACATACACCGAGATGGGAAGCTACACCCTGATGCTGAGGCCAACTGAGCAAGAGGCCGTCGAAGATAAAGGCAAGTACGTGGTCGTCTGGAAGCAGACGGATGAAGGCTGGAAGCTGCACAGAGACATCTGGAACAGTGACCATCCTGCACCTAAATAGGCTGAGAAAGAGTGTTGAGAGATCAACACCACCCTTTTTTTAGTGTGGGGCAACAAGCCGCATGATATCGAAGCTTCGGTTGACATAGGTGCTGAGAAATATGCTAGGGTCTAGGCATCTAATCTCTGCATGTAGTAGTGTACGAAATATCTTATTGTGACGCCTATAGCCATCAGAGCAGGGATGATCAGAAACGTAGAGCTGATGTACTGAATGGAGCTCCGGTGAGGGTAGTAGACTAGGTAGGTATAGACGACGTATATGACGAAAGAGGCCGAATAGCCCAGAAGATCCGCAGTAAACTGGAAGCTCCTCCTATTCAGTGGTTCCACGTCCAACAGTGATGACAGCATCATGATGGATGAGATGATGATAATCAACGACGAGAAGTACTCTGGGAGAGAAAGGGTGTTTCTAGGGGGCAGATATGACTGGATTGTGAACAGGTAGCCAATGGCGAAGATAAGCAATGACGAGTATATCCTGATGTTGTTGCTCCTGTTCTTTATGTTGGTGGCCATGAAGGCGGGAACGAGGAATATCACCAGGTTCACGATGTACAGTGGGAAGATAAACTTGTAATAGAATACGCCGCTCCTCCTCAGGAGATAGACGTGATAGCCAGAATCGTCTATCGTCCCCTCTATTCTCCAGGTGTTCCCAAGCCTCACACGGCTCACCCCCGTAAACTCCGCTGAGCACCTCTGGTCATATATCACGACATAATCGGCTGTTTCAGGGACTTGGTCACCGAGGGCGTCTTGCAGGGAATCAGGGTCGATGGTGAAATCAAGTGTATAATAATCATAGGGGAACGCTTCGCCTACGCCTTTCACGTACCAAAGAACGTTCTCTTCAGATCCTTCGTAATGACTTGAAGTGGTTTTTACTAGTGTAATCTCATAATCCTCGATGTCACGAATTACCACAGATATTGTGTCTAAGCCAATGGATGCATTTCGTATCCGGACGTTCAGATCGATTTGAGCCGTATATTCGTTGATGCTGAGATCTACTATATTCACGCAGATCTCAGTGCTATGCGTAAGTCCGGCCTCGCTGCCTTTTAAAAATGTAGTATTATCTGAGGCGACAAGTACGAAAAGCGTCATACACAGAAAAACGGTTAGACCAAACGTTTTCCTGTTATTAGAACGCATAGCATCCATTTCTGTTAGTTAAAGATCTTTTTTAAAATTTATTATGAACTCTGAGAGCTGAGTCGACGAGGGCACATTTAGGTACCTGTGTGTGGCTCATTGCCTTTCCTCTTAATCTGGATCGAGTGTTCCCATCGATATGATTCTTCAACCCCTTGGCGGGGTTAAGCTGGTCATAGATGCTGGGTTACTGTTGTGAAGGCCTCCCCTTAGGTCGAAGTTTACTCATATCGGTTTGTAAGAAGTATCCTGAAACCACATTTTTCCCGCTTTTGGAAGGCTTTCCCAAAAATGGACGCCCGTGTCAATAAAGGGAAAATATTATTCCTTTATCCCAATAAATGGGAAATAGTTACTAAATTCTTCAGAGAAGCTTTATATCTGAATATTATTCCTTAATAACTTGGATTAGGGTGAATCGTGTGAGAAGGAACGATCTAGACATCTGCGCTGACATTTTAAACGTTGCACAGAGCGGAGCTAGGAAGACACAGATAGTCTATCAGGCGAACCTAAACTTCAAGATCGTGAAGAGGTACCTGGAGAGGCTCACCAGCGGTGGGATGCTGGACTCCGAAGAGAGCAGGTTCTACACCACAGAGAAGGGGGTCGACTTCCTCGACAACTACAGGGCCCTCATCTCCCCCATGAAGGCGTTGGAGATGGCCCAGGATTGATCTGGCTGTTCAGCGCCATACTCCTGCTGGCGACACTGGCGACGGGTTTCTCCCTGCGCCGGAGCAGGTATTAGACCAACGGATCGAAAATCCGGTCCCAAATTTTCATCCCCTGGTGGAGCAAGCATATGGAGCGAGGTATTCTATCGCGGGCATCCGGCGAGTCAGCCCGTATGCTCATGTGGGTGGCGGTCGTATGCCTCTCCACGCTCCCCCACATACAGACAGCCAACGAGCTGATGACGGACCTAGCCCTAAGGACGGGCGCCTATTCACTTATCGAGAGGTTCATGGTCCCGTCCATGACAAGGGTGGTCGCTTCCATCCTGCTCAACGTCTTCGGTGTCACGACCTCTTTCAGCGGTGGTTCCATCTTTGTGTTTACTGAGACTCTGCCATACGAGCTCAACCTCAGCTGGAACTGCGTCGGATGGCAGAGCCTCGTCCTCCTCGCCTTCACCCTCGCTACGATCCTCCAGGGGAGCCACTCCAGAGGCAGCAAGCTGAAGTGCACCATCATTGGCCTACAGGGCGTGTTGGTCGTAAACCTCCTCCGCATCGTGACGTCCGCCCTCCTGCTCCTGAAGATGGGCTACGGCCCCGCCATCGCATTCCACGACAACCTCGGTCTCGTCCTCACCCTCACATGGCTGGTGGCATTCTGGATCATCGCGAACACGTTCATACTCGAACCTAAGGGGGCTCCCGAGAAGTCACTGGCTGAATGTCTAAGAGGTCTCAGACTGAGCAGCCTCATACCCGAATTCATTATGGGGAGGCGTGGCTTGGGCCTGTCCATGATGGCCATGATCCTGGTAATGACTGCCCTGGGGGGCGTGACCATCCTCTCAGTGAGAGCCGAGGGAGGCGGGGAACAGACAATCCTCAGTTTCGAGGGCCTAGACGCCCCGGTGACTGTGAACGGCGTCTCAACGATGCGTATACTGACCCTCCCCGAGTACACGGACCTGGACCCCTCCGCGCGTGTCGACACGTACTCAGGAGGCTTCTGGCCGGGCTGGGTCGACATGTGGGACTTCTACCTCTACGGTCCTCTGGAGGAGGGCTACAGCATCCAGGGCTCAGTGGGGTACGTCGTCTGGCTCCACCTGGGCTCCTTCCCCTCCGGGAAGGCATCCTACAAGACGTACGTCAACTTCACCATCTTCGACGTCGACGAGTATGGAGCCTCGACGGAGGTAAACACCGACGTCTTCCCCATAACCCTCAGGGGGAACGCAAAGAAGTACACTTACACCGGGAGCAGCATATCCGAGTACGTCTTCGATGCCAGGCACACCATCCGTCTCCGCATCTCCATCTACGACGGGTTCTGCCTCGACTACATCCTGGAGTACGACTCAGAGTCTAGGCACTCCTACATGGACCTACCGGGGATGGTCGTCCCCGAGAAGCTGGCGTGGCTCCTCCTCCCCCTCACAATCGTCTATCCTTTCATCATGGACGTAAGGTGTAGGAACAACGAGCGTCAGAGCCGTGAGTAGGACAACCGCATGCAATATAATCAAAGCTCGAGCTCTGAACATGTGATTTCTCCTCGTAGCTGGAAATCTCTTTAAACGAGGAGGTCGTTTCTAGTGAATTGGTGTGATATGATCCATCGCTTCGGGAACAGGATAGACGAGCTCGAGGGGGTCGTCAGGGAGATCGCCATCGACATCACGACCGGTACATTCGTGGAGAGGCTCTCCCCAGAGGAGCTCTGGGGGAAGACCAACGAGCGGGTCTCCCTCGTCTCCGACCTCATCGACGAGCTCAGGGAGTACCTCGTCATACTGAAGCCCGAGAGCGTACCCACATTCCAGAGGCAGGTAAACGACATCCACGAGCGCCTCGACGTCTTCCAGGAGACCCTGAAGATGGACGCAGACGTCGAGCACAGGAGCCAGGTCTCCATAGACGAGCTGAGGCAGGCCCTCGTAAAGATCTCCGACTTCATCAGCCTCTGCCGTGAGACGGGGGAGAACCCCTCCGAGGTCATAAACGAGATACTCACACTGAAGGAGAACCAAGCCACGGACGTTCCTCCGGTGACCCAGGACAGGATGGGGCCTCTGGGGGACCTTCTGAGGGGGGCCCAGGCCTCGCATGGGAGGCTCGGGGGGCTCTACGCCGAGATGGGAGACCAGTTAGAGGCCCTCAAGAAGGAGTACGACGAGCTCTACTTCAGCCTCAAGAGGAAAGAGGATTAGGACCTCAGCTCTTCAGCCACTTGGACTGCTTGTCATCCAGATCAAGCCAACCTGTGATCTCGTCGGCCATCACGGCGTCCCCGCCGACCATGACCTTGACGAGGGGGATGACCTCGGCCACCGCCTCCTTCGAGGAGACGTGGCATCTCTCAGCAACCTTCGCGGCGACCTCGTCCCTCCTCCTTCGGCTCTGATACGTCCTGCGGTACCTCCAGACGAGCTGGGGGGGCCTGAAGTATGGTATCAGCCAGGCGTTGCCTCCCCGGACCCACTGGGCTCCGACCTCCCTGAGGCCGTTGTTCACCCTGCGCCATTCGTTCCCCAGGTACTTGACAGGCTTGACCTCGATGCCCGCCTTGGTCTCCGTCACTGTGAAGGCCCCCGGGGGGAATCCGAGGGTCGCCGTCTTCTCCCTGACCTGGCTGAGGAGGCCGGTCCCCGTCGAGTAGAGCCTGGAGAGGGCGACCCCCCCGGTCATCTCGTTGAACATATACTTGAGGAGGCGGTAGGCCTGGGTCCTCTGCGCCCTGGTCTGGTGGATGTCCGCCCTTGATAGGGCCTCCATCCCCCTTGCGAGGTCCCTGGGGCTTTCAAGCACCACGGGGAGGTTCTCGTAGATCCAGTCGAAGAGGGTGTCGTAGTCGATGTGGGTCGAGGAGATGACCCTCCGGGCCTCCCTGAGGCTCTTCGCCGAGAACATCTTGTTGAGGGCGTCAGGGGTGTAGTCCTTCCTGTCCCGCATCCCAAGCCCCTCGACGTCCTTGATTGTGATCGTCTCCTTCCCCCTTGAGATCGCCTCGAGGTCGTTGAGCGTGGACCGGAGGTCTCCCTGAGACCTGTCGGCCAGGTACTCGAGGACCTCCTCGTCCACGGAGATGCCCAGCTCAGTTGCGCACTCCCTGAGCCTGCGCACCATGGCGCCGAAGGGGACCGGGGAGAACTCGATGAGTGTTGAGACGTCGACGAGGGGCCTGAACTTGTCTTGCCACTTCTCCCCGGGGGATGTGGCGATGAGGACGATGGGTATCATCGTCTCCTTGATGATGTCCCTGATTGAGGTTATGCCCCCCCGGTCCTGCTGCCCGCTCACACCCTCCAGCTCGTCGAAGAGGATCATGCGGCGCTTCCCCGTGATCGTGACGGTCTGGAGAGAGGCCCTCCCCACGAGCCCCTCGAGGCGCTTCTTCGTCCTGAAGTCGCTGGCGTTGACCTCCAGGAGGTCAATATCCATGTCGTTGGCGATGGCGACGACGCAGGAGGTCTTCCCCACGCCCGGGGGGCCGTGGAGGAACGCGGCGCGCTCCTTGGGGATCCCCTTCTCCCAGGATCTGATCCAGGTCCTGAGCTGGCTCAGCGCCCTCTCGTTGCCCACGACCTCAGCCTGGCAGCTCGGCCTGAACCTGTGGGTCCAGGGCTGGTTCTCAGCGGTCATCCGTTTATCTCTTCCCCGACGATAGCGAGCTTCGCTACGAGGACGCTCAGCTGAATCTCGGCTCGCGCGCCCTGGGTAAGGCGGTAGTCGATCTCGCCGATTGTGTCCGAGAGCCTCACCTTGTACCTCTCTGGGATGCTGAGCCTGAGCACCTCCGAGTAGATGAGACGTATGATGTCGTCAGCGGCGAGCCCCTCGTCTATAAGGAGGCCCCGTAGGACCTCGCGAGCCTCCATGAACTGTCCCTTGAGACCCAGGTTTATGAGCTCTCGGACTCTGCCGGGGCTCACTCTCCCCAAGACGCTGTATATGGTCACGTCGTCGATCTCATCTCGTTGGGTCGCCGCGGCAGCCTGGAGGAGGTTGGTGGCCTTCCTGAGGTCACCCGTAGAGGCCTCGTAGATGGCCTCAAGCCCCTCCGGGAGGATGTTGAGCTTCTCGTTTTCGGCGATGTGCTTGATCCACCCTTTTGCGTCCTCCTCGCCCAGGGGGCCGAATCGGAAGACGCTGCAACGGCTCTGGATGGGCTCGATTATGTTCTCCGAGTAGTTGCCGATGAGCACGAAACGGCATGTACGGGTGTAGATCTCCATTGTGCGGCGGAGGGCGTGCTGGGCGGCCGAGGTGAGGCTGTCGGCCTCGTCCATGATTAGTATCTTGAACGGGACCTCGCTTGCGATGGCGGCGGTGCGGGCGAAGTTCTTCACCTTCTCCCTGATGACGTTGATGCCCCTCTCGTCGCTTGCGTTGAGCTCCAGGATGTAGTTCTGATAGGCAGGACCGTAAAGGTCCCGGGCCAATGCGAGGATGCCCGTCGTCTTACCCGTGCCTGCAGGGCCAACGAAAAGGAGGTGCGGGAGATTCTTGTCCTTGACGAAACTTTTGAGCCTGGAGATGATCTCAGTCTGGTTCCACATCTCGTCAAGTCTTTTGGGGCGATACTTCTCAGCCCACATACCGCTGCTCATAATATGTCCCTCCTATACAAGTATTCCAATGTTTTAAACTTTGAATCGTGCGAGCGCGAGCGAACTTGGATGAGCTTTGGAGACAAACTCGGAATCCTCTTTAGACAGTACACGCGTTTACCTAGTCGCGTGCGCAGAATCCACATATCCATTAAGATTTGAAATAATGAGATATTTCTATCTCATGAGCCAGTAGAGAAGCCCATTCTGCGCGTACATCCTGTTTCCTGCCTGGTCGAAGACCACGGACTGCTCCGAGTCCATCACCTCGTCGGTTATCTCGTAACCCCTGTGAGCAGGCAGACAGTGCATCACGATACAGTCGGACTCGGCCTTGGAGACGAGTTCGGAGTCCACCTTGAAAGGCGGGAAGGCCTCCATCCTCCTCTTCTTCTCCTCCTCCATCCCCGCGCTCACCCAGACATCCGTGTAGATCACATCGGCTCCAGCGACTCCCCCCTCAGGATCGTGGGAGACGGTTATCTCGGAGCCGCTGTGCTCCTTGATCTTCGCCAGGATCACGGGCGATGGGCTATATTTCGGATAATCGGGGCATACGACGGTCACATCCATCCCCATTGATGAACACCCGATCATCGTCGAGTTGGCCGTGTTGCATCCCCCGTCACCGACGTAGGCTATCTTTAGCCCCTCCAGCTTCCCCTTGTATTCCTTGATGGTGAGCAGGTCGGCCAGGTTCTGGCACGGATGGTAGACCTCGGTCATCCCGTTGATGACTGGTATCGTGGCGGCGGCGCCTATCCGCTCGATGGCCTCCTGCTTCAGGACGCGAGCCATGATGCAGTGAACGTACTTGTTCATGTTCTTGATGCCGTCCTCCAGGGTCTCACTCCTCGTGAAGCCGCCCCCCTCCACGCTGTAGAAGATCGCGTGGCCTCCCAGCAGGTTCATGCCGGCCTCGAAGGAGATCCTGGTCCTGAGGGACGCCAGCTCGAAGAGCATGATCAGGGTCTTGTTCTTCATGGAGTCACCGTAAGCGGCGGGATTGGCCTTGATCTTCTCGGAGAGAGAAAGGATGCCCCCAACATCGCTTTTAGATATGTCGAAATCGCTCAACAAGTGCATACGTAAATCAACTCAAAAATGGAAAATGAGGGACTAGTCGTCCCCCGTCGGCACGGGGACGACCTTCTTCTCGAGCTCCTTGATGCCCTCCTTGGCCACCTTCCTCTTCAGGTTCCAGGCCGAGACGCTGGGCAGCCCCCAGAGATTGATGAAGCCCACGGCGTCGCCCTGGTCGTAGTGGGTGTTTATGTCGAAGCTGGCCAGGTTGTAGTCGTACAGGCTAAGAGGCGACTCGCGCGCCACCGGCTTCGCCGTCCCCTTGAACAGCTTCATGGTCACGGTACCCATCACGTTCTCCTGGGTGCTGTCGATGAAGGCGTCGAGGTCCTGCTTCAGGGGGTCTACCCACAGCCCCTGGTACACGATCGTGGCCCAGGTGTTCTCAACCTGAAACTTGAAGTGCTTCTGATGCTTGGTGAGCACCATCTTCTCAAGGTCCTTGTGGGCCTCCAGGATGATCTCGGCCCCTGGCGTCTCGTAGGTCTCACGGGTCTTCAGGCCGACGACGCGGTCCTCCATGTGCTCTATTCTGCCTATCCCGTGCTTACCCCCAAGTAGGTTTAGCGTCTGAAGGATCTTGACGGGACCATACTCCACGCCATCGATGCTGACCGGGACTCCCTTCTTGAAGCCCAGCTTGACGTAGTCCGGCTCATCAGGGGCGTCCTTCACATCGACGGTCCACTCCCAGATGTCATCCGGAGCGATCACGTCGGGGTGCTCAAGCACGCCGCCCTCAATACTCCGCCCCCATAGGTTCTGGTCAACGCTGTAAGGGCTGTCCGCCGTCACCGGAACCGGCACCCCGTGAGCCTTTGCCCACTCGATCTGGCTGTGCCTGTCGAACTTCCACTCCCTCACAGGGGCGACGACCTTGAGGCCCGGGCTCAGAGCCTTGAACGTCAGGTCGAAGCGGACCTGATCGTTTCCCTTCCCCGTGCATCCGTGGGCCACCGCCTGGGCGTCCTCCATCTCAGCCACCTCGACGACTTTCTTAGCGATGAGGGGCCTGCTGATGCTGCTGCTGACGGGGTAGGTCCCCATGTACAGGGCGTTGGCCTTGATCGCTGGGAAAACGTACTCCTTTGCGAACTCCTCCTTGGCGTCGAAGGTGTAGTGGTTGAGGACCCCGAGGCTCCACGCCTTCTCCTCCACAGTCTTCAGGTCCTTCTGTTGCCCTACATCCAGGATGCAGCTGATGACATCCATCTTGTACTCCTCCTGGATCCACTTCAGCATCATGGACGTGTCAAGCCCACCCGAGTAGGCCAGGACTAGCTTCTCCTTTGCCATCCAAATATCTCCTTTAATGATGCCAAGAAGGCTCTGAGGCAAAGCTATATACTTTGTGACATAAGTGTTGCAAATATGGACGATAACGATTCAGATAGGACAAAGTCCGTCGCGCAGCTGGTCCGGGAGACGATCCACATGAGGCCTTCGCTCCTGGACGCCCTCAAGATGCAGATCGTCAACTACTCCGCCCTTGCGCGGATGCTCCAGACGGAGATCGGCGAGGGAAGCCTCGAGGCGGTCAAGGCGGCCATCATAAGGGTGAGCGACGAGCTCGAGGCGGAGAGCAGCCTGAGGGAGGAGATGGTCCTCTCCATCCTCAGAGAGTCCGTGGTGCGCCTCCAGGACAAGATCTCTGTGATAATCTCATCCGAGGAGCTCGACATCCCGTACATAGTCACCGCCTACCTCACGGACAGCTACGTCTACGTGGTCGACCAGACGAGGCTGAAGAAGAGGCTCCCGGACCACGTTCAAGTGAGTAGCAACCTGGTGGCCCTCATCCTCATAAGCCCTCCGCGAGTGGAGGAGACGCCCGGCTTCGTGGCGTTGATAACGTCTCTCCTGGCCAGCAGGGAGATCAACATCGTCGAGTTTATTAGCTGCTCAACGAACACGGTGATAATCCTGGACCAGGCGGACGCCCTGAACGCGTTCTCCCTCCTCCAGAACTACATCTAAGCCCCAAATACACAAAGCCTATTAAAAGCAAAAGCTTTACAACGGAGAAGGAGTTTAAGGAATAAGAATGGCGGAGATTTGCCCAGTCTGCGGCTTGCCCAAGGAACTCTGCGTCTGCGAGGAGATGAGTAAGGAGCAGCAGCGGATACGTATCCGGATCGAGAACAAGCGCTGGGGAAAGAAATACACGGTCATCGACGGCATAGATTCTAAGGACATGAAACTCAACAAACTAGCCTCCCAGCTGAAGACGAAATGCGCCTGCGGAGGGACCGCAAAGAACGAGCAGATAATGCTCCAGGGAGACCACAGGCAGGTAGTAAGAGAGGTCCTAATCGATCTTGGATTCCCCGAAGAGAACATCGAAATCCAGTAACCCAGATGAGAGAAACGGGCTCCTGGAAACCTTGAAAAAGGTGAGACACCGGAGCCCACAGCCTAAATTCTGTCCGAGATGCCGAAGTCACAACATATATGCCAAACAGAACTTCGGCCTACTACCCTTGACCTACATATGCAGAGACTGCGACTATGAAGGCTCCATCGTAATTGAGATTGATCTGGAGAATCCAGACTCCGAGATCGTTGACAAGAACGTATAGGAACTCCCTTATCCTCGTAACGAGTTTTTCAGGTTGAGCAGGGGATTTAAATAACTACCAGACTGTTTGCATCGTGGATCATATGAGCTCGGAGCAGATGGAGTACTACAAGGCTAAGTACCAGGCCCTGGAGGATCTCCCAGGGGTTGGTCCCGCCACTGCCTCCAAGCTCAAGGAGATAGGCTTCAGGACCGTCGAAGCCATTGCCACGGCAACAGTCCACGAGCTGGTCTCAGCCGGAATAGGTGAGTCCACCGCGGACAAGGTCATCTCCTCCGCGAGGAAATCGATGGCTATCACGTTCGTCCGCGGAGATGAGCTGGTGAAGCTGAGAAGCAACATCGGCCAGCTCACGACAGGCTGCAGCAGCCTCGACAACCTCCTGGGAGGGGGTATCGAATCGCAGTCCATCACGGAGTTCTACGGCGAGTTCGGGACGGGCAAGTCCCAGATCTGCCAGCAACTCTGCGTGACCGTTCAGCTGCCTCCCGAGGAGGGCGGTTTCGGGTGCGGTGCCCTCTACATAGACACCGATTTTGCCCGGGAAAACGGCCTTAAGTTCCCCTCGGGGTTTATTCGGTAATGCCATATTAATATCCTCCTTAGATTAAATTACAAATTTTTTCATTCCATTGGAGCAATTCAAACCAATGCCTGCTTAAACAGTGGCTGCCGGTTTCGGAAGCTCATAGCCGTCGACTTCTTCGGTACTCAGCAGACCACTTTCCAGGTCCTTGCCTTTCAGATCCGAATAGGCATTGGCACCTCCTTCCGGTGTGGTCCGGATGGGGAACTTAAAGCGTTTGATGG
>Ga0209536_100006722_pt1 | contig 17523 bp, 16 predicted proteins | sample DeeMarSeWOR28_12_FD_187461 | JGI IMG/M metagenome (GOLD analysis project Ga0209536, IMG submission 187461) | Marine sediment microbial communities from White Oak River estuary, North Carolina - WOR-2-8_12 (SPAdes) (version 2) | ecosystem: Environmental > Aquatic > Marine > Intertidal zone >... | reverse complement strand
TTAAAGTTGAGAGAGGAAATATCATGGCCCAGATCCCTTCAACTGGAACGGTAATGCCCCGGAACAGGCTGGAAATTAAACCGCCCATAGCCGGCCGCGTTGAAGAGGTTTTGGCTAAGGAAGGCGAGGATGTTGCCAAGGGACAGACGCTCGCCTGGATGAGTTCAAGCGACAGGGCCACTCTTCTTGACGCCGCGCGCGCCAAGGGAGAAGAAGAATACGAGCACTGGAAAGAAGTCTACAAGCCCGCTCCTGTTGTTGCTCCGCTGGATGGTTTTATTATCCAGAGGAATGTGGAACCGGGCCAATCCGTGACAACCGCCGATCCGATAATTGTCATGGCGGACAAGCTGATAGTGAAGGCGCAGGTTGACGAAACGGATATCGGCAAAATTTGGGTAGGGCAGGGGGGCAATATTGAACTGGATGCTTACCAGGGCAAGATTATTCAGGGAAAAGTTGAACACATCGCTTATGAGTCTGAGCTCGTTAATAATGTGAATGTTTATAAGGTGGACATACTTCCCATGAACATCCCGTCTTTCTTCAGGTCCGGCATGAGCGCAACGGTCAATTTTACCCTTCAGGAGAAAAAAGGAGTTTTGCTACTTCCTCTTAATGCGGTAAAAAAAATTACTGACCGCACCTATGTTTTTGTTGAAGACAAAGAGACAAAAAAGCCCAAAGGCATTCAGATACAGACGGGGCTTGAGAATACAAGCCATGTTGAGATAGTCTCCGGCCTGAATGTTGGCGACCAGGTCATTATTCCGACCGCCAAGATGGTTGACTCCGTGAGCGGCGGCCACCGACGGGGGCCGATGAACCCGTTCCAAAAACGATAAATGTCTCTTATAGACCTCAAAAATATATCAAAGACTTATTATATCGGCGGGAAAGTTCCGGTTCATGCCCTAAGGGGGTTATCCTTAAAGGTTGAGCCGGGTGAATTCCTCGCGATAATGGGCCCATCGGGTTCCGGAAAATCAACTTTACTTGCAGTGCTCGGACTCCTCGACAAAGCTGATTCGGGCGAATACGTTCTTCTCGGAAAAGATATCACCAGTTTTACTGAAAAAGAATATTCGGGACTGCGGAACCGGTTCTTTGGCTTTATTTTTCAGACATTCAACCTTCTTGCAAAACTAAAAGTTGCCGAAAACACGATACTTCCTTTTATATATTCAGGAAACGTTACAAAAGAAAAGCGCGATAAAGCAATTGACGTTCTGAAAAAGGTGGGTCTCGGTGACAGGATTCATCACCGCCCCAACCAGTTGTCGGGCGGACAGCAGCAGAGGGTTGCAATCGCGCGCGCGCTTGTGAACGATCCGGCCGTTATTCTTGCTGATGAGCCCACTGGAAACCTTGATTCCAAATCATCCGGAGAGATCATGAAGATACTCAAGGACTTGAACGAGCAGGGCAATACCATAATAATGGTAACGCATGAGCATGATATTGCCGCTTACGCATCCCGTGTTGTGGCTTTAAATGACGGGCAGATAGTTTCGGATGAAAGAAAAGGGGAGAAGACATGCCGGCAGGCGCCCGAATTCGCTCTTTCCATAAAAAGAGGATTTTCTTTCTCCAGCATCAGGAATTATTGTTATGAAGCCATTCTTTCTCTCACAACCAATAAGCTCCGCTCTGTCCTTTCAATTCTCGGCGTTATGATAGGCGTTGCTGCTGTTATTGCCATGCTTGCGCTCGGCTCGGGAGCGCAGAGGAATATTGAGGAAACTCTTGCAACGCTTGGCACAAATCTTCTCCGCGTCAGGATCCACTGGCACGCGCGCGGAGTATCGCTTGGCACGGGAGCTGTTACGCGTTTTAATTTTGAGGACCTCGCGGCTTTACAAAAGATAGAATATGTTGAGCGGGTTGTTCCGTATGTTTCCGGAAGGGTGCAGGCGGTTTTTGAGAACCGCAACTGGAGCACAAGCGTTTACGGCGTGAGCCCGGATTACGTTTATCTCCGAAGCATTGAGATGGAGAACGGCAGGTTCTTTACAGGCAGTGAAGCAGCGGGAAGGGCAAAAGTTGCTGTGCTCGGCAGTAAAGTTGCGGAAGAGCTTTTTCATGAGGCGAATCCGCTCGGCAAATCTATACGCATAAACCGCATTGCGTTCAAAGTAATAGGAGTTCTTCCCGAGTTCGGTGGAGGTGGGTGGATGAATCCTGACGACAATATTATGATTCCTATAAAAACCGCAATGTACAGGCTTTTGGGGGAGGACAACATAAGTTACTTTGAAGTCCAGGTTTCCGACATGGATAAGTCAGAATATATTGAGAATCAAATAAAATCCGAGCTGATACGGCTTCACCGCCTTCCGCAGTCGCAGGCTGATACGATTGACGTAATAAACATGGCCGAGATCCAGCAGGCAGCGAATGAGATGATAAATGCCCTTGCTTATCTTCTTGGTTCAATTGCTGCTGTCTCTCTGCTTGTCGGCGGCATCGGAATCATGAACATAATGCTCGTAATGGTAATGGAGCGCACGCATGAAATAGGCCTGCGCAAAGCGCTTGGGGCGGGGAGAAGGGATATTCTTATTCAGTTCCTTGTAGAGGCGGTCCTTATCTGTCTTGTGGGCGGGGTTGTAGGTATTTTGTTCGGTTCCGCAATATCCTGGATTCTTTCCTCTCTTGCCAACTGGCGCGTTTTCATTTCGCCATTCTCAATTCTTCTTGCCTTCGCTTTCTCCGTGCTGGTTGGGCTTATCTTCGGCATCTGGCCCGCCTGGAGGGCTGCGAAGCTGCTGCCGATAGAGGCGTTGAGGTATGAGTAGCCTTTCCGCAAAGGGGAAAAAGGACTATATTAATGCTTTGTGAACACTTGAGATCACTCGAAGAAGAGATATTGTCAGAGAACATAAAAGAGCTTTACCGTGGAAAGCCCTGGTCAAAAAACTGCCGGGAATGGGTTTATTTTGATTGTTATTTTGACATTGCTTCTATCAAAAAAAGGATTAACCTTCCTGATTGCGTGAAATATCATGAAAATCTTGGCACCCATGATGGACAGGAAGCTGGGTTGGAATGCGCAATATGTCATGATGCGATAATGGGGCACCATAAAGCTTATGCTAAAGGTAAGCTGGTGTATGATTAAGTCTTTAGGTGCTCAGGGAATAGGGATCAGTAAGGCGGGATCTTCCATCCCTGAATTCCTCTTTTTTCCCCTTCCCATGCGCGATTCAGGAAAGAAGCCAGATTTACTCCGGAGAGTATTTTTGTTCTTTCTTTCCCATCTTTTGCGCCAATGATATCCTTGTAGAAAGGAACTGCATCGTTGCCCGGAACGTTCATGGAAAGCGACATAGTTTTCTTTAAACAGTACATGTAACTGCAAAGGACTGACATCAGTGTCCATCCCGTTCCTTTCACAGCCATAGCAAAGTAATTATCGGTCTGCGACCATTCCAGACTTTTTAAGTCAGAGGATATCCCTTTTGGTAATTCGTCCGGGGATATGTTGTGAAAGCGGGCCGATAAATTCCAGGGGGCAACGAAGAGCCGGTTGAGAATTGCCGTTTCATCTGACATTTTAAACCGCGCTTTAATATATCCGTGCAGTGTTTTGCCTTCCATTAAGCCGAAGCAAAAAATGAGCTGCCGTGTCTCGGCCGCGCTTATTAGATTGCTTGAAAATGGGCGGGTAATTACAGCATAAGCGTTTTTCTGTTCCAGGTATTCAAGAATTACTTTCTGGAGAAGCTCTACTTCGAAGCATCCGCGCCATGTGCCGATTGCGTCCTTTGGGATTTTATGGGCGGGAACTAAATTCACCTTAACCGGTTGCAAATTTATTCTACGGAATACGGTGTAGGTAGCCTTATTTAGATACTCGCACGCCTTGACTATCATGTACTTACTCCTCTATGTAGTCGTTAAAATAGGCGATAGATTTCAGATTTTTATGAATAACTACGGTATCTGATACTTGCTGTCGTGCTATAATCACTTCTTGTATGCAAAACAAACTCCAAGTTATCCATCTAAGCGACTTGCACATCGGCTATAAATCCTGCGGCGAAAAGGCGGGAAGGATCGTAAAAAATATCATTGCCCAAGAGACGGGACAGGATACTGTTATCATAATAACAGGCGACATTGTGGACCAGGCAAAGACGGAAACGGATATGCAATCAGCGTTAAAGTTGATCAGGGAGCTCAGAGATCATGGTTTTGTGGTTCTCCTTGTTCCCGGAAACCATGATTACGGCACCGGGTTTGTGAATTCGCGAAAAACAGCGCAAAGATTTCATGAGCTTTTCCTTCCGGAATTAGAGTCGTTCCCAAGACTTGACGTTATCAAAAACACCGCTTTCATAGGGCTCGATTCCAATGAAGATGAACTCCACTGGTACGACCGCTTCTTTGCGGACGGAGAGATCGGGGGCCACCAGCTTGCTGGACTTGAGGAAATGTTAAATGACCCGTCACTTTCGGATAAAATAAAGGTCGTCTACCTCCACCACCATCCCTTTCCCTATGTTCCGCTCCACCAGCTGAAGGACAGCAAAAAACTCAAGGCGGTTGTCGAAAATAAAATCGATGTTCTGCTCTGGGGTCATCTTCACTTTGGCGCGGTTTATAAAAATGTTTGGGGAGCAAAGCTTGGGCTGGATGCCGGGTCGTCTTCCGGAAAGCGCGCCGTGAGGGTTATAAGCATGAAGCTGAAACATCGTGTTATCAAGCTGCCGGGGTTTATTGTGGAGGAGAGGGACTATTTAAGGGATAGAAGCGGCTAATGCTTTTGACGCCACATGGACACCGCCCACTAAATATGATTTAATTCGGCATATGTGCGAGCATTGTCTGAAGCACGGCGAAGGCAAAAAGTGGTATCTGAACGTCAAGAACTATTCGGAAGAGTTGTTTCATTCGCACAAAAAGAGCATAGAAGGCGTGGTTTTTGACGGCGACACTATTTTCCCCCACAATCTTCGCGGGGTAAATACGTATCATCAAAAATATCCATTCCTCAAGAATTACATATTGCGCCGAACGGAAAAAGAGCTCAAAAAACTTCATTTTTCCCAGGTGATAACTTTAGAGGATGTTAATGAGATCCTTCATTCGATTGTCAGGTCTGTTGTCCGTTTCCCCTGCATCTGCAGAAAGATGCTGTATGACAAAAAAGATGAGAGGTTGTGCTACGGCATAGCGATTAATGACAATACTTCTCCGGCTATCTACGCGAAGCAATCTCTCAATTATGACTGCGACCTTGAGGTAATGACCACACAGTCCGCTTATGAAGCGATTAAAGATCATCAGATCAACGGAAACGTGAGCACTGTTTGGACTTTCGGCATGCCGTTTATCGGAGTGATCTGCAACTGTAATTTATCCGATTGCGTTATGCTGAAAATCCAGGCGGAGCATGGAACTGTGAGATCTGTAACTAGGGGTGAGTATGTTGCACAGGTTGATCCTGATAAATGTAACGGTTGTAAGGAGTGCCTTAAGGTCTGCAATTTTGGCGCTATCAGTTTTTCTTCTACTATGAACAGGGCGAGAATTAATCAGTTCCAGTGCTGGGGATGCGGCATATGCAGGCTGGTCTGCCAAAAGGATGCCATTTCGCTGAAGGACAGGAATAAACTTCCTGCGTTGAAAGATGTTTGGTATTAAAAAGAAGATATCTGTTGAGATTGCCCGCGAAAAGTGCCGGTTTAACGAAGGTTGCAGGGATTGTTTGTCTTATTGTCCTTCATCAGTTTTTTACGTTGGCGCGGATGAGCCAAGAACGCTTGAAAAATCCCCCCCATTTTGCATTATCCCTGCTGCTGAGGTTTTCTGCACAGGCTGCAGGGAGTGCGAGTCTTTCTGTCCCGGGAAGGCGATCCGGATCAGGTAAGCGGAATTTTAATGCAGGTTAAAGAGGCTGTTTATTTCTCTTTCTTCGAAGACGGGCATTCCTCGACTGTCCCTCATGCTGTATTTCGCGTTTATGAGCAGTTCTTTTATTAGTTTGTCAGCGCCGTTCCTGATGTCCGACGGCAGGCTTTCGATCTCAGGCCTGAGCTCTGATAAATAGCTGTTTTTCAGCGGGAGTCTTAATTGAGGCCTGGCTATTCTGATGTTTTCGTAGAACTGGATCCATGTGCATAAGATTTTCAGCATTTCCGGGTTTTCCAGCGATCTTATCATGTGATAGATAACATGAAGAATGCTTGGATAGTACGATCCGTTTTTGCCTGGTTCGAAGAGAAAGCCCATTTCTGTTCCCGCGTCGCTCATCCTGCTTGAGATATGCCCAAAGAAAAGCCATGTCCGTTCGTCTTTCTCGGCATCGGTGTAGCAATAATATTCTTTGCAGGCATTGTTGAACTGAGCGAAAAGAGGCCGATTTGATTCGCCGATCATATCGCGGTGTTCTTGAGGAAGTTTCATCACACCGTCAATTTTCTCTTCAGCGAGTATTTTCTGTGCCATGCAAAGCAGAGGAAAACCCATCTCTGTTTTATTGAGAAGATCCCATCTTGACCAGACAAAATCGGTGAAGATCTCGTCGAATTTCAGGTTCGTGAGAGTATAGAACCTTTCCAGATCAAAGAAATCGAGAACCGCTCTCAGTCTTGTGAGGCCGCGGCTGGCTCCGTTGGTCAGCTTAATATTTTCGATATCCGGATTATTCTTGTCTATCAGGAATAGTTTTAGCTGGTAAGGCTTTAAGCTTGTTTCCGCGCCTTTTTCGTCCCAAATTATTATGGGGCTGTTGTTCTCGACTTCGGTAAAATACTGCAGGCCTTGTTTGCTGACCAATTGCGTCATAACCCTGAACCTGTTTTCGGTGTTCTGGATATGCGCGTTGTTGAATGTTTCGACAAATTTACTGCATAGCTGCTGATTGTCGAAAACCTGTGCTGCAACGTGGTCTCCGAAAACGCCGACAACCTCTGCCCCCATGAGGTTTTGACCCGCAAGCTGTTCTGGGCTTGTAAATCCTTTCAGCGGCTCGATCTTTTGAAGGTAGAAAGTTCTATCACCGATGAGAGACTTTGCGGTGGCGCATGATCTCCCCTGGTATGATTCCACCCTGAAATAGTTGCAGAGTGAAATGCGGCTTATTGGCGCGGTTTTCGAGGAAACTCCCATAAAACACCTCTAATATATATCGAAAAATTCACAGCAAAAGTTCAAATATTCCTGTGGTTTTAAGCAGGCTGTGAAGTAGTAAATGGAAAAGGGAAGTTGGGTCAGGGGTGTAGATGCGGGTTCGATGAGAGAAGTTGGAATAGAGAAGTGAGGGTTTAACGGAGTTTGAACGTTGTCCAAACCTGGCTTAAGCGAAAGATCTGCTTGCCTGTCCTTTCGTATGCCGCAAGCAATTCGTTGCATTCTATGCAGTAAATGTCTTTGCATTGCTGAAGACTGACTTCTGTTTCATTGCTTTCTGCTAAAGCATCATCCAAGTATTTCTGAAATCCATGTTTCTGGTGTCTCTTGGCATATCCTTCGGCTATCAATCTTGGGATAGCTTTTACTGAACGTCTGAGCTGATCGGCCAGATCGAACTTTTCAATTGCCGGTAGCTTTGGCAGGACCTCCTTCATTACCCTTATTGAAGCCATGTATGAGTTTTTATAAACATCCAGATCCTTATAACTTTGAATAGGTTTTTTGTCTTGCATTTGCTACTCACTTCCAATCTCATTTTTCCAATTTCAAACCCGTTTCCAAACCTCTAACCTCACTTCTAACCTCGTGCAATTTTCATGCCAGTTGTTTCACTAGTGGATTATTGATGAATGTGTAGCGATTCTAGACGGTTGTAGCGGAATTCAACAGATGGAAGAAGGGGCAAGCCTATAAGCCGGATTCTGTCGAGTATGATCATCTGTCTTGGCCCGACGTTTCCATCGAGCTCACTGCGGCTACATCGGGAATCATAACGAAGCGGACACACTTCTTTTCCCTCTTAAGCCTTGCTCCGGGTGGGGTTTACAACGCGGCGCTCTCGCGCCTTTCGCGTCGGGAGCTCTTACCTCCCGTTTTCAACTTTGCCACCAAACCTTTAGGGGTTGGTTCGGCCGTGTGTTTTCTGTTGCACTTTCCTTCAGCCCCTCGACTGAGCTCGGGACTGACCCCACGTTATGGGGCACCCTGTCCTGCGGAGTCCGGACTTTCCTCTCTACTACGCTCCTTCGGAGCTTCGAAGAGCGATCATCCAGCTTGCCCAGGTTTGATATTATAGCAGTGAGCGAACTAAAATACAACGCTTCCGACCAGGTTGTTTTTGCTGAGACCGATCGCGAAACTTATCCGGTTTAGTGTGGCTGAGCTCGTTATTGGACCATGCATTTGTGTAAATAGCCTTTCGAATTCATCCAGTTGAGCCGTTGATGCTTTTCCTCTTTCCAGAACGGGCTGCCATGCAAGAAAGCTTTTCATTGCTTCATTAAAAAGATTAAGTCCTAGATGACTTGTAAGGGTGATCCCCAGGTTTCTCCTCTTGAATAAGAGGTTCTGTATGATCTTTCTTGCGAGAAAAGTTTCCTCTCTTCCGCGCAGGGCATGCGCGATCGCGCTTAAGCTTATTGATGCGAGTTGTTCACTGGGCCTGTTGCCTTCAAACGACACCTTTTCTTCGGAATCTTCTATAGTGACGATTCCTCTTGTGCATCCGGCGAATGTTACCGAATGAATTTCAAATGCGTGTGTGTTTCGGTGTTTCGCAACTCTTGGAGGCACAACTGCTAATGTTATGGGTGAAACCGGAGGAAGCTGAAAATCCACCAATAGGTTTGTTTGAACCTTTCTGATTCCCATCTTAAAGTCCTGCAGCGGCATTGCTTTTGCTGATCTTGCTATGTCGACCGGAAACGGAAAAACTTCAGTTCCCCACCTGAAATTTACCGTTGATTCTTTTGCTTTTGCTGGGATTTTGGGCATTGAAAGCTTAAGCTCCCGAAGCACTTTTGGGGTGCTCCTTAAATCTGTTCTAATGGTCATTTTGGGCATAAAAAGTGGTTCCTCCGAGTATTTTATCGGAGATATGCATGGGAAATTTCAGTGAAGAATGAATTAGTTGCCGAAAAGAGGGGAGCCCTTTATGGGGTGGTTGTCTATGCCTTCATTTGCCAGTTTATCTGCGTGTTTGTTTTCTTCGCGGTAGGCGTGTTCAATCTCGAATTTCTTGAGCTTTTTAATCAATTCCTTGGCGTGGAAATATAGCGGTTTAAGGCCCTCGTTCTTAACCTTGTATTCCCCTTTGATCTGCTTTACCATCAGCTCACTGTCAGAGATTATTTTAACGTTCTCATCACCCATGATGATTGCTTCTTCGAGCCCGCGGATGAGAGCCATATATTCCGCCACGTTATTTGTTGTTTTGCCGATATAAGAGCCGACTTCAAGCAGGACTTTCCCGCTCTGTTTGATGACTATTCCGATGCCGGCTTCTCCCGGATTTCCGCGCGACGCGCCGTCGACGTAAACTTCGATTTTTTGCTTCATTTCGGTCAAAGTATATCATATTGTATTGCCAAGTGAAATGATGTAGAATTGCCGCGTGCAAAAACACGAAAAATTCATGAGGGAAGCCTTAAGGGAAGCCCGTAAGGCTTTTCGTCTTGAAGAGGTTCCCGTCGGCTGTGTGGCAGTTTATGATGATAAGATCATCGCAAGGGCGCACAACAGGCGCGAAACGCTGACCGATCCGACGGCTCATGCCGAGGTCCTTTGCATAAAGAGAGCCGCTAAAAAACTTGGCGGATGGAGGCTCGGCAAAGTCTCTTTGTATACAACTCTAGAACCGTGTGCAATGTGCGCGGGAGCGATAATACATTCCAGAGTGAGCGAATTGGTTTTCGGCGCTTATGATTCGAAAGCCGGCGCGTGCGGCAGCAGGCTCGATCTTACAAAAGAAGGGCTTTTGAATCATAAGTTCAAAATAACATCAGGCGTTCTGGAAAAGGAATGCTCTGAGGTTTTGAAAAGATTTTTTAAGGTTTTGAGGAAGGGTGCGAGAGTGGTTTAATCGGCACGCCTGGAAAGCGTGTATACCTTAACGGGTATCGAGGGTTCGAATCCCTCCCCTTCCGAGTTATAAGTGCGGAGGAGTGGCCGAGTGGTTGAAGGCGGTCGCCTCGAAAGCGACTATACGCTTATGGCGTATCGGGGGTTCGAATCCTCCCTCCTCCGAATTAGAAAGGGTAAGGACAAATGGCAATAAAATTCGGCACAGACGGCTGGAGAGCCGTGATATCCGATGAATTTACTTTCGCTAATGTGAGGATAGTCGCTCAGGCAATAGCGAACTATCTTCACAATCACAATCTTGAGCGCAAGCCGCTTATAGTAGGGTATGACCCGCGGTTTCTTGCGGACAAGTTTGCCGAAGAAGTTGCTAAAGTGATGCAGAGCAACTGCATTTCCTGCCTCCTTGTAGAGCGCGACACACCCACACCCGTTGTGGCATTTGAGGTAAAGGATAAATCCGCTTCCGGTGCCGTTATGATTACGGCAAGCCACAATCCCCCGCAGTACTGCGGTCTTAAGTTCATTCCGGAATATGCCGGGCCGGCTTCCGGAGAGATCACAAGGGAAATTGAGAAATATTTATCTTCGCCTGAAGTGCAATACGGTGTGCAGTGTGTGGGGACTGCCTCTCTGGAGAAATTCGATCCGCGCGAGCGATATCTTAAAAGTCTGGAAGGCCTTATTGATGCGAGTGTTATCAAGAAAGCAAAGCTTAAAGTAGTCTATGATCCGATGTTCGGATGCGGCAGGGGGTATGTGGACAAGGCCCTTGAAAGATTCGGGGCGAAAGTAGAAGTTATAAACGGAGAAAGAGATCCTCTCTTCGGCGGCAGGCTTCCGGAACCGGTGGAAGAAAATCTGGAGGAGCTTAAAGAAAGAATTGAGGAATCAAAGGCGGATCTCGGATTATCGAATGACGCTGACGCGGACAGGTTCGGAGTGATAGGGGAAGATGGAACTTATTACAACGCGAACGATGTGGTTTCGATGGTCGCTCTTTATCTGATTGAGGATAAAGGTTATTCGGGCGCGATCGTCCGGTCTGTTGCCACGACTCATATGCTCGACAAGATCGCTTCGATGCACAAGCTGGAGCTCTTTGAGACGCCGGTCGGATTCAAGCATATTGCCGAGAAGATGATGAAAGAAAAGGTCGTGATCGGATGCGAGGAATCCGGCGGGCTTTCGATAATGGGACACATTCCGGAGAAGGACGGAATACTGGCGGATCTGCTGGTAACGGAAATGGTCGCAAAGAAGAAAAAGCCATTATCGGAAATATTCGCGGATTTACAGAACAAAATCGGAAAGCATTACTCAAAGAGGATCAATCTCGAAGTCTCTGAGGAAAAGAAGAAGTCGTTGATCGGTTCCTTAAGGGCTAAACCCTTGAAGGAGATCGCCGGGCTTCAGGTTGCGGAAGTCAGAACGATCGACGGGGTCAAGTTGGTCCTGCGTGACGGCAGCTGGGTCCTGATGCGCCCGAGCGGCACGGAACCGCTTCTGAGAGTGTATATTGAATCTCAGGACAAAAATAGAGTGGGAGAGATCGAGAGGGCCGTTGCCCAAGTGGTTGGAGGGTGATCCATTTTTTGGTATAATTAGAGGTTCTCTAATTATGGAGGTATGCGATGGTAAAGGAAAAAGGCAAGATCGTAATGGATGATCAGGAAATCGGCAGGGCGGTGACAAGGATTGCCCATCAGATAGTCGAGGCCAATAAAGGTGTGGACAAGCTTGTTTTAGTCGGCATCATCAACAGGGGTGTGCCGCTGGCAAAGAGGATCGCCAAGACCATTAGTTCAACGGAAAAAAGGAAAATCCCGGTCGGGGCTCTTGATGTTTCTCTTTACAGGGATGACCTCAATAAGAAAGGTAAGTATATCAAGGTAAGAAAGTCCAACATCCCCGTTAACATAGATGACAAGGTCGTGATCCTTGTTGACGATGTGATTTTTGCCGGAAGGACAGCCCGTGCCGCGCTGGACGGCCTGAAGGATTACGGAAGGGTTTCCTCCGTGCAGCTAGTAGCGCTGGTAGACCGCGGACACAGGGAGCTTCCAATCCATCCCGATTATGTCGGCAAGAAGATTCCCACAGCCAAGAGGGAAGAGGTTCAGGTAAATCTGCTTGAGACCGACGGGGCGGACAGGGTTTTGATTAAATGATAAAGCTCTTCGGCATAGAGATTATCAAGCTAAACTTTTTCATGCGTGGGCTTATCTTTTCGGCCTCGCTGATACTTGCTCTTCACTACGGTCTTCTAATATTTCTACACAGCTTTTCGGAGTTCATGAAGGGCAACTGGAAAAAATCCGCTCTTGCCGTGCTGTACGCTGTGCTGGTTGGCGGGATCTTCTACCTGATAATTAAAGATGATTTTGTTTACAGGGTTCTCGCTTACATACTGCTCGTGTTGTATTCCCTCGTTGTTTTGAGCCGCACGTTTGTTAACTGGTATTCAAGGACGGAAGAAATCTCAAAGAAGCTGGACAGGATAATTGAGCTGTTGGAAAAGAAATAGTTTAGATCGGTATGGTTGATTTAAAATCAACTATCTTTTTTAACTGTCTGCGCAGTTTGTCCGCTTTATCCAGAAGAGTCCGTATCTGAGAATCAATGCAGTCTTTTTCCAGAGAAGCGAGCTCGTTTAATATTACAACGTTTTTTTCCAGCGCGCCGATTGCAGAATTTATAAAATCAGTGTCATTCGTTTTCCTGTAAGCGAGCAGGCATAGCTCGGCGTATTCGAGCTGGTTTTCCGGGAACATCCCGTAGAACTTGAGAGATTGTTCGTACCTGATGGCAGCCAGCTTGTAGCTTCCGATTGATTTTAAGAATCTTGCTTCTCTTACCTCTGCCTTAGAAACTCTATAAATAGCGGTGAGTTCCTTTACTGTCTGGCCGGTGAGTTTTGAAAGATTTATCCAGTTGACTTCGTTTGAAGGTCTTAGCGTGATGGCTCTTCTAATAAAATACTCGGGCAGCGGGTTTTCCGGATCGGTTTCCTTGAATACTGCCTGAAGAGCGGCGGCAATATTGGCGTTGTTTCTGTCGTCCTCCGGTTCGATCTCATACGCCTTAAAGTATAGTAATGTTGCCAATCGAATGAGTTTCTGCCTGTCTGCCTTTGATTCGACTTGTAAAGCAACGGAAAAATAGAGTGTTCCGAGGTTTCCGTAAGCGGTGTAATCGTCTGTTCCCAGGTCTATAGCTTTTTTCAGGAATTTTTCGGCTGATAGAGCGTCTCCCTTCATGAGGCATATTGCTCCCATGGCTGAGTTCGTTGAGGGGAGGTCCGGATTGATTGTGTAAGCTTTAATTGCGAGTTCCGCCGCTTTTTCATGATGGCCCTTTTCGAGGTGGATCTTGCCGAGCTGGAGCATTGCTTCAGTATTTTGCGGGTCGAGCATCAGAACAGACCTGAATTCCGCCTCCGCCGCGCGTTCAAATCCCTTCTTGAAGAGTTTCTTGCCGTTCTCGATCTTTGCATCGACGAGCTTTTCTTTTGCAGTGCGGCTGGACACCAATTTAGGCGTATCTAAAGAAATGGGATTGATTAAATTCAACTGGTCGACCTCCTTAAACCGGTCGACTAGTTATCGTAACAAATTTCGGGAAATTTCAGAGATTTGAGATTAAGAGGATTACTCCCACCGCCACAAGCAGTATGCCTACAACGGACCCCACTCGAAGCCAGGTTTGCGAGGGGTCGTCTTCAACTACCTCCACTGTAGTGTCAAAGTGGAAAATGATGCCTTCATCCGTTATGCCTTCGAAGACGATGATGTTCTTTCCGGCTTTATCCGGCGCTTCAAGGGAGAATATCCTGCCTACCGGCCTGCCTTCTTCTTCCTTGACCTCCGGCTTGCCGAGGACCTTGAAGCCTTCGGCGCTCTTTATTGAGAGATCGGGGACAATTATGTCATTGTATTTTGCCACGGCATGAAGCTTGATCTTCTGCTTCAGGGTCGGCGTGTCAATGCTTACCAGGTTCTCAAAGAAGATCGCGGAATCCGGAGTCAGGAATATCTTTGTTTTGATCTTGGTTGTTGCGGAATAAACTGCCGACGCGGCAAGACAGAAAACAAGAATTAATGCCAGAACTTTTGCTGTTTTTTTCATGATAAATCCCTCCTGTTGACTGGTGTATATTATACCAGTTTATTGCCTGATATGCGAAACCCCTTCTTCGTCTTCGCTGACCTCGATAACGTGCTCAAGACTGTCCTTGATTTCCTCTACGTGAGTTATCAATATTATTTGCCTGAACTGCCTTGAAAGCTGCGTCAGGGCATCCATTATCGCGCCCTTTCTCTGAAGATCCTGTGAACCGAAGATCTCGTCAAGAATTATGAATCCCGTGTCGATTCCGGTGGGAGCCGCGATGAGCTGGGATATCGCCAGGCGCAGGCAGAGGTTCGCGAGGTCGGCTTCGCCGCCGGAGAATCGCCCTATCGGATACTTTATGCCGGTGTCGAAGATGTGCATTTCATAATCCTCGTCCAGATCCACTCCCTGGTACTTTCCGTTGGTGAGTTCCGTGAAGAGTCTTCCGGATATGTCCGCCAGCTCCGGCTGAATGCGGGAGATCAGATGAGTTCGGTATTCTATCATTATGTCAACAAGGCGGTTTCTTTCTTCCTGTGTCTTTATGGTCTCCTCTATAGATTTTCTTGCCAGGGCATTGTCCTTGATCTCCTGCTCCTTGGCTTTAATTTCTCCTTCGATTTTCGCAAGCGTTATTCTTGCCTCGTTCCTTTCATGGAATTTTGCGTCAAGCAGTTCCTTGGAGGAGTTGAAGTCGTCTGTAATCTTCTGGTGTTTCTTCTTGTCGTAAGGGATCTCTTTTAATTGAAGAAGTATGTCTTTCAACTTTGTCTCAAAGACTGTGATTTCGGAGTTGATCTTTTTTAAATTGGTTTCTGTCTTTTTCTTTTCCTCAACCTTGGCCTGAACCCGGGGGAATCTTTCTGCTGCTGCTTCTAGTTTTTCCATTCTTTGCATAATCTTCTTATGCTCCGCCGGATCGAATTTCATTTCTTCAACAAGCTCTTTTGAGAGCTCCTTCTTCGGCGTCTTTTCATCCTCAAGCAGAGCTTTTTGGGCCTTTAGCTTCTTAGCCTCAACCTCAACCTTGTCCTTTTCAAGGGCAAAGTGCTCTTTTATCTTCTGGAAGTTTTTGAGCGGTTGCCCACAAGTGGGGCATTCTTCTCCGGGCCGAAGAAGTTTTTCCTTTTCCTGGATTCTTTTGTATTCCGCTCTTAAATCCTCAAGTCTTGATTCTATGAATTCGATCTTTTGTTCCCGTCCCGCGGCCAGCCTTCTTTCCTTTTTCTCCAGATCCGAATATTCCTTTGCGGCCTTTTCCAGCGACGAGAGTTCCTTCTCGAGTTTTCCGATGTCTTCCAGTTCCTCTTTCAGCTCTTCCTCTCTTTTCTTGAGGCCGGTCATCCTCGCTTCAAGTTGGGCTTTTTCCTTGTCTTTTGTGGCGAAATCCTCGTATATTTTTCTTTCTTCGTTAAACTTTTCTGTGAAAGCTGCAAGTTCCTTTTCCAGCTTTTTTACTTCTTTTTCGATCAGGAGGCCTTTTTCTTTCTGTTTTTCGACCTGAATGACAAGTGCCTGTTTTTCCGAGGTAAGAATGTTGTCGTCCTTTAGCGATTTTCGAAGCACCTCGGCTTCCAGCTTCTTTTCTCTGGCTTCTTTTCTGATGAGGTCTATTGCCTTGTCAATGGAATCTATCCGGAGCATTCTGATGATGACATCCTTTCTCTGCTTCGGGGTCAGGTCCGAAAGGGCGTTGAGCTCTTTCTGTTTTGCCAGAAAGCTTGTTGTGAAAGAAGGATAATCCATGTTGAGAAGATATTGGATTTCCTTGTCCAGTCCTCGCACCGAGTCCGCGATGATCTTTCCGTTTGCCGTAATTGATCCCGCTCCCGTCTGCGATTGCCCCTTGAGAAGCCGCGTTATCTTGTATGCTGTTCCGCCAACTTCGAGCTCAAGCGTTCCTTCAACGGACGACGAAGGAGCCGCGCCGGCTCTCTTAATGCCCTGTTTGTCTGTTCGCGCGGCGTTGTTGCCATAGAGAACCCAGGCGATGGCTTCAATGATTGTGGACTTTCCTGCCCCGTTTAATCCCACTATCCCGATGACCCCATCCGGGAACTCGATCTCGGTGTGTTTGAACTGACGATAGTTCTTAAGTTTTAATGATATCAGTCTCATTCTTTTTCACTTTCCAGAACCATATTAAGATATTTTTGGCCGAGGGCCTTCAGTCTGTTTTTTTCTTCTTTTTTCATTGATGGGTAGTTCTCGATGAAGGAATTGTACTCCTCATTGAGGCCCCCAATTGTGGTCTTGACGGGCTCAAGGCTTCCGCGTTCGTCCACCTTTTCGAAGATCGGCTCAAAGTGAACGGCTGAGGCCATCATTTCCTTGAATTTCTTGACGTCGAGAGTTGAAAGCACGTGGGCGGGGACTTTTTCTATCTTAACTCTTACGATTTTTCCTTTCGGGTCTATTGAGGAAAGTCCTTTTTCTATCGCCTCAGTCAGCTCCAGCGAGTCTTTTTCCGCGGCGCTTATCGAAGGAAGTTCTATCATTTCTCTCGTTGGCGTGGAATGCAGTTCAACCTGCGGGTCGCTTGATAAAGTTACTATGACAAAGCCCTTGTTTGTGCCGGCTTCGTTGAAACTCAACCTTTCTGTTGAGCCCGCGAACCAGGCGTTTCGTCCCACGTTGACGTGATTGTGGAAATGTCCAAGGGCCACGTAATCAAAAACATTATCTTCAAAATACTGTGAATCAATTAGTAGTTCGTTGAAGTCGTGGTGTGCGAATTCCTTCATGCCCGTCACGCCGGCGTGAAGAGTCAGGATATTCTTCTGACCGTCAACCTTCTTGACGCTTTTCAGCTGTTCCCTGAATATCTTATCTTCAGTGCACTGGGGGATGGCATGGACCGTCACCTTTTCTCCTGATGCTTCAAGTTCGATAGGAGTGTATTTGTTCTTGTAGATTACTTGAAGTTTTTCCTTTGGCACAGGGAGCACTTCAAATATCTTGAAAACGGATCCGGAGAATCTCTGTTTCGGCGTGTCATGATTGCCGGAAATGATTATTGTCGGGACTTTTTCCACAAGTCTCAGGACCTGTTCGATGGCAAAGTGGATCATCCTGTTGGTGGGTCTGGCTGTGTCAAAGAGGTCTCCGGAATGGATGACGAAATCGGGTTCAAGCTCAAGGATCTTATCAACCGAGTGCCTGAAGGCATTTGCGATGTCTTCTTCCCGCTGATTGTATCCTGATTCGGACATCTTTCTGTATGCGGAAGCGCCGAGGTGAGTGTCGGAGATATGCGCGAATTTCATAGCGTTCAATTTTATCACGAACGGCGACGGATATAAAGGATTCATGTTCTCCTGCAATTTCCCCTTTATTCTTCCGATAGATAATCGGTGAAACCATGCCAATTTATCCAATTGTGAAAGAGAGAATAGATCCGGCAAGAGCCGC
>Ga0209536_100006721_pt1 | contig 17525 bp, 13 predicted proteins | sample DeeMarSeWOR28_12_FD_187461 | JGI IMG/M metagenome (GOLD analysis project Ga0209536, IMG submission 187461) | Marine sediment microbial communities from White Oak River estuary, North Carolina - WOR-2-8_12 (SPAdes) (version 2) | ecosystem: Environmental > Aquatic > Marine > Intertidal zone >... | reverse complement strand
GGCTCGTCTGGCCGCCTTCCCTGGTTGTAGTAATAGTCTTCTCGCCTGCGTCTGGCTGGATTAGTGGTAACTAGACGGCCAATCATATCCTCGATTACCTCGTTCTGCATGCGTTCAGCACGTTTCAGCCGCCACGCAAGGTTTGCAGCACGCTCGGCCAGAAATAATTCCATCGCCTCGACAGGGGCGTGGTCAGCGAGGAAGTTGTCGTGAAAAGCTTCATATTCAGCCTGGTTTTCGCCATATATTACCGATTGGGCGAACAAGCCGTGCTTGACCGCATTCTGCGAGACCTCCGCTTTACCCTGGTCACTCTTCGGCCCGGTCGATTTTTGTGCATTCTGTCGATTTGCTTCGATTTGTTTTTTGGTAGACATAGGGAGTACCTTCTGATTGAAGATTTTCAATTTCCAGTTTATGGTATATTTTCTTTATAACTATTAAACAATAAAGTTATTCTAATAATATACATATTAATTATATGTATGTAAAGAAAAAAATATAAAAAATTAGAAATATACTAAACATTGATTTGCTAGGTAAGAATCTGTTTTTGAACGCTTGGCCGGATAAGCGTGGTTGTGAATTTGTTACAAAGGTCAAAGGGAACCAAAAACAGAAAAAGGGCTGCAAGTGTGATGCTTACAGCCCATTTCATTTAGTTCAACAAATTGATATGTCCTAATAACGGTATCCGATTTTTTCCGTTTTTTGGTGCTTTACATAAATTCTTACCAGATTCTTATGAGCTATCTCCTGTCAATAAAATTTAGGCGGTGCTGGTATCGAGATTTGATCGACATACTCTTCAATTTCATGTGGAGGTTTCGGTGGAGTAGAACAATGCCAGGGAGGTACGCCAGGTGCGGACTTGCCGCGTTTGACTTTCGTGTTAAAAAGAGACTCGAAGACTTCTGCAGGAGCGCTGCATGCAAGCCCAAATTCGGTGGGGTGGCATGTTACCCCTTTTGATGCAAGCCAGCGATGGCATTTTTCGATATTCTCCGGAGGGGGCTTGAATCGGTCGATATTTTCTAAACTCGGCGTCTTACCTGAAGCAGGCGCTCTGAGTAGAATATCGAAGCCAACTATATTCGATTGTTTCTCGTTCATCGTTTTGGACCTGCCATATCGCAGCATCTTTAATTTTACGGAAAGCAGCTCACGAGAAGCACACTTAAAATCCCAAATCAATCCTGTTTACAGCAGAGTCTCGATCGCTCTCTCGGCGTCAACTAATCCATAGCCTGTTGCCAAATCGGGGCCCGGTACTGCTTTTTTCCCGTGGGCATTCGTGCCAGTAGTGATATCACGCGCCGTATGCCTTAGTATATTCTTTATATCATCAGGAGTCAAGTTGGGGTCCGACTCTTTCAATAATGCGCAAACCCCAGCTACCATCGGCGAAGCTGCTGATGTTCCGCTGAAAGCTCCCCAGCCGCCATCTTTATCCAATGAAGCTTTTTTCTGAACCGGCAGGACAATATAGTCGGCGGTTGGCAGAATTCCACAAAGACCGCTGACATCGGGCACATTTCGTCCAGGAAACCATGTGGACTCGAAGCCGCTCGTGTAGTTCGTTGCTGAGTAGTTCAGCTTCTCGTCAACATACACACCCCCGACGCTAATAACTTCCGGCATACTGCCTGGAAATCCATAATGGCCATTCCCTGCCGAGAAACAGACCGTTATGCCTTTGTTCACAGCGTCCAGAACGGCCAGATAGAGCGGTTTGAGCCAGTTTGGCATATTAGCAAGGGGGCCGTCCACATCGTATCCCCAACTATTCGTGATAACATCCGGGCGCAGTTCCGTGGCCGTCTTGATCGCTAACGTGGGATTGTTCATTTTTAATCCGATGAAGTTAATACCCGGAGCTGTTGCAAAGAGATTCGCGCACTCGCCCGTTCCGTGACCGTGGTTGTCCGTCGTGTGGTCGAGCGCATCCGGAGTCGTCACGGCGAGGAAATTGTACCCCTGTTCAATGAAATAGGGGTGATGGTAGAAGCCGGTGTCCGGCATTATAACCCGCACACCGTGCCCGGTGATTTTTCTCCTATGAACTGAATTCGCACGCAGGATTTGAGCGACATCTATTGGTACGCGAAGGCGGAACTTGTCGTTCCAGAATGGGGGAATTGGCCGCTCACCAACAAAGAAAAGCGGATCGTGCTGGATATATGCCTTTTCAATTAACTGATCCAGTCCATCGGTTTTGGGCAATTTCCAAGGATCCCCTTTCTTGGGAGATCGCATTACATAATTTTTTGACATCTTGGCTGTTGATGGGAGTCGCTTTTCTCTGATCTTGGTCTTGAAAAACGATTCGAATTTTGACTCGGTGCAAGATGCCGAAATACTGAACTCACCGATATGATGAACAACGATGCCATTCTTTTGAAGTTTTCTGGCAAGTTCAATACTTCGCTCCTTGGGAGGTCGATAATCTTCTATGTTCGCAACCGTTGGGTAGGCATCCTCGTCAAACATAGATTTGCTTTCCCCCTTTGAATTTACTACTACCTCTAAGTTGACACTACTGATTTTCTTACTTCTGCTTTTTGCTTGTTTTTTTGTCATTTTAAGTCTCCCTTCAAAAATTCCCTTAGTTTTCGTTGAATTATGTGAAAACACATTGTTTTAAAATTACTACAAAGACCTTCTGGGTTGCCATACCTTGTTGCTCTCTTGTAAGAGATTACCGCTACTAAATCAAATTCATGTTTAATACCCAAATCCAAGTATGTCAATTGTGGTGATTACGTATTTTGATCCGGGTAGTCTGGGTAGAATGGTGAAGTATATAGAGATGCGCATTAATATACAAATAAGGACTTTGGCTTGTAACTACTATTACTCGTTTCGGTCCTTACTAGCAAGATAGTATGTAGCAAGCTTCACTTATAATAATGTAGTTTCATCTCAATTTTAAAAGCAGTCCGGAAGTTTCAACATGCAGTACTGCAAGGAAAGATAAAAATGATATAGTTGTTTCAAAGCCACTTCTTTTGGTTAATCATTAGTATTTATTGCTGATGAGGGTATTGATAAATTATTGCTGGGGAAGTTTTTAGCCTCTTGGGAGTTGATTGTCTGAATTTGTATCTTGAATCTTGCCGAAAATAGGTTATATTACATAGTTTTATGACTTTCTTCGATGTTTGCATCATAAATGTGAAAAATACATATTTCTCTGATATCATCGAACAGTTTTTGATGTCTATGTAAATATCAGACGTTCAATTTACGCTGAAAAGTCCGGGTACCCGCTCCCCGCTTTCGCGGGGACGAGTTTACACCTGAGAAAAAGGTGTAAAAATGATGTTTTAGAGTTATCGGCAGTCATAAATAGAATTAGTACAAGTTTTTACAGGCAAAAAGCATTTTGTTGTAAGAAAACTGCCTTCTCAAGCGTCTGAGAAGATAGTTATGGGTGGACTACAGGCCCGATAACGTGATAACGTGCTGGGCCGGGTCAAATTGTTTTTAGCGTTTAGATAAAATCTTTACTTGTATGGACATAGGACTGTAACAGGATTTTACAATACAGTTAGAGAGGTTTGAAATTGCGACAGCGTAAAAAGTTAGGTGAGGTGCTCTGTGAAAAAGCGTACCTCGACGAGTCCGGCCTTAATTTTGCCTTATCGGAACAGAAGATTGAGCACCGCAAATTAGGCCAGATATTGCTGGATCTGGGTTATATATCGCAAGCACAACTAAATGAAGCACTTGCGCATCAAGCGGGGATAGACAAGATCGATTTGTCGAAAGTTGCGATAAGCAACGATATAGTAGGTCTTGTGCCGGCCGAACTGGTCAGCAAATACAATATCATGCCGTTAAGCCAGCAGAACGGCCAGTTGGAAGTGGCTATGACAGACCCTTTTCAGCCCCAGGTCATTGAGGATTTGCGGCTGGTTACCGGTTGTTCGGTGCGCCGATATTACGCCGATCCGAAAGAGATGGAAAATGCTATATTGAAATTCTACGGCAGCAACGTCGCACGGATGATGGATGATCTTGTGCCAGCCGAGCAGCGGAAAGAAGCCGAACCATTGGGAAATGGAGATTATTCGCCAGCAAAGTTGCATGAGCTTGCGAGAGAGCCATCCCTTGTTAATCTTGTGAATTTGGTAATACTCGAAGCAATCGAAGCCCGGGCCAGCGATATTCATATCGAGCCGTTCGAAAATCAGGTAAAAATAAAGTACAGAATTGACGGTATGCTCGTTGAGAGGACGCCATCCTCGAAACGGCTGCAGGCAGCGATCATCTCGCGTATCAAGATTATGGCCGGCATGAACATCGCCGAGCGATTTGTACCACAGGATGGGCATATCGAGTTTGCCGGCAAGAAAGGCAGGGTAGATCTTCGTGTTTCGACCGTTCCGACCGTATTCGGCGAATCGATTGAGCTGAGAATTCTGGACAGGTCGGCATCCCTGATGAAACTTCACGATTTGGGAATGAACGATCAGTGTCTGGAAGGTTTTAGCCAGTGTCTGCACCGGACACACGGCATTGTGCTGGTTACAGGGCCGACCGGCTGCGGCAAGACAACGACGCTTTATGCGTCGCTTAACAAGATATACTCCCCTGCCGTGAAAATGATAACCATTGAAGACCCCGTCGAGTATCAGCTCGAAGGCATTAACCAGATGCCTGTCAATCCGAAAAGAGGCCTGACTTTCGCTACGGGCCTGCGACATATTCTTCGCCATGATCCGGACATTGTCATGGTGGGCGAGATTCGCGACCGCGAGACCGCTAACATAGCAATTCGTGCCGCTTTGACCGGCCACCTGGTCTTTTCAACTCTTCATACAAACGATGCCCCTGGTGCAGTGACGAGATTAATAGATATGGGCGTAGAGCCGTTCCTTCTGGCCAGTTCCCTCGAGGCGGTTTTAGCACAGAGACTTGTGCGAACAATTTGTCCTAATTGCAAAGTGTCGTACAAGCCGGACGAGCATGTAATCAAAAGTCTGAACGGCTCGATGAAAATTCTTCCTGATACGAAGTTCTATCACGGGGCAGGTTGCAACGAATGCGGACAGACTGGCATGACCGGGCGAATCGGGATATATGAGCTGCTCAGAATAACGGGAACGCTCCGCGAGCTGATAGCGACAAGACCAACGACCGAACAGATTATCAAAGCGGCCCCTCCTGACCATATCAGTATGGTGAACGATGGTCTGGCCAAGGTATTAGATGGTATTACCACTCCTGAGGAAATCTTCAGAGTTGCCAAGAGTATCGGCGAGGAAGATTAGACAATAAGTGAAAAAGCCATCCTGAACGAGATATGAAGTACGAAAGGTGAGATACCTAAAGTGAACTGGTTTTTTTATAAAGCGGTAGATAAAAGCGGAGGGCACGTTACCGGAACAATACAGGCAGTGGATCGCAAAAGTGCAGTTGTCGCCCTGACCGAGAAAGGTCATTTCGTAACGGAACTGGTCAAAGATGCCCAGTCGCACGAGCCCGGCGACAGTCGGGCTGAAACAGCGGCAGCGGATGTGAGGCAGCTTCTGAAATTCGGCTCGGGGAGGGTTGCAAGCAAAGATGTTTTGGCTATGACGACCCAGCTCAGTACGGCTTTGCGGGCGGGACTTCCGCTGCTCAGCGGGCTCGAGCTTCTTCGCAAACAGCAGCACAAAATAGCGACAAAAAAATTGCTGGGTGATCTTGTGGATGCGGTCAGTGCTGGGCAGTCTCTTTCGGAAGCTATGTCCAAGCATGAGAAAGTGTTTAGTCCCTTGTATCTGTCAATGGTACGAGTTGGTGAAACAGGTGGAATACTTGATGAGACTTCGGCCCAGTTGGCGGACATGCTGACGAGGGAAGAAAAGATCAAAACGAATATGAAAAACGCCTCCTACTATCCCATATTTGTTTTGTGTCTCGGTCTTATTTCGGTAGTAATCGTCATAACCATGATATTGCCAAGGATATTAGGGACTCTCGGGACTGACCTGACGATCCTGCCGCTGCCGACACGAATATTGATGGGCATCAGTGGATTTATTAAGAGTTTGTTTACGAGTTTCCTGGGATGGATGATCCTTGCCGGTATCATAGCGGGATTTTATCACCTTATAAAATGGACGAGGACCACCGGCCGGCTCCAGTGTGATACCTTTAAGCTTCGGATCCCGATTTTAGGTTCGGTTTTACGGACTATAGCGGTGGGTCGATTTGCGCGAACACTCGGGGCACTGACTATGGGAGGTGTCACAATATTGGAGGCCCTGGGAGTAGTTCGTGATACGCTTGGTAATGAATTGTTGGGCAGGGAAATCGATTCTGTGGCGGAAAAAGTAAAACGGGGCGAGCCACTGGCTGAGCCTCTGGAAGAGTCCGGTTATTTCCCGCCGCTACTGGTGCAGATTGTCGCGGTGGGTGAGCAGACGGGCAAGCTCGATGAATTATTGTTGAACGCCGCCGATACATTCGACGCCGAAGCTGATTCGGCCATAAATAAGTTTATGTCGATATTCCCCGCGATTTTGATATTGCTGCTTGCGCTGGTGATTGGTTTTATTATTGCAGCGACACTGCTGCCGATTGTTACCATGCAGCTTGGTGGCGGGATACTTTAATATTCGTTCGGGGAATGATTTATAAGGTGCTATTCGAAAAATCATTTTTTGAGAGGTAGAAAATGAGGCGAAACAAGAACAAGAGAAAGGCATTTACACTTGTGGAATTGCTTGTCGTAGTATTGATTATAACCATGCTTGCGGCGTTTGTCGCACCGAAAATGTTTAGCGGTATCGGCAAGACAAAAGCGGATTTAACCAAAGCCAAGATGGCAATTATCGAAAATGCACTCAACCGCTTTTATATTGACTGTGGCAGATATCCTGATGATTCCGAAGGGCTCGAAGTTTTGGTTATGCCGCCGGCGGACATGGAAGATGGCAAGTGGAGAGGCCCCTATCTGAAGCGCAGTGAATTGCTCGATTTTTGGGATAATCCGTATATTTATGTTGCCGAAGGCGAATATAATCCAGGCAGTTTTGATTTGATAAGCCTGGGAGCGGACGGCATGGACGGTGGCGAAGACGACAACATGGATATCTATAACGATTAATGTGATTACCTGCTGACGAATCTGAGATAGCATAACGTGAAAGCGAACTGCAAAACAAGACTAAAGGGTTTTACCGTCACTGAGTTACTGATGGTGGTGGTAATCATCGGGCTGATAACCAGTGCCGGAGCTGGTTTGTACGTAGGCACTTTCAGAAAGATGCAGGTGGAAAAGGCGGCGTATGATTTTTTTCTTACTGCGAAATACGCGAGACTGATGGCCGTGGAGAAACAAAGTCATTATAAGATGGAACTGGATCTGGCCAATGGAGGATTTTATCTGTCGACAGTATTGTGGGATGAAGAAAGCGGGCAGGCACAGCAGGAAATAGTGAGAAATATGTATTGTAAACCCGTGGAATTTCAGGGCGAGGTTGTATTCGAGTCCGTTGAGATCGCTCCGAGCGGCTGGGAAACACAATCGGTCAGTGATGAGCAGAAGACGATTGTCTTTTCACCGAAAGGTACCGCTCAATCGTCGGTTGTTCAAATCGGTGACGGTCAGACGCATTACTCGATCAGCATCAGCCCCGCCACCGGCAGAGCGAAAATGTTTTTCGGGACGGCTGAGAACGTGACGGTCGGCACTACTGATTTGGAAGCAGAGTGATTATGTCGGTGAAGACCAAAGCAAAAGGTTTTACTCTGGTCGAGGTGGTTGCATCGAGCATCATCCTCTGCGGAGCGGTTATGATCATCGGTGCAATAGGAACTCAAGCATTGACGGGAACGCATCTTAACAGGCGATATGAAGCAGCCGCCTCGCTGGTAGATAAGCAGCTTAGTTTGATTGACTATATCGGCATCGATTCAATCGTCGAGATGGGACAAATGGACGGAGATTATGAAGATTCCGGTTACACGTATAATTGGAAAATAGAAACCGAATACCAGGAGATTGACAGTTTGTACTTAGTGACGTTGACGGTAAGCTGGATCGATAGAAACCGGCCCTACAGTATTTCCGTCGATACTATGCTTAACGGAGAGACTCTGTCTGAAGAAAGTAGTGCCGAAACCGGGCAATAGTGAAAAAAATGCTTTCTAAAAGAACTGGATTTACGTTAGTTGAAGTTTTGGTGGCATCGACGATAGGCGTGTTTATTGCGATGGTCGCAGTAGGTGCGCTTAGGGCGATTATAGCTAGCGGCGAGATGGTTGACGGCAATATAAACGCCGCGGCGGAAGTCAGATTTGCCGCTAACATGATAGCGCGGGACCTACAGAATTTTTACAATGACGATGACATTGATAATACTAAGTTTATCGGGACGATTGAGCCACTTGAGAATGATAGCTATACGAGTTATCTGATTTTTTACACTCTCGGAAGGACCAAGGCCAGGTTCGACCAGCCGGAAGGCGATTTATATGAAGTGGAATATTACCTCATGCAGGAGGAAGAAAATTCATCACTGATGAGACGATTGTGGCCTAATCCCAGCAAAGAGTATGAAGAGCTTGAACCGAGAGGGATCCTGACAGTTATTGCCGAGGACATCGCTGCTTTCGAAGTGCAGTATTTCGATGGTGAAGAGTGGTCCGAGGAATGGCCTGAGGAAATGCAGGCGCTGCCCGATCTGGTCTCGATATCTATTGTCGCCCGGCAGCCGGATAGCAGCAATCCACCTGCGGAAACGATTATTATAAATCTGGCCCGGGCGGAAGCAGAAGACGTTAGTATTCTCCAGGGTGGTGATACAACCACAAGTGCTCAGGAAAGCAGCGGGTAAGTATAAAGGATGGCTCCGGCACGAGTATCGGGGCTGACAAATGAACAAAACAAGAAAAACAACGAACGATAAGAAATTGACCACGGCGGCGGTCATCCACCGTAAAGACAAAGGGCTTGTTATTATAGCGGTTCTTTGGATGGTTGTTGTGCTTATGGTCATGAGTGCAATACTCGGTCGCAAAACCAGGCTCGATATGAAAGTCTGCATGGCCAGAACCGAAGCGGTTCGTTGTAAGTGGGCTTGTCGTGCCGGAATAGAGAAGGCCTATGCTGTGCTGAATGAAGACGAAACGGAAAACGACAGCTTGATGGACCTGTGGAGTGATAATCCTGAAGACTTCAATGATGTTATGCTTGATCAGTGCTGGTTTACCGTTCGGGTTATCGATGAATCGAGCAAATTGAATATAAACACCGCTACGAAAGAGCAGCTTTTGGGATTGCCCGACATGGTCGAAGAGATTGCCGATGCAATAATCGACTGGCGTGACAGCGACGATGTGCCGAGCGGAGCAGGAGTGGAAAGCGGGTATTACGAGAGTTTGACGTACGGATATATGGCCCGGAACGGCCCTTTCAGGACTCTCCGTGAGTTGCTTCTGGTCAAGGATGTAACCGAGGAATTATTCTATGGAGAAGACACGAATCTGAACGGGCGACTGGATTACAACGAACGGGACGGTCAGGAAAGTCCGCCGGCGGATGACGGCGATGACGTGCTGGATGTCGGATGGGCTGCATACCTGACGTGCTATACCTCCAGCGGAAGTGCGGGTGGTGCTGCCGAGACATCCGAAGGACAAACACAACCATCCGAAAACCAGCAACAGCCGTCATCAGACCAGCAGCAATCATCCGGGAACCAGGATAGATCATCCGGGAACAACGAACAAACATCCGGGAACAATGAACAAACATCCGGGAACAACGAACAACCGTCCGGGAATACGCAACAAAGCTCGGGAAACACTCAACAACCATCCGACAATAACGCACAGACATCCGAAAGCACAAATCAAGAGCCGGCAAAAGTCAATATCAACACGGCCTCGGACATAGTGCTGGCAGCTTTACTTGGCGGTGGAGATCAGGCCGAACGTACTGCCCAGTCGATAATAGCTTACAGGAACACACTGGCTGACGGAATAGAAGATATTTCCGAACTGACCGAGCAGGGTATATTGAATAATGATGTCTTCGGGCAGCTTGAGGATTATGTAACGACCAGCTCGGATATTTTTATGATTCGTTGTTTTGCCACGGCCGACAGGAACGGCCTGGCCGGCACGACTTTGCAAACAGAAGCAGTTGTTGACAGAAGTTCAACGCCTTTTAAGATACTTTTTTGGTACCAGGAAACGAGTAACTGATAATCGAATATTGCCGAGGTTTTTAATTGCCTTTGGAGTGAGAATAGAACGATATGAATAATGATATACCAAATATTGAATGGCAGTCTGTTGTAGCTATAGTAAATGATGACGGCAGGTTTAAGGGAGTAGGACTCCGTAAACAGGGTGGATCTTTCGAGATTCTCTGGACACTCAGGAGTGAAGAGCCTGATATGGATTGGAGAGAATTTGCCGCTGAGTGTGGCTTGTCCGTCAACCGGACTATGCTCGAAGATGTCGAAAGTGACCAGATGGTTGTGGCCGGCTTCAGCACGGCGGGAACCATTTTTCACCGTACCACCGTGCCTGCCGTGGGGGATAAAGAAATCGATTCGATTGTCGGATTGCAGGCAGAGACCAGGCTGCCACTGCCTCCTGAACAAATTGAGCTTACCTGGAGAGCGGATAGGCTGGATGACGGGCAACTCGGTGTTACGATAGCTGTGGCGAGAAAAGAGCAGTTGCAAAGGTTCGTAGATAATGTGAAGTGTTTTCAGCCGACAAAATTACTTTTGAACTGTGAAGGAATAGTGAAAATATGGGGGGCGCTCTTTGGCGGAAATAAAGAAAATGCCGTAGTCCTGAGTGCCGGGGCTCATAATACACAGGTTTGTCTGGTCGAAAATGGAAGATTGAGCAATGCTGTAGTGCTCGATATCGGAGGAGATGATTTTTCCTCAACTTCAGAGGATGAACCAACCGAAATCACGGAAAGATTCGCCCAGGATATGAGAAGTGTGCTGGACTTATTTGGCTGTTCCGACCAGGAAGAATTACCTGTTTTTGTGCTGTCCGACGGCAGTGCTACATTCGTAAGCATAGTATCGTCTCTAAGGCTTGCAGGATTGAACGCGCGAGTTGCTTGCCCGGAACTTGACGGAATTATGGCCAGAAGCGAGCTTTCGAATGAGGATATTTACCGATATCGTACGCCGATAGGCCTTGCATTGCTGGCACTCGATGCCGATTATAATGAGCTTAACATTTTTGAAAATTTGTATAGTCCGGTTCGCAAGGTCGTAAAGAAACACTGGGTATATTCTTTGACGGCGTCATTTGCAATTGCGTGTGTTATGCTGGTCCTGCTGGTTATTGTTTCTTATTCGGTTGATATTGCCGGGCCGAATTCGATTGAAAAGCGTATTGAGGAGTCGGTTTCCGACGTTGATATGAACGAGCTTGTAAAGAGGCAGCAGTTAATCAGGATAGTGGCGAGGGAAAGGCCGGATCTGCTGGATCTTTTTAAGCTTGTGAACGAAAGCGGTGAAAAGGGTGTAACACTAACCGGTTTGAATTTTAAGAAAGGCCAGCCGGTGAGCATAACCGGTCAGGCTTCGAGCAATGACCAGTTGAGCAGATTCGAGAAAAACCTGCAAAAAACCAAAGGCATAGAAAAAGTGAATTACACTGCGAATACAAATACAAAGAGCAAGAAAATCACGTTCACTATGACTTTTCATTATAAGAATTTTAGCAGAAAAACAACGAGAGCAGGGATTTGAAAGTTGGGAAAATCATGATAAATAAATTGAATCAAAAAGACATACGGGCGCTTAAAATCGGAGTTGTCGGTGCTGCGTTAATCCTTTTGTTTGTCTTTGGTTCGGCGGGACACGAACGCTGGACGAAAGCCAAGGCAAACGGAGCAGTGCTCAGAAGTAAATTAGACATTATCAATGTAGACAAGGCCAAACGGGCGGGCCTGATGTCTGTAGTGCCTGTGTTCGAGATGCCGCAGGTTGAGGAAGAGCAGAAATTTCTGTTTAGAGACAAGCTGACTGAGCAGTTGAAGAAAGCCGGCATCAGAAACAGGCCTCTGCAGGTTCAGGCCGGCAGGAAATCGTCGCAGTCCGGATATAAGTTGCTGCTTGTCAAATGTAACGCTACGTGCAGGTTTGAGCAGGTGCTGGATTTTCTTGCAGGGCTGAATGAGAATCCGTATCTTGTAGGAATAGAAGAGCTAAAAATCAAATGTGATCCGAAAAAGCAGGGAGAAGTTGAACTGGATTTTACGGCTTCGACGTTTGCCAAACAGGAGAGCTAAGCCATGAAACTCGAAAATATCAAGGAGCTTTTGAAAAATAAAAATAAGGAAGAACTGATTCCGACAGTACTGCTCGGAGTTGCAGTGCTTTGCGGCGTTTTGATTCTCTTAAAGGTGACGGGCTTTTTCGTTGCTAAGGCAAGGGCCCATAGCGTCGTCCAGCGGGCTATCGAACAGAACAAGACCGATTCGGAAAATTTGCAAAAGCAGTTGGCGGATTCCACCGCGATTTCGGATGAATTAAAAAAGAACAACCTGTTCGCCCCGCCTCCGGCCAAGCAGCATCCTGTTAGTGAAGTGTCCGGCATTTTCGGTGACCAGGTGCTGATCCGTGACAAGTGGTACAGTGTTGGTGACACGATAAAGGATGCAAGGATTGTGGCTATTGGAGCCACATCGGTCACTATCATGTGGGAAGGAAAGGAGAAAACTTTTCTTCCAATCGAGGCGAAGATTGTCGAGGCCAAGAGCGGATCGAGAGGCAGAACCGATACGGATCAGAACAAAGAAGGTGAAGAGAAAGAAGTAGATGAAGGAGAGAAGCCCGAAATTACAGTTCGAGTTGAGGGGGGAGGCCCGCCGCGATTTGGCGGCCGTGGTGGGCCTGGGGAGGGATTTATGGCTATGAGGCAGAGGTTTGAAAATATGTCTGAGCAGGAGAGACAGGAATTCAGAGAACGAATGCGTGAAAGATTTGCGAGAGAAAGAGGCGGAGATTTCGGAGGCAGAGGTAGACCGGGCGGACGGGGTCCCGGAGGAAGATAATTGTATAATTAATGGAATGAGGTGAATAACATGAAACAATCAGGAACAACAGTAGTTTTTGTATTAGTGTGTATTGGGGTGCTTGTTGCCGCTTTTGCAATCGGTATTTGTATTAGAAAGTTCCGATTCGGGAACGAATCTATAACAACTACAGCTCCTGAAAAATCCCCCAGCCAGCTTGCAAGGGAGCGTGAGCAGGCAAGACGAATGCCCGGCAATGAAGCAATGGATAGAAACAGCGAGCTTTCTCCCGAACAAAGAGCGGAATTAGTAGAACAAAGGGCAGACTTGAGGCAAAGATTCGAGGGCATGACCGATGAAGAACAAGAAGCATTCAGAGCGAAAATGCGAGAAAGATTCAACGGAAGACGACGAGGGGATATGGGGCCTCAGCTTCAGCTCTCTGATGAAGAGAGGGCAAAAATGAGAGAGGAAATTGACGCAATCAGGGAAAAATGGGATCAAATGTCAGAAGCCGAAAGAGAAGAGGCGAGAAATCAAATAAGCGAAAAATATGGTTTTAGTCCCAGAGGACTCGGAGGAAGCCGGGGCTTTGGTGACAGAGAAAGCGGCAGGCGGCGTCCTTTTATGAGACCCGACTCCGAAGAGACGAGGTCTGATGAAGAACAGACAGCGCCTGATGAAGAGCAATTGGAAAATAATTAGTTTTTTTAGAGGACAGTACAATGGAACGGTCAAAGTCAATAATATCGATTGTAGTCGGTCTTGCGGCGATTCTTATTATCTGGAGGGTTGGTTTTTACCCCCCCGCCCTCGAACAGGCGGAAAAACCGATTGAAACCGAAACCGAAGTGGCTGCTGAGCCCAACGCACCGGATGAGATAAACGAGCCGATGGTGAGTTTTGCCAGCGACAGGCCCGGCAGGCCGAGGCGGATGAACACTGACGAGCCTGTAAGAATGTTTACTCCTTCTGAGTCTAGCGATCCGAATGATCCTAACGGGCCGATGGAATTCGTGAACCTTAAAAGCGTCGAGATGAAAAGCATCATTCAGAAGCTTGCAGACTGGACGGGTAAGGTAATCCTCCCGACGGACGAGGCGCTGAAGCAGAAAGTCACCATATATGCTCCGGATAGGCTGCCGAGAAGCGAAGCCCTTCGCGTTATATACAGCGCGCTGCGTCTGAAAGGCTTCATCGTCGAAGAAGACGATGGCACTCTTTATCTCAGGCCGATAGCGGATTCAAGAACGATTGGACACGTTCCTGTAATACCCGCCGATCAACCGCTTGCCATGATTGAAAACAAAGACCAAATCGTACAGAAATTTTTCGAGCTGACAAGTTACAATCCCTCCGAAATGGGTACGATTATTCAGCCACTGGTAGGTGAGTATGGCTATGTCAGCGTTGATGAGGTCGGCGGTACTCTTATGGTGATTGATTCGGTTTCAAACCTGATGCGCCTCGAGCGGATTATCGAGCAGTTCGATGTGCCCGGGACAGAGCAGGCCGTAACGGACATTATTGAAGTCCGCTACGGCGATCCATCGGAAATTGTTCAGATGCTGAACATCCTATTAGGTGAGACAGAGGGCAGAAGCATGAGATACAACAGGCCCAGGGACGAAAGAGACAGGCGCTCGTCATCAAGGTCGAGTTCCTCCCGCAGTTCATCCGATGATAGAGGTTCAGGCAGCACTGCCAGGAGGACTGATTCGAAGGATGGTACGGCGACATCTGTCGTAGTCGGGACGACGCGCGGACCGGTGATTCTTATCCCGGAACCCAGACGCAAATGGATCATTGCGAAGGCGTCAGCGGAAGATTTGAAGCAAATCAGAGAGTGGGTCAATAAGCTCGACATGGAAGAACCGGTCGGCTCGGAGTACGAGGTGGTCCAGCTCAGATACGCCGATCCAAGAGAAGTGCAGGAGAGTGTTGGGGATGGTTTCCGGGATTTGCCTGGCATGGAATTTTTGCCGAGTATCCTCATTGAGCCGCTGACTGAGACGAGGCAGGTTATCGTTTTCGGTCGAAAGGATTTACGTGAGATAGTCAAGAAGATGATTGCCGAAGTAGATGTTCCGCCGGGCCAGTTCGAGACGGCACACATCAAGCTCAAACACGCTGATCCGGACATGGTCAAGGAAAAGCTCGATGAGCTGTATCTACAGGGAATGAGCGGCCGAAGCAGCAACTTTGGCTTTTACGGCGGGTATAATCCTTATTCTCGTGGACGGGGAAGCTCGTCGCAATCTTCCGATATGGTGAAAGTCGTCTCATATACTACGCTGAAGGAGATAACGGTTATAGCTTCGCCGGAGAATATGATAGAGATTAGAAAGCGAATCGAAGAATGGGATGTTCCGCTTGATGTCGAATCAGTAAAGCCGAGAATCATCGAGCTGCGCAACTGCGACCCCGTTGAGATGGCCAACCTTCTTACTTCTCTCTTTAGCGAAGGGGGTAGCAGCAGTAGCAGCCGCGGACTCAGCATGTTTCGGGGTATGTTTGCCAGCCAGATGGTGGACCAACAAAAGATTATTGGGCCACTCTACGGGCAATTGACTTTCGAAGAAGTGCCAGGCACCAAGAAGATTATCGTGATTAGCAAGATTCCCGAGGCGTATGCTGTGATCGAGCAATTGGTCATGGAGCTTGATAAGGCCGAGATGGCAGAGATACCGAAAGTTATAACGCTTAAATATGCGGATCCGGAAGAACTTTGCGAAATCCTGAACGCGATGTTTGCCGAAGCCGGTACGTCTGCGAGTCTCAGTCGCAGCGCTGTGGGGCTTAGCGAATATTCGATGGAGGAAGAAACGCAGACCACTTCTCAGAACACGAGCCAGAATCAATATACGCCCTGGTGGGCCGGCTCCGGCGCTCGACGCACCGTGGATGAGGAAATGCCGATTAGCAATGTCATAGGCAGGATACGTTTTGTTCCTGATTCTCGAACCAAGTCTGTTCTTGTTCTTTCGCCTCCGGAATTTATGCCGAAGATAGAAGAGCTGATCGAGGAGCTTGATGTGCCCGGCAAGCAAGTCATGATAAAGGCGATAATTATTGGGGTTGACCACAAGAGCATGACCTCTCTTGGTGTGCAGTTTACACCGACCGGATCAGAGATATATGCATTCGGCACTTATGATGAGAATACGGCGGCCGTCCTGAACCAGCTCGAATATATGCATCAACGCGGCTCATTCACATTCACAGCGATGGCGGATGTAACTGCAATGCTCGATTTTTTGGTAACTACAACTCATGCCAAGATTCTGAATCAACAGACGTTGTGGACCGAAGACAATGAGGAAGCGAGCTTCTTCAAAGGCGACAAAGTTGCGTTCTTCACGGCCACTACAACTACAACCACAGTCGGTGTCACACAGAATGTCGAATTTTCACGAGTCGGTATGACTCTGGCGGTAAGGCCGAGTATTACTCCGGAAAACAGCGTGGACATGATAGTAAATATTCTTATCTCTCAACTCACTGCCGAAGAACAGAACGGCCAGCCTGTGAGAAATGAGATGGAGACAAAAACCAACATGATAGTAGCCGACGGCCAGACTGTCATGCTTGGAGGTATACTATTCCAGGAAGACAGGATAATTGAAAAGAAAGTTCCGCTGCTTGGTGATGTACCTCTCGTCGGTGAGCTTTTGTTTAGACACAATGAAGTTTCCGCCGCCAATAACGAATTGATCGTGTTCATAACACCGTATGTAGTGGACGACCCAGATTCAGTGCTACCTGGAACAAGAGAAGAAATGGAGCTTCCGAAGGAAAAACTCGACAAGGTACGAGAGGAATTAGATACTACTGTAGAAGCTTTGAAAAAGAAAACAGGAGCACTTAAGAGATAATTTGTTCGACCTGTGGCTGAATTAAGGTAGATACTTTTAAATCTATAAATGTATTTTCTTCTATAGAAAATTCCCCGGCCTCCAATTAAACGGAGGCCGGGATTCAGTTTATATCACTCATTCGATTAGCGTTCACCGGCCGAAATAAGCTTCTCCATAACCTGGTCCAGGCTAAAACTGGCCGCCTTTTGACGAGGCGGGTATTCCCTGAAGGTTCCCAGGAACTGTCCAACATATGTCTGGGCGGGAACGAGCAAGAATGCTCGGTCTATCAGCCAGTCGTAGTAGGTGTTCGATGTTATGGGCGCGCGCTCGTAGGGATCCCGCCTGAGGTTCAAAATTAAAGGAACTCGCAGCGGCACGAATGGCTCCATCCAGGCCTGAAAGGTCGCCTCGACCCGCTGCTCCATAAAGATTAGCTTCCAATCCTGATAACGCAGTGCGGTCAGGTCACCATCATCGGAGAAGTAGAAGATCTCCTTACGGGGACTCGCAACTTTTTGTGGATTCTTAAGGTGCTCAGTGAGGTCGTAACCGTCCAGATGGATCTTGTAGTTGCGGCCGAGAGCACGGGATCGATAGCCGTCCAGAAGGTCCTCCTTGATGTCTTTCTTTCCCGCAGCGGCGAGAAATGTCGGCAGCCAGTCCATGTGGTG
>Ga0209536_100006720_pt1 | contig 17526 bp, 13 predicted proteins | sample DeeMarSeWOR28_12_FD_187461 | JGI IMG/M metagenome (GOLD analysis project Ga0209536, IMG submission 187461) | Marine sediment microbial communities from White Oak River estuary, North Carolina - WOR-2-8_12 (SPAdes) (version 2) | ecosystem: Environmental > Aquatic > Marine > Intertidal zone >... | reverse complement strand
CTATTGTCAGAATAACATTTTGTTTCATCCGCCGGATAATTTCGTTGAGATCTGCAAGAACTCGCAAACAAAAGCGCGTAAAAGAGAACATGTCCATGGGATTTTAGAATATCGTTCAGTAGTTTGATTTTATGTTTTAATTTGAAATACTTCGAAGTTGTTCTCTTTAACGCGCTCTAATTTGATCAGACAGCTTCCCGACCTCAACGAAATGATCCGGCGGCTTACGGTAAATCGTGACTGTTATTCATTCAATCGGAACATATCTTTGGCAACTGCTATAAACGGATAACAACAAATTTGTCAAAGATAATAGATTGATAAAAGTCGAGCTTCGTGATATCATTACTATGTTGAGAAAATGGGTAACAAAATCTAAGCCGGGCCATCCGCCCGGTGAATATTTTTTTGGAGTTCTATTATGTCCCTTAACGAAAGTCCCGATTGTCAAATCGATCATATCCTTCATGCGGATGAAGTCGAGGTGATTGCAAAAGTCGCTACGTACCTTAAAGATGAACAAATGCAGTATTTCTCGCGCAATCATGACTGCCTGACAACGGATCTGCATAGCACAAAGGCCAGGCTTGGAATAAACCAGGAAAAATTGAGCGCCTTTGAACTCAATGGGAACAAAATCTCTTATGAAGCGAGATTCTGGTTCTATATCCCCGAATACGCTGCGGGACTCACCATTGATCAGTTGATGATTCCCGGCCTTAAGGTCGGCAAAATTTATTTGAGAAATTCTAAACTCAAATACACGGCTCAGGAACTCATCAACCTGATTTCAAATCGCATCATCATTGTTCCAAAAGGAACCAATGTTCTTGAAGAAGGCATCCTGGCGATACCGGTGATGCCTTTTGTGCATCTCCCCAACCCAAATGTCTTGACCCCCGAATACTTGAAGGCCGCCATTCAAAAAAGAATCCCTCGAGAAGATCTATATTTTGTTCAGCCGGAGCAAAAAGTAGACCAGGTCATCGTACCAGCCGGAAGCGGCGTCATATCCCACACAACCCTTTTTACTCAGCAAAACGAAATTTACATTATAGATCCGGAACACGCTGATGCCAGGGTGGGAAGCAGACACACCAATGGAATCATCTATCTTGAACTTGTCGGCAGCGAAAAAGATTTTGTCAAAGAGATGGTGCATTTCGAAGTCTACAAACCCGCCTCTCCCCTGCAAAATGTTAAGCGAAAATTCTATATCGATCTAAACACCACCTTATTGGAAAAACTTTACGCGGAGCAGACCGTTAATGAAAAAACCATTGCTGCCACGAGTGAATCCGAAGGGCAAAGATTCATCAAGCTGAATGAAAAGTACGATCAACTGCTGCAAGAGCTGAAACCTGATACAGCATTGATCTTACAAGATTTTCCCAACCGACGCCTGGCATCTTATCTCATTGTCGCCGCTGATCTTGGCCTTCTCAGCGATCTGACGTTCAGAAGGGCTCCTGAAGAGGAATATTTTTTCCGTTCGGAGCACCTTGTCTTCATGAATACGCTTCAGGATATGGGGGTAAATATTTATTGGAAGAGTCCTTTGCAAGGCGATTTGGTTTTATACAAACGATTTTTTATGAGGTCTTCCGTAATACCTTCGTTTCATGAAGCTTTTAGTTCAAGAAAACTGGCGGCAATTTACGGCACTGCGGGAGCCGTAGATAACGACACCCAGAAAGAAATCATCGACAGCGTCAAGTCATTCAAAGATTTCCACGGCGGCATTTGTGGCATCCTTACCGGTGGAAGTGCCGGAAGTATCATGTCGTTTGTGTCCAAAACGGCATCGTCTCTTGGATTGCTCTGTGGCGCCGTGTATTGGAAGATTCCAGGGGTGGACATTTTTACCCAAGTGGATTTTGCTGCACATTTAGGACGAAATGATTTACTGGAAAGGCAGGAAATTTTATCCGAAACAACCGAGGCAGATATTTATTTCAAGGGGGGGGTTGGTACCAACCTTGAAAATGCTATTACTTTTGTAAAGAAAAAGCTTGGTATTGGTTATTACAAACCGCAAATCTTTGTTGGAGAGTTTTACAACCCGCTTCAAGACTTACTCACTCATCTGACATCCGAGGGTATGGTTGACCCCGGTGTCTTTAAGAATTGCTACTTCATCAAACATGGCGTTGAAATTTTTGATACACTTTGCAGGCACTTTGCCTCGGAAGACAAAATGGTTCTTGAAGTTTCAGCGAATGAAAATCAACCAGCCGATACGACCCAAGGATAAACGGAAATTTTATTTCACCCAGAAAATATAACCCCCCAACTGAGTAAAAATGAGCACAAGACTGCCCAAGGTTCCTTAACATCCTTAAATGTCAGATTGTTTTCCGGTCATGCTATGAATTTCGACTTTTATTATAATCGCAGATTGCAATAATGCGTCTTCATATACAAATGATCCATCTGCGTATTGGTTCATAATAATATCAAAAGCCTGTCGTTTGAGATCATTATCAGTAATAAAGCTGGCCGTGCCAAACCCAATCACACTTCTATATTTCATACCCCATTTGCATGCCTTGGCTGATTTGACAACTTGTGTAGATATTTCGAATGCAAAACAAACATTAGAATTTTTTTTTAGAATTTCAATTTTTTTCCCTTTCGGAGCACTATGAAAATAAAGGGTATTACTTTTGAAACCAAAACACAGAGGTACGATGTAAGGCATGTTCTGTTCACACATCGCTAGTTTGCAAACGTTTGATCTTAAAATGATGTCTTCGATAACTTTTTTATCGGTAATTTCTTTATCACTTCTTCTCATGTCATTCCACCTTGTTAATATTTTCTTGTTGCTTAATTACCGCGCTCAAATAGTGCCAACACCTTAAGGTCGCAACTTAAAAGATGTTTTTAGGCAAAATATTTAGTTGATGCATGACCATGTGGTACCCAGGTAAAAAGCAATTCCTTTATCCAAATAGTATGCATGATGTGTTGAGCCAAATCAATGGAATAAGAGTAAAATCATCATTTAAATTCGATCTTTTATTTCCTTTTCAATGTGCGGTCAAAAGTATGTTGTATATGAGATTAAGCATGCAAATTCTGAAACCATACAATATACAATAACTGGGGGGTAATAAAGAAAATAATACTATATATCGTATTTTTCCTTGAAAAATCTTCTTCTTTATTATAGATAGTAATTCTTTTTCGTGAATAAATGAAAGGAGGAAAATTATGAGAGTTATTGCGAGTGCGAATCAAAAAGGGGGATGCGGTAAGACAACAACAGCCATTAATCTTTCATCTTCATTATCTCTAAAAGGACAAAAGGTATTGCTCATCGATTTTGATCCTCAGGCCCACGCAACCATGGGTTTAAACGTAAAGCCTTCCGATCTCGATAGTACCATTTATGATGTGGTTACGCCGAATAATAATGGGTTCTTGGGTATTAGGGATATTCTGCTACCTGTTAAAGACAACTTTGATCTTGCGCCTTCAAGCCTCATCCTCAGTGCATTTGAACAAGAGCTCTCAGGACTGGAGGGAAGAGAAAACCGACTCTTTCAGGCCATTCAGCCTCTCAAAGAACAATATGACTTTATTGTCATTGATTGTCCGCCAAGCATTGGCCATCTTTGTTTCAATGCACTCCGTGCCTGCGAGGAAGTAATTATCCCCATCGACATGAGCCTTTTTTCACTTCGTGGTGTAACCAAATTATTGGAAATCATCATCCTGCTTAAAGACAAAATTGGCCATGATGTTAAATCTCGTGCCCTTATTACAATGTATGATCGCAGGACACGCTACTCCAGGGTTGTATTAGAAAAAGTTCAAGCAGAATTTGGAAACAATGTCTTTGACACGGTCATTCGTTACAATATCCGTCTCAGGGAAACAGCAGATCTTGGTCTTCCTGTTGGTGATTATGATAAACATGCCATTGGTCACATAGATTACGAAAACCTGGCTGAGGAAGTGATTCGTTCGGAGCAAGCCAGGACGTACCAGAACCTCAACACCGCCAACATCGCCCAAGAAATCTTGCAAAAAACAGAAGATTATATCGACACGGCCTCGGAATTGTCAGAACAGAAACCACCAGTTTCCCAAGAAGAATTTTTCGAGGATGAATCGCCAACTTCTGAGACAGATGAATTTCCTGCGGATTCTCCCCAATCCAATTATTCACAGATGATTGAGGTCATTTCCAATACCCCCGCTGATTATATGCAAAAGTATAAGGATGGAAATTAAAGTTAATCCGTCGTTTCCAACAAGAACAAGGGGGGAGGTAAAGAGGGCGTTTTTTAAATGGAAAAAAAGGGCTTGGATAGAGGTTTTGAGGAAATCTCAAACCCATTTTTGTCAACCGGGGACAACGCAAATGAAAAGTCGCATCAGGTTGAAGATCCATGCAAAATTTAGGGCAGGACGTGGCGCTGTCTTTTATTTTTTCATTTGAAAAATGGTATGATTCTGCTTAACGCGTCATTAATCAAAGAACTTAAAGATTTTTATCCGTTTTTATTCAAAAGTGAATATTGATATGTGTTGATGAAATGATTTCTTTAATCAACAAAGAGATCCGTGCTCAAATATCGTTCCCCGGTACTCGGCAAAACAACGACAATCTGTTTTCCTTTGTTTTCTCCCCGCTTGGCCATTTCCATGGCAGCCCAGACCGCAGCCCCGGATGATATGCCACACAAAATACCTTCCAGTACCGCTAACTTTCGGGCGGTCTCAAAGGCCTGTTCATTGGTCACCGTTACGATCTCGTCGATGATGCGGGTGTTTAACACATCCGGTATAAACCCGGCACCGATACCCTGGATTTTGTGAGGCCCGGGCTGACCGCCGGATAGGATGGCTGAATCGGCAGGCTCCACAGCCACTGCTTTAAATGACGGTTTTCGGGACTTGATGACTTCAGATACCCCGGTAATGGTGCCGCCGGTTCCAACCCCTGATATAAACATGTCCACTTTGCCATCCGTGTCGGACCAGATTTCCTCAGCGGTTGTTCTTCGGTGAATTTCCGGATTGGCGGGATTGGAAAACTGATCCGGCATATAGGCCTTCGACGTGTTTCTCAAAATCTCATGGGCTTTTGCGATCGTCCCCTTTATCCCCTCCGCCCCGGGTGTCAACACAAGTTTTGCGCCCAAATGTTTTAAAAGCTTTCTTCGCTCGATGCTCATGGTTTCGGGCATGGTCAATATCAGAGGGTACTTTCTAGCGGCGCAGACAAACGCTAAAGCAATCCCGGTATTGCCGCTGGTAGGCTCTACGATGGTGGTTTCCGGGTTTATCAGCCCTTTTGCTTCGGCGGCTTCAATCATTGAAACACCGATTCGATCCTTGACACTCCCCAATGGATTAAAAAACTCTAGTTTCGCAAGGATTTCTGCATCCAATCCATTTGCAATGGCATTGAGACGCACCAAAGGTGTCGATCCAACAGTGGAATTGATATTATTAGATACTTTCATTATTTCCTCCATTTAACCTATGCCACACTTGAAAAGCGTTTTATTTCGACTGGTTCAACGAGGTAAACTCTAATCATCCTTCGTAGAGAATTCAAGCAGGGCATCAATTTTTGCCAATAGTTGATCATCGGTACTGTGCTTGAGTTCGATGGCCTTTGCCGGACATTCCGATGCGCAAATGCCACATCCCATACATGCCGACGGCGGAATCTCGGATATCCCTTCTTCATTAATAAACGGCGCGCCATATGGACATACGCGAACACAAATCAAGCATGACGCACATTTTTCATCATCGACTTCGGCAATCGCACCGGAGGTCGTCAGCTTCTCTTTGCACAAAATTTTCATGGCCTGTTGTCCGGCACTTTTGGCCATGGTAACGCTCTCTTCAATAAATCGGGGACTATGGGCCAAGCCTGCCAGAAATACACCCGATGTGGCAAATTCCACGGGCCTTAATTTGACATGGGCTTCCAGAAAAAAACCCTCATTAGCCGTGGACAGTTTCAAAAGGCGCGCAATCTGCCGTGCGCCTTCGTCGGGCCGAATACCTTCGCTTAACACCACCAGATCAGACTCCATACGAAAATCCTGATGAGAGCTTCGATCCGTAAAATCGACGATCAATTTTCCACTGTCATCATACACCAAGGGTTTTTCTTCGGGGATATATCGGAAAAAGAGGATGCCTTTTTGCCTGGCTTTAAGATAATACAGCTCTTTAAACCCAAAGGTCCTGACATCTCGATACAATACGACAATCTGGGCACCGGGATTCATTTCCTTGAGCTGGATGCCGTTCTTCACAGCTGCGGAACAACACACGCGGCTGCAATAGGGAAAATCGGGTTCCCGTGATCCCACGCACTGAATCATGACAATTCGTTTAAGTTGACGGGCCCAAATGGGCTCATCCAGAAGACGCTTTGAAAACGCCACCTGGGTGAGAATGCGATCATCCTGGCCGTAGAGATATTCCTTGGGTATATGTGGACGCCCACCCGTGGCCACGACCACTGATCCGTACTGAATGTCGATTCGTTCGTCTTTTTTTTGAACAGAACCGCTGAATGCGCCCAGCTGCCCACTATGAGAAACAAGAGTGCTGTTCATATAAACCGAAATGTTGGGATGATGGGTGACCCTTTCGGTGAGATAACGGACCAACCGCAAAGGAGAATGCCCTTCCAGTGTAAATTTAAGATTCTTTGCAAATCCCCCCAGACTTTCCCCTTTTTCCACCAGATGAACATGAAATCCCTGGTCGGCAATGGTCAGGGCTGCCGTCATGCCGGCCAGGCCGCCGCCGATGATCATCCCTTCATTTATTACCGGGTAGGATTTGTCATACAGCGGTTCAAGTTGAATGGCCCGGGCCACACTGGCGCGGATCAACTCCTTGGATTTTTTGGTGGCTTTTTCAGGGATGTTTCCGTGAACCCAGGAGCATTGATCCCGGATGCTTGCCATCTCGAACAGATACGGATTTAAGCCTGCTTCTTTCAAGGTCTTTTGAAACAGTGGTTCATGGGTTTTCGGAGAGCATGCCGCCACCACCATCCGGTTTAAACGGTGCTTTTTGATGAGGTCAACAATCGCCTGCTGGGTTTCCGTGGAGCAGGTAAACATAAAATTGGTGGCAAATACCACATGGGGAAGCTGTCTAACGTCTTCCAGAACATTCTGTATATCCACAACACCGGCGATGTTGGTACCGCAATGGCACACCAAAACACCCACTCTGGGGACTCCTTCAATGGGCTTTTCCTCCAGCGTTTCTTCCACTGCCGTTTCAGTATGCCTGGCCTCACGAATGAGGATGGAAGCTTCTGCCGCTGCGGCACCGGCCTGAATCACCGTTTCGGGAATGTCTTTGGGCGATTCAATGCCGCCGCATACAAAGACACCCGGCCGGGACGTGGAAACCGGTTCATCAAACTCGGTGGTTAAAAATCCATAAGGGTTCGCAACCAGCCCCAGCTTTCTGGAAAGGTCCATAAAATCCTCTGATGGTTTGAAACCACTCGATAGAACCACCAGATCGTATTCTTCTTCCTTTTTTCGATTGAGATGATGATCAAACGTTTCAATCATCAGGTTTTCAGTTTCGGGATTCAGATATACCTGAGAGATCATCGATCTCCGGGTTCGCACACCATGACTCAAACGCACTCGGTCCACATAATCATCAAAACCTTTACCATGGGCCCGAAGATCCATGAAGTAAATGGTGGTTTGGGTTTTCGGCTCATGTGTGCGGGTCAAAACGGCTTGTTTGGCGGCGTGCATACAACAGACCGACGAACAAAAGGGACGGTTTCGGGCCGGGTCCCGGGACATCACGCACTGAATCCAGGCGACCCTCTGAGGGACTTTTCCATCAGAGGGTCGCTTGAGATGTCCTTCATAAGGGCCGGTGGCCGACAACATCCGTTCATACTGCAAAGACGTGACAACATTTTGATATCTTCCGTAACCAAATTCTCCTTCTTTGACCGTTAATGCCGGTTCGAACCCGGTTGAGATCACCGCGGCACCGGCGTCGATGTGAATGCGCTCCGGTTTTTGGTTGTATTCAACTGCATCGGCCGGGCAGATTTTTTGACATACACCACACTTTCCCTTGGTTAAATACAGGCAATGCTCGGCGTCTATGGCATATTTTAACGGGACCGCCTGGGGAAAGGTTAAAAAAGCCGCTTTTCGCATCCCCAGCTTTTCGTTAAATGGGTCCGGCACTTTTTTGGGACATTTTTCAGCACACTTTCCGCATGCAATACATTTCTCTTCATTGACATACCTGGCGCCTTTTTCAATGAGGGCGGTAAGTCGACCGGGATCTCCGTTGAGTTCGAGAATTCGACTTGTTGTGAGAATTTCGATATTCGCATGTCCGGCCACCTGGACAAGCTTGGGGGAAAACATGCAGGTGGAACAGTCGTTGGTGGGAAAGGTTTTGTCCAACTGGGCCATTATTCCCCCGAGGGTATGTGATTTTTCAATAAGATAAACATAAAAACCGGTGTCCGCCAGATCAAGGGCACACTGGACACCGCCGATCCCACCCCCGATAACGATAACTTTTCCCACCGGATTTTTAAGATAAGATCCCATAATCATCACAGAAGGCTTTTGGTTTTTAACAGTCGAACAGGATTCGCAAAATGCGTCTTAAACCACTTGGGATTTCCCCTGTCGCTGAAACTCAACCGAAGCAACTCGGTAAAGTAAAATATCGGAATCGGCCTTTCTCGACGGTCTTTCTGAATCATATCGAGATTCGACTGACACAGCGGGCACGACACCACAATGGCTTCCGCACCTGTCTGCCGTGCTTTATCCAAAAGTCTTTTTGTCAGGGAATCTCCGATTTCCCTTCGAGCGATACCGATGCTGGCACCGCAGCAGGTGGCTTTATAGGACCAGTCGATGACCTGAGCGCCAGTTGCGGCGGCAATACGATCGAGTGTCTGGGGATTTTCATAATCCGTATAACCGGTAATTCTCGGCGGACGCACCATTTGACATCCGTAATAGCAGACCAGTTTCAGACCCTTTAAAGTTTTTAAAACCCGTTTTTTGATCTGGCTGATCATGGTCGGTTCCGCCAGAAAACGCGTCATATCATGAACTTTTAGATCACCGGTCACCGGCCAGGGAATATCCAAAACATTTTTTTGTATCATCTGTTGGGAAAACCGTAGACGATTGAAGCAATTGGCACATGGAGAAACGATATCAAGCCCCATTTGCTCGGCGGCAAACAGATTTCTTGCCGGCAAAATCACCGACATGGCCTCGCTGAGACTGTGGGCAGCCGTAGCGCCACAACAGGACCAGTCGTCGATTTCAACCAGATCGATATCCAGCGCTTGAAACACCGCGTCAATGGATCGGGCATAGTCCACGGCCATGCCTTCCAAAGAACAGCCGGGATAAAAAGACAGTTTCATCAAAGAATTTCCCCTCGGGCCTGAATATAGGCTTTTTGAATGTCCCTGATGGCCTTTGAACGGGATGTGAAGGGTTTCAATCTTCCTTTTCTAAATAGGCTCAATCCCAGTAAAAGCTCCTCTTTAAAGTTTCCGCTTTTTATTTTTTCATGCAATATGTTCGGCTTTAAGTAATAGGCGTTCATCAAACGGAATTCGTTGACCCTGCCGGATTTTCTCAACACTTCCAGAAATGTCTGATGAAATACGGCAAGATTCCTTTCCTTCGGTGTGATGGACGAATGGGCTGCAATGTTTCTCAAATGATTGATGACTTCCGCAACCCCCACTTCATTTGGACAGTAAGTGGTACACATTTCACAGGACAGACATACCCATATGGTGGAGGATTTTAACAGGTCCTCGCGCCATCCCAGTTGAACATAACGCATTGCCTGGTGGGGTTTGATGTCCATAAAATGGCTGACCGGACAGGCATTGGTGCATCTTTCACATTGATAACACGCTGAAACATTGCCGCCGATCTCTCCCTGGATTCTATTCAGAAAATAATCCCCTCTGTCGCCGATGAGTTTTCTTCTTTTTCCAGATTTGAGTTGGGCAACATTCTCTTGATCTAAAACTCTCGTATTCATTGTTTTACCTTATTTTAAATTGCCAATGCCGTGTGTGGATAGGGGGCAAGGATTTACTTGAATCCGGTTGGTTGTCATTACAAACCATCTTAAAAACACATTTTACGCACAATTACGGTGTTGCGTTCTTCTCCAAAATGCTCACCCGCCATGGATCTTTGGCGGACTGCATTTTTTATCGGTTCTCACTCACGAATGCCTCGATTTCGCAACACTCAACTTGCTTTTGAGCGCAATCAATTTCTTTTAGGATGACTTGTAGAACCATAAGGAGCGTCAGATAAAAAAATGGGCGCCAAGACCTCGCAAGAACGGCAGACCTTCATCTTTTCTTTCCATTTTTCATGTGCCGTTCCGCAGCAAATGGTTCCGTTAATGAACCAGCATAACTTTCCTGCTTGAAACTCCCACGCGGGACAATCTTTTTTTTGTTTTGTGGGACATTTTTTGACTGTCCAGCACGGTTTTTGCGCTTTAATGATACCCCTTTTTCTGGCCAGTAGAAAAAACATCTGTCTTTCCACATGAGGCGGCACAGTTCGCCAACCCTGCTCATAGCTGTGTATTGCTTTGATAGATACCCCCAATAGATTCGCCATTTGTTTTTGCGTTTTGTTTAATTTTTTCCGAAATACAGCAAACTCTTTACTGTCCATAGACGCCCCCTCAATTTTGGTAAGATGAAATTTATACTATCAAATTTTGCACTAGTGGCACAACGTGGTATCCCCTGTCAATAAAAAAATAGCACGCATCTTTACCATCTAATAAAATCAGTGTCCATGAGAAAAGCACACCTGAGATTAAAAGAACGTTTCCGATTTCTAATTTTGAAAGGGTTGATGGAGAATAGGAAAAAAAGGATTCTTGGAAAAACACCCCGAAGAAAAAAATCCGACAAATTCGAACATTCGCTTACTTCTGAGATGGCGCGGCGGTTCCCAGAACCATGGCTTCGAAGCTCTTCAGTTTTTCCCGCATCTTCCTTGAGTGTTCAATGTATTTTTGACTGAGTTCATAACGGTAGTCTGTATGGATTTTGTTCACGGTGTGTTGCATCTGTTTGAGTATTTTGACCTTCTCCTTTAAAAGTTCGACCAAATATTGATAATTTTCTTTTGAATTGTTCATCATGGCTTCGGAATATTGATTTACCAAATCACAAAAATAATGGTATTTCTCATCAAGCACCAATGCAATTTTTTCTGTTTTCAAGGCTTGTTGTGTAATGGTGTAAAAGTGATGTCCGGTAATGCATAAGGAGATGGCTTCGCCAAAAATGTTGGGGTGTTTGATTATACTCCGAAGGACAAATTTGAGATATTGGAACCCGTATGGCGTAAACACCTGCCCGCGAATGGATCTGAAGAAAATTTTTAGTTCTTTAACGTGAATTTTTCTCTGAAAATAACCCGTATATTCTATATTATCCAAAAAATGGTTGCAACGTTCAAAATAGTTTTTCAGATTGAAATCATAAATACAAGCCAGAATTCTTTTATATCCTTCTTTTAACCGGTTCGGGTCCATGATGGTTTTAAAGTTAGTGGTCATGCAGTGGGTGTTGTTGCCGATGGACGCCTTTAATATTCTGCCTTCCGTTTTAAGCCGATGATAAAGAAGGGTCCCGGGAAGGGCATTTAAGAAACCGATCATTGCTTTGGGAATGGCATTTTGTTGAATAAAAGCAATTTGCCGGTCGAAAATATCTTCTTTGTCACTGTCAAATCCAATGATAAATCCTCCCATGACTTCCATTCCGTGTCGCTGAATCGTTCTAATGGCGTTCTCCATGTCTGCTTTTAGATTCTGAATCTTACCGGTCTCTTCAAGTCCCTTGGGATCAGGAGTTTCAATCCCGATAAAAACCTGATTGAATCCAGCCTCCCGCATGGCTGTCAGCAGCGCCTCATCCTCGCCCATATTTATACTGGCTTCGGTAAAAAAATGGCAAGGGTAACCATGCTTGATTTGCCAAACTTTTAGCGCCGGCAAAAGTTCGGCCTTGACCCGCTTTTTGTTGCCGATGAAGTTGTCATCAACAAGAAACACCGGACCCCGCCACCCCAAACCATAAAGAGTATCCAGTTCTCGTAAAAGCGTATCGGCAGATTTTAAACGTGGCTTGTTGCCATATATGGTCCAGATATCACAAAATTCACAGTGAAAGGGACATCCCCTAGAATACTGAATGGCCATGGAACCATATGCGTCAATATCCAAAAGATCGAATCGCGGGACCGGTAAATTTGAGATATCCGGATAGGGCGGTTTCGGATAAATAGGCTTTGCAACACCCTTTTCCAGATCCTGCAAAAAATCCGACAGGGTTTGGTCCACTTCTCCCAAGAGAAAATGGTCGACGCCGGCAATGTCCTTATGATTTGATGTTGGAAAAGGGCCTCCTGCAACGATGATTTTGTCAAACCATTTGCAGCGTCGAATCACCTCTTTCATGGATTCCTGTTGAACAATCATGGCGGAAATGAAAACCGCATCCGCCCATTGAATATCGCTGTCGTTTAAAGACGTAACATTCAGGTCAATCAGCTTCAGGTTATACCTATCCGGAAAAAAGGCGGCGATGGTTAGTAGCCCCAGAGGTGGCATGGCACTTTTTTTTCGAATAAATTTCAGTGCGCACTTAAAACTCCAGTAGGTATTGCTTGGAACTTTGGGATAAACGAAAAGGATGTTTCGATATTTGCACATGGTGACAAGTCCTCCTTTGCTGAGGAAGGCCTTATGCTTGGCTGCTCTGCCCAATAAGCCGACATGAAGGAAATCTGGATTCATCAAATGGCAAAACTTACCATTACCGTTATATTTAAAAAAGTTCAATAAAATTTAACACGTTATTTTATAAACTTATCATCTTAAAGTCATAAATGTCGATTTCAACAAACAATGGATTGGTTTTGAAACAGACGCGCTCTAACTTTGAAAATGTTTCGGTTGTTTACAATCGCTTCAAAAAAGACTATTGTACCGTCTTGTTCATTATTATGGTCAACATTCGACAGCAAAAGAAAACGCTTTAAATTCCCCCGCGTAAAACTCTCGGTATAAAAAGACTCGCAAATTCCGAGGGATGAGGAATAAGGTTCACTTGTTGTAGACCGCCGTGACAAGGAATGCAGCGAAACGCAGAAGTTGAACTTATTACATAGCCGTCAAACATAATAAACCATGAAGATAATTGACGCCCTAAAACCCCTTCATTTGGCTGACCCGGAACTGTTCCATGCGGTCAAAACATCTTTAGATCAAAAAGCCGTTTCCGTATCGATAAAAGATATTGCCATCTTGGTGCAAGAGACCCTTTGGGCCTTGTCTATGGAGATACTCTTCGGGCAATCTGTGGCCAAAGGTTATGCGGATCTTGTTGGTGAAGTGAGCACGAAACAGTATTATCGTTATCGGGAACTCATTCGCAGCTTCGGCCACAAAGGGCCGACATTGGGACGCATCCTGGCCGAACATCTTGTACCGGTATTAAAATACGGTGATGCAACATTTTTAAAGCGTTTTCTGAAAACGTTAGTGATTATGGAAAGTAAAGGCACCTACGCCCTGAAAGATCCCCTTGATGAATTATCGGTCTTATTAAACGAAAAGGACTTCGACTCCGCATGGGCCTATGTTGATCTTCTGGGAGATACGTTTTCAGAAGACATGTCGTATGTTCAGTGCCAGAATTTTGCATATAATATCCCCCGTGCCATACGATCTTTTTCTGTATCAAGACGGGCTTGGCAAATTAAACAGCTACATCGGGTGATAAAAGCCGACCATCGGCTGTTCGATCCTTTTTTACTAGGAATGAAAAAAGGGTTGTATTTGCTTTCCAAAGACGCCCTGAATGATTTCGTTTCCCTAACATTAAGCAAACTAAATCAAAGATTTAAACTGGCAGCTAAATTTTTATCCCTGGAATCGAAACTCGGGATCGACACATATTCGAACATGCAGGTGACGGTTCCCCTATCCGAAGTTCGACCACAGCTCAACAGTTATCTTCAGGCACGTACCAACCTGTCAATTTCCGTAAAATCTTTTTCTAATTTGCCGGATCCAATGTACAAGATTCACGGCCAAGAGACTTCCGTTTGTTCAGATGGAAAATTTATTTATCTGCCCGATGAAATCAGCAAGTTTTCTACAAAAGACGAAAACAAAAAACTCTATAAGTGCCTTGTGCGACTCGAGGCCGGACTCTATGAATTCGGCACCTTTGATTTTGACCTGGAAAAAGTAACAAAAAACGGCCTTAAATTTGAAGGAATGAAGGATCAACGCTGCGAGCAGGGTTCCAATTTGAACAATCAACATATTTCTGATCTGGAGCGTTTTTGTTCGTTATTCCCGGTACCGCATTTGGCAGAGGACCTTTTTACCACTTTCGAGCACGGCCGCATTCGATTTTTGCTCAACAGACAGTATCCCGGGCTTATCCGGAAGACCCTGCCGGTCCTTCAGCAAGAGGCCCTGGATATGATGAAACAAAAAGGACATGGGGATACTGTTTTTATTTTGTATCTCAAAATCGCTCTTGATGTTTCCATTCATAAATACGTTGATCTTGATAATAATACAGGCACATTTATAAAACAGATGGAAAAACGATTTATAACGGCAATGTCGGCGGACCCTACGGTAGAAACCTGTGCCGAACTGGTGACCATCGCCTTTCCAAGTATTGATACGCTTTTAAATGTGCCCGAACAGCCCGAAAAATCGGGAAAAATTTACCAATCCATGGGAACACCATTTGGATGGAAATTGCGATTCGATCTTTTCTTTATGTCTCACCTCCATTATGAGCAGATGGCAGCAAAATTGAGTGCTCAACTGGCGAAAAAGGGATATCGGGTATATAAATCGGATATTCGACGAAAATTGATCGCCAATAAAGGCATGATTTCCCATGAGGATATCAAATCGATCCTGCTCAACACCGAAAACACTATTAACCTGGATATGCCAGATCGTGAAATCTCCATTGATTTGTCATGGTTGGATCTTTCCCAATTGCTGAACAGCAAAGTCCTCACACCTTTGATCCGTGCCGATGATAACGGGCCTGTTTTTTGGTACAAAGAATGGGACTGCAACTTGAACGATTATCTAACCACCCACGTAAGGGTGCTGGACAAATCATTGCCGGAAGTCTCGGATGACTTTTATGTCAGTACCCTGAAGCAGCACCAGGGAATGGTTCAAAATATTCGTCATGCCTTTGAACTGTTACGGCCGGAAGGACTCATAAGATTGAGACAATGGGTGGAAGGGGATGAGTTTGATTACCGAGCACTTTTGGATTTTGCAATGGATAAAAAAGCAGGAAAACTGCCTTCCGACCGACTCTATATTAAGCACATAAAGCAGACAAGAGATGTGGCCGTATTGTTGCTGGTCGATCTTTCTCGATCTACCTCAAATACGGTTTATAATTCGAAAATGACAATTCTCAGCGTTGAAAAAGAGGCCATTGTTCTCTTTTGTGAAGCACTTCAGGTGGTGGGAGATGCATTTGCCATTGCTGGTTTCTCCAGCACCGGCCCCTTGGGGGTTGATTACCTGAGAATCAAAGATTTTGAGGAAAATTTGGACGACAGGGTTAAACAGCGCATTAATGCCATGGCGCCTCGGCGGAATACCCGGATGGGAGCTGCCATTCGTCATGCCACCTGTCAACTCGAAAACATTTCTTCAAAAGTCCGCTTGCTGATTATTTTGAGTGACGGATTTCCAAATGATATTGATTACAAACATAAATATGCCATAGATGATACTCGGAAAGCCATATTTGAAGCCCGGTCAAAAAATATATTTGCCCATGCCATAACGGTTCATTTTGCCGGTGATCCCAAACTGGATGATCTTTATGGAAACGTTCATCACAATGTGATATCTGATGTTCGCGAACTTCCAGATAAGCTGTTGCGTATTTATGGCAGCTTGACCCGACACTAAATGTTTAGATATTTGTTTCATTTCCAAAGGGTTGGCTTATTGACAACACTTTAATAAAGCATTAGTTTTGGAAGTACTTATCAATAAAGCGGAACCACCTCTTTTAAGAAAGACCCTTTTCACGAGGAATTCATATGAAACGCGTTCATAGCCGAGAAAAGGAACAATTTAAAAAACTGTTTAAGCAGGAAAACATTGATGCGTTCGAAGATCGATTTAAGATCCTTGAGGTTTTTCTTCAAACAGAGCGCCACCTCACCGTCAGCGAGTTGGTTCAGCTTCTCAACGATAGCGGATATTCGTTTACACCCGATTTTGTCAGAGATACTTTAAAGTTGATGTGTCGATTCGGATTTGCCCGTAAAAATAGATTTGATAATGGAGAAGTACGCTACGAACATCGACATTTAGGTCACCATCATGATCACATGATCTGTACAAAATGTAAACATATCTATGAATTCGAAGACGAACAAATCGAAAACATGCAGGTTCAGATCGCTGCGGCTCATAATTTTCATATGCTTCAACACAAGATGGAAATCTACGGTATCTGTTCCAAATGCCTCAAAGATCATATACAGCCCATGTCCCTGATTTATGCAAAACAGGGTGAACGGATGGAAATCAAAGAATTTACCGGAGGCGCCTCTGCACACATGAGATTATTATCCATGGGCTTAAGAGTCGGGGATAAGATCGACATCATTACCAACCTCAATAAAGGACAAATGGTGGTTGCTGTGGACTTCAATCGGTATGTTTTAGGGCACGGCTTGGCCCAAAAGATATTAGTAGAACCGGTTAGAAGCTAAACAGGGAGATCGGCTTATGTTGTTAAGTGAGATGAAAGAAAAGCAGACGGCAACCGTTGTCCGCGTCGGCGGAAACGGAGCTCTGCGCCGGAGGATTCTCGAAATGGGCATTCTCAAAGGCACAAGAGTTTATGTTGAAAAATATGCGCCATTGAAAGATCCTGTTGAATTGATCGTAAAAGGTTATCATGTGTCACTTCGTGTTGAAGAAGCTGCACAAATTACCGTCGAAAATGTAACATAATAAATTATAAATGATTCAAAAACGCCTTTCAATAGCCCTTGCCGGCAACCCGAATTCAGGCAAGACAACCATATTCAACAATATTACCGGCACCCGTCAGAAAGTTGGAAACTGGCCGGGGGTCACTGTTGAAAAAAAAGAAGGCTATATCAATAAAGCCGGGTATGATTTGAAAATTATTGATCTTCCCGGAACATACAGTTTAACCCCCTTTTCCATTGAAGAAATCGTTGCACGAAACTTCATTTTAGATGAACGGCCGGATGTTGTCATCGATATTATCGATGCTTCCAACCTTGAACGCAGCCTTTATTTGGCAACGCAATTGAGAGAGATCGACTGCAAAGTCTTATTTGCTTTGAACATGGCCGATGTTGCTCAAGCCCGTGGGATCAAAATCGACGACAAAAAACTTTCCGA
>Ga0209536_100006718_pt1 | contig 17527 bp, 10 predicted proteins | sample DeeMarSeWOR28_12_FD_187461 | JGI IMG/M metagenome (GOLD analysis project Ga0209536, IMG submission 187461) | Marine sediment microbial communities from White Oak River estuary, North Carolina - WOR-2-8_12 (SPAdes) (version 2) | ecosystem: Environmental > Aquatic > Marine > Intertidal zone >... | reverse complement strand
CTCCAGGCGTTCCTGCTTGCTGCCCTGGTTGGCCAGAAAAAGGCTCTTGTACTTGCCAGAAAATGCCGTGCCCAGACGATCCTCCAGCAGGCTGGAGCTGCGGATGATGACCGGCCTGTCACCCAGGTCGTCCAGGGCGGCGGAGACACCATGGATCAGTTCGGGCGGGAAAGGCGAATTCTTGAACAGCTGGATGATGTTGGGATACTCGCGCCGGACCGCCTCGATCTCCTTGAACTTCTGCTCGATAACATCCTCGAGGTCATTGTGGGCGACGAACTCGAGCACGCCGTCGGAGGTGATGTACCAGGTCTTGGGCACCTTGACGTCGCCCACAGACCGTTGCGGGGTGGCCGCTTGTTTCAGGATCCACTGGGCCAGCAGCAGTCCCGAACCCTTGCCGCCCAGCTTGCCGTGGCTGTTGGTCGGCATGATGATGCGGTCTAGCAGGTCGTGGAACGCGGAGATCTTGGCGTATTCCTTGGCGGTCTTGATGAAGTCGAGCTGCTCAGTCAGAAAACGCTGGCACAGCGATACCCGCAGACTCTTCAGGGTGCTCTCGGAGAGGTCGACCCCCTCGGCCAGCACGTTGTGGAAACGCCGCAGGCTGTCGGCGATCTCTGGCAGGGTCGAGCGCGGATTGCCGAGGATCTTCACGAAGAAGCTGACCTTGTCCTCTTGAATCCAGCGCCGCACACGCTCGAGGATCTCGTTCACGTACAGATGCTGTGCGGCGAGGTCGAACAGGTCGTCGCTCAGCAGGACAGCGGTGTTGAGGCGGCGGCGAACGGCGGGAATATTGGCGTCGTTGACCAGGTAACGCTCCGGATCCGCACTCGGATCCATTTCCTGCAGCATCGCCTGGGCCGCGGGGATGCCCACAGAGCAAAGGTGATTGAGCATCTTGCGGGCCACCCGCAGGTACAGGTTCTTGTCCGAATCGCGGAGCAGATCGATGGCCGTCCGCCAACCACGACCGACAGGCGTCGTTGCCAGGGACCTGGCCTCGGTCTTGTCCCAGCCCATTTGACGCACCCGCTGGATGAACAGGAATTTACCGATGGCGTCGGCCAGGCTCTGGATCAGTCTCACCTCTTCCTTCAGGAAGGGCCCCACATCGCTGACCGACTTCTCCATGGTGTAGTAGACCCTCAGTTCGCCCACCTCTTCATCCATGACCTCGATCTGCTCATGCAAAACCCAGTCTGTTTCGGTGAAGTCCGAGGACTTGTAAAGCTGCCCCTCGTGGAGCAGGGCGGCCTCGCACACTTCCGGATACTGCCAGCCGGGACCGATGGCCCTGACGACGGCGGGAAAGACCGCGGCCGGGGGCTGATCGGTATCCTTCAGCAGCATCTCGATGCGGTAGAGGCAGCTCAGCTCCTTGGCGCGCTCGCTGAGGGCGGCGAGCAGATTCTCCGCGGTCTGGGGATCCGACCCCAGGGCGCGCGGGTCCTCTGCCGGCTGTCCCTCACTGCTGCCGGTGCCGATGCCGTCCGGGGACAGCGCATGCTTACCGTCTGCGCTCCGATCTCTCTTCATGTCATTCATGTTGCCATTTCCTTCTGGAGTCGTCGCCGGGTCGGGTCCGCGCAGGATGACTCCTCGACCACTGCGACCGTCGACCCGAATGCTCAGGGGCGCCCGGCAACGTACATGCTTGACATGTCGCGTCTCGGCCACGGTCGGTTGGCTCTGCAGGTACTCCCAGTCGATAGGATACTCTTCCCGATGCTTGACCGACAGGTAGAGTACTTCGAAGCTGAGCAGGTTATGGAAGAAGTGCGAGCCCTGGCTGAGATCGGGGTTCATGTCCGGCAGAGACGATTCGACGATCACCCGGGCCGAGCTGACCTGTCCCCACTCCACCGGCACGCCCAGCCAGCGGTCGGAGCTGCCCCACCGCCCGAAGCCGATCAGCAGGCAGTGACGACCGGAAGTGATCAGGTCACGGTTCAGCTGTTCCAGCTCGGCGGCCATGCCGGCTGTCTGCCCGGGATCGAAGGCGTCGGGCTTCAGAAAAACCACATCGGAGATATCCTCGCGGGCCCCGTTCCCCAGGGCCTGGACCGAGGCCACCACGACACCCTCTTGATGCAGGTCCTCACCGCTGACCTCGACCTCATCGCTGGTCACCCGCATGGGACGCATCTGCAGGAAACCGAATCTGGCGCGCGGTTGCTGCTCGCCTGCGGTGTCGGTCCTGATCCCGGCAGGGCTTCTGCCTGCCGGCGCCCTGCCCCGCGGGGGCAGGGTCACGGCGAATTCAATCTCTACCGGTGAATCCAGGTAAGCTTCGGACAGTTCAAGCAACCTGCGTACCAGGTCGTTAAGTGGCAACGCCTGGGTCTGCAGCAAGGGAGCGAAGTCGAGCACCCGCGGTCCCTGCTGTCCCATGCCCGAGCGCAGCCGGTCCGAGCGAACGTCGTAGGTCGACACCAGCTGGTCCAGGGTCCCATCCCGCTCTGCCTCCTTCAAACCCAGACGTACCAGGTATTCCGTCTCCTTGATGGGATCCGGCAAAGGTGGTTTGCCCATGTTGACGGCCCAGAACTCGGTCTGGCTGAATTTGAGCCGTTCCCCGATATCTGCGTAGGGAGGCGGGGCCTGCGGGTAGGCTGGCGAGTAGGTCCAATTCAAACCCCCGTCGACGATCTGCTTGCCAAGCCCCAGGGCGAGATTGACGACGCCGTCTTCCGGTCGGGCGTGCCCGGAAGGATAGAAATTGTAGGAGCGCGCCACCCCACTGATGTGCGGGTAGAAACAGGTGTCAAACCTCTCACCCACGATTTCCTGGATCAAGACCGCCATCTTCTCCGTAGCGATGTCGCGTCCGATGGAGGCGGCGTAGCTCCTGGCCTGGCGGAAGAAGGTGGAGGCGTAAACGAACTTGATCGCCTCGACCAGGCGCTGGAAGCGGGTGTCGGTCTCGGGCTGGTTGTTAGGAATCATCTTGGTGGCATAAACACCGGCGAAGGGATGCGCGAGGGCGTCCTCGAGCAAGCTCGAGGAGCGCACGGCCAGGGGGCGGTGCACCCCCGCACTGAGAGCACGCAGGTCGCCCAGAAATCGTGACGGCAGGGTGGCCTGCTGGAAAGCATGGGCGATCTGTTCGTCATCGGCACCGGAATGAGCGATCTCTGCGAGGTTATTGTCCTGCAAAAAGGCGTCGAAGAGATCCACGCCGAGAACTGTCAGGGTGGGCACGGTCACGCTGAACTGCGGAAAGGCAGCTGGATCGAGGCCGGTCAGGACCTGGGTCCGCACAGCATTCAAACCGGAGGCCTTGCCTCCGATGGCACCGCTGCCGATGCGGGTGAAGGTCTGCTCGCTGCCCAGAAACCGGCGATCGAATTCGGGAATGCCGTTTTCCGGGGCCCGCGTCATGTCCAACTCCTGATCGGGGTTCGTGTCGGGTCCTGCTCACCGGGCTTTGGGCCCGATCTTGCGACAGCATTTCCGAGACTCAGACCCAGCCGCGATCACGACAGGCGGTGGCGACACGATCGATGGCAACCACGTAAGCAGAGTCCCGCATGTACAGTTTGTTGCGGCGTGCCAGGTTGCTGACGGCCATGAAGGCCGAGGTCATCTTCATGTCCAGCTTGCCAAGAACCTCGTCCATCTCCCAGTAGTAATTCATATTGCTCTGGACCTGCTCGAAGTAGCTGCAGGTCACCCCGCCGGCGTTGGCCAGAAAGTCCGGAATCATGAAGATCCTACGCTCGTGTATCACCTGGTCGGCTTCGGGGGTGGTCGGGCCGTTGGCGCCTTCGGCGATCACCTTCACGCTCGGCTTGATATGCTGGACGTTTTCCTCGGTGATTTGATTCTCGAGTGCCGCCGGCAGCAAGATCTCGACCTCCTGGTCGAGCCACGCTTCACCGGGCAACACCTCGTAACCGAGGTCACGCGCTTTCTGCTTGTCGATGCCGCCAAAGCGGTCGGTGATACCGCGCAACTCCTGCAGGTCCACGCCATCCTGCCTGCGGAACGAGTAGGAGGTCTGGTCTTCCTGGTCCCAGCAGGAGACACAAACGGTGCGTCCCCCCATCTGGTTGTACAGCTCGATGGCGTACTGGGATACGTTGCCGAAACCCTGCACACTGGCCCGGGTGTTCTCGGGCCTGATTTCCAGCTCGCGTAGCGCCTCGCGCAACGTGTAGACGACTCCGTAGCCGGTAGCCTGGGTCCTGCCTTTCGAGCCGCCCAGTCCCACCGGCTTGCCCGTGATCAGACCGGGATAGTGCCCGTCATGAATGGCCTCGTATTCATCCAGCATCCAGAGCATGTGCTGCGAGCTGGTCATCACATCCGGAGCCGGGACATCGGCCACCGGTCCGATGTCACGGGAGATGCGCCGGATGTAGGCACGGCAGATCGCTTCCTGTTCACGATTGCTCAGATTGTGCGGATCGCAGATGACGCCGCCCTTGCCACCGCCGAGGGGAATATCGGCCACGGCACACTTCCAGGTCATCCACATCGACAAAGCCCGTACGGTGTCGATGGTCTCCTGGGGATGGAAGCGGATGCCGCCCTTGCAGGGACCGCGGGCATCGTTGTGCTGCACGCGAAATCCGCGGAACACCTCGATGCTGCCGTCATCCATGCGAACCGGGATGGCGAAATGATACTCCCGCAGCGGTTCACGCAGCAGCTTGCGGGCACCCACATCCAGACCGATCACGTCGGCGATCTTGTCGAACTGGGCCTGAGCCATGCGGAATGGATTGAACGACTTGTCGGTGGCCATGACACTCCCCTTTGCCAGTGGTTACGCCGGCAAAGGTAAGATCATCGGTACCGGTTTCAAAATAAAATCAAGACAGCCACGCACCCGTGACCGGTCCCAGCTCAGGCCTGACGCTCGGCCGAGACCAGGGTGGGTTTGAGGATGACGGCGTGGCTGGTGCGACCGTCGATGAGCACGGTCAGCGGCGCTGCCAGCCGCAGGTGCCGCACATGCGTAGTCTCACTCGATGCGGGCAGCGAATCCAGCCAGTCCCAGTCGAGTCGGCCCTCTCCCTCGGCCTGGTTGACCGTCAGGTAACCCACCTGGAATGAAGTCAGGTTCTGAAAGAAATGGGTGCCCTGACTGGGCGTAACCTTGAAATCCTCAAGATCGGTCTCGACGATCACCCGGGCACGGCTGATCTGCTCCCAGCGCACGGGAATGCCCAGCCAGTGATCGGCCGACCCCCAACGCCCCGGCCCAATCAAAAGATACGGCCGATCCTCGAGCTGTAGCTTGTTGTTCAGGCTACCGATCTCGGCGGCGATGTTGACTGTTTTGCTCCGATCGAAACGCGACGGCGGCACGTAAACGATGTCCTGCAGGCCGTTGATGCGGCCGTTGCCCAGAGCAACGTTGGTGGCGCAGAACGCTTCGGGATCGGCCAGCAGTTCCGGCTTGATCTCCGGCGCCACGTAGCCGTCGGCCAGGGGCCGGATCTGCAGAAAACCGAACTGATGCGGCCGCGTCTTGCCGTCGCCCAGCACTGTGGCAAACTCGATCTCCACCGGGCAGCTCATGCTGCGGGTACCCAGTTCCAGCAACAGCTGTAGAACCTCGGCCAGGGGAAAGAGATTCGACTTCAGGACGTGGGCAAAGGTGACCAGGCGCACGCCCGGTCGCCAGATGCCGTCGTAAACGGCGTTGTTCTCGTGGGAATAGACCGACCCGACCGCTTCCAGAGTCCCGTGACGCTCGGCATCCTCCAGGTTCAGCAGGGCGAGATTGTGGTCTTCCTTCGTGTAGGGGTAGGCATCGGGATCGCTCGTGTCGATGGCATAGTACTCGCGCTGGCTGTTGTTGAGCATGTCCTTGATGGTTGAGAACTGGGGCAGGTTGCCGGGATGGCGCGGCGAGAACCGCAGGCACTTCCTGCCCTCCACGACCGTGCGCCCCATGCCCAGGGCCACACAGATGACCCCGTCATCCGGCTGCAGACCTCCGGTCGGGTAGAAGTTCGATGAGTGGGCCACGCCAGCAAAGTCTGGATAGTTGTAGTGCTCGTGCTGACGGCCGACCACCTGCTGGATGATGACGGCCATCTTCTCTTCCTCGACCCGGTTGCCCGTGGCGTCGAGGTAGGCCTTGGCACCCTGGAAATATGTCGAAGCATAGACCAGCTTGATGGCATCGCACAGCTGGTCCAGGCGCACCTTCACGTCGGGATGGTTGTTGGCCAGCATGTAAGTGTTGTAGACACCGGCGAAAGGTTGATACTGGCTGTCCTCGAGCAGACTGGACGAACGAACCGCCAGGGGGTACTGGACCTGGCGCAGGAACGCCTCGAGATCGCCGTAGATCTCGGGGGGTAATTTAAGGGCCAGGAATTCCTCGATCACCATCTCGTCCGTGATGTCGCCCAGCACCCTCTCGCGCAAAGCGCTGTTCGCCAGGAAATTGTCGAAGACATCGGTACCGACCACGGCCGTGGGGGGCACCCTGATCTCGATGCCGGCAAACCGGTCGGTGATGCCATAGCGATGCAGGATGGAATTCATGAAGGCCAGGCCGCGGGCCTTGCCCCCCAGGGAGCCGCTGCCGATGCGGACGAAATCGACACTGGTATCGAAAAGCTGCCGGGAAAAGTCGGTCACGATGCCGCGCTGGGACTCTTCACGAAAACGGCTGAAGGTGTCGATGAGATACTTGCGCAATTCGTCGATATCTCGGAATTCCGAGACCTTCCGGGGGCGAATCAACGAGGCCAGGGCGAACTCGGTGCGCGCACGCAGCCAGTTCGAGAAGTGATCGCGGTTGGCATGGTGGATCAGAGATTCGTCCGGGATCACCGCCAAAGCTCTGACGATCGACCGCAGGTTCGGGGCCCGGTCGATCTCGGTACCGTCGGGCAGACGAAAGACGAAATCGCCGAACCCGAAGTTATCCAGCATGAAATTGCGCAGATCCTGCAGCAGCGAGTGAGATTTCTTGTTGATGAAACCTGCACCGATCGCGTGGGCGGCCTGAGCCATGCTCTGATCGGTGGACTGGATGACGGCCGGGGTATGGGGATCGACCTTCTTGATCTGGCGGATGAACTGGATGCCGGCGTCTTCATTCTGCTCCCCGCGACGTGGAAACCTGGCGTCGCTGATGACACCCAACAGGTAATCCTTGTAATTGGTGTAGTAGTCCCAGGCTTCCTCGTGGTTATTGGCAAGCAGGATCTTGGGGCGGGCGCGCATGCGCAGCAAGCGGTGGCTGAGATTCATACCGTGCTGCATCAGCGAGTGCGTCTGCCGCAGAACCTCGGTGTAGAGCATGGGCAGGTAGGCCGAGTAGAACCGGACAGAGTCCTCGATCAGGATGATCGTCCGCACCCCGCTGTAATGGGTGTCGTGCTTGACGTTGCGGGCATCCTCGCAATTCTTGATGATGGCCAGTAACAGCCGCACGTCGCCTGACCACAGGAATAGACGGTCGATGGCATTCCGGTCGCTCTGCTCCTGGATGCGGCCGAGTTCACGGGGATTGAAAGCCAGCGTGATGACGGTCAGGTCCGGTTGTGCCTGCTTGATGGCGGCGGCCAGCTCGGTTGCCTCCATGTCACCGAGGCGGGTCATGGTTATCACCAGATCGAAGCGACGTACCTTGATCAGGCTCAGGGCTTCCTTGCCGTCGGAAGCCCGGGTGACATGGGGAGCGAAACTCAGGTGCAGTTCGCGGTACTCATTCAGGAGCAGTTCGGTCAGCCGCCCCCCCTCTTCGAGGGTATAGGCGTCGTACATCGAGGCGACCAGGAGAATCTCCTGGACTCGAAAGGGCATCAGGCTCTCGAAGCCTGAAAACCTTTCCTCGCCGCCGGCGCGGATCTTGTTCCAGAGATTCTCGCTCACACCATTCTCCCCGGTCCGGGCGGACCCCCTCGGGTAGCCAGGCAGACCCGGGCCGTCGCCAGGCGGCGGCTAGGCACCGTCGACTACTGGCAGGTATAGCACAGCATCCAGGTTCGTGCCAATGATGGCCGCCAGAATATAAGAACGGCGCGGTCGGGTGGCAGCTGCCAGCCAAAAACCGCGCCCTGCGCAGATGTCCGCTCAATCACCGCCGGGGATTCTGTCCACCGCGGTGGTGCTCAAGCCTTGAATTCGACGCCCTGGGCCAGGTGGATCTCCCCACCCCAGTTGACCGTGTTGGTCTGACGGCGCATGTAGGCTTTCCAGCTATCGGAGCCCGACTCGCGTCCGCCGCCTGTCTCCTTCTCGCCGCCGAAGGCGCCGCCGATTTCGGCACCGGACGTGCCGATGTTCACGTTGGCAATGCCACAGTCACTGCCCTTGGCACTCAAGAACGCCTCGGCCTCGGCCACACTGTCGGTGTAGACGGCCGAGCTCAATCCCTGGGGTACGTTGTTGTGGGTCGCCAGGGCGTCTGCAAACTTGCGGTACTTCATGACGTACAGGATCGGCGCGAAAGTTTCGGTCTGGACGATCTCGGCCGCATTGTCAATCTCGATGATCGTGGGCAGCACGAAGGTACGCCGACCGAAGGGCGGTTTCAGCACCTTGGCCCCGTACAGGACCTTCCCCCCCTGCTGCCTGGCCGCGGCGATGGCCTCTTCGTAGTCCTTGACAGCCCCCTCGTCGATCAACGGTCCCATCAGGGTTGCGGGATCCAGGGGATCGCCGATCTTCACGCGCTTGTAGTTCACGATAAGTTTCTTGAGGTAGGTAGCATAGACCTTTTCATGAATGATGAGCCGGCGGGTCGAGGTGCATCGCTGTCCGGCGGTGCCGACGGCGCCGAAAAATGCCGAGGCCAGGGCACCGGTGATATCCGCTTTCTCGGAGATGATCAGCGCGTTGTTGCCGCCCAGCTCGAGGATGGTCCGCCCCAGACGGGCTCCCACCACCTCGCCGATCCGCCTGCCCATGCGGGTGGAGCCGGTGGCGCTGACCAGGGGAATGCGCTCGTCGGAAATCAGGCGTTCGCCCACGCTGGAGCCACGCCCAACCACGACGGCACTGATCCCCGGCGGCAAGTCGTTGGCGCGGAACACCTCGTTGACGATGTTCTGGCAGGCGATACCGCACAGCGGCGCCTTGCTCGACGGTTTCCAGAGGGTCGTGTCGCCACAGACCCAGGCCAGCGCCGTGTTCCAGGCCCAGACCGCAACGGGAAAATTGAACGCGCTGATGATGCCGACCGTCCCCAAAGGATGCCATTGCTCCATCATGCGGTGCATGGGGCGCTCGCTCTGCAGGGTGGGGCCACTCAGGCAACGGCTCTGCCCCACCGCATAGTCACAGATGTCGATCATCTCCTGCACCTCGCCCAGACCTTCGGTCAGGATCTTGCCCATCTCGAGCGAAACGAGGGCGCCGAGCACGTCCTTCTTCGCGCGCAAAGCTTCACCGATCTGCCGTACGACCTCACCGCGCTTGGGAGCCGGGACCATGCGCCAGACCTGGAAGGCCTGCTGGGACTGCCGCATCACCTTCTCGTAATCCCGGGCGCCAGCTTGCTCGATCTTGGCCAGCAGTTCGCCGGTAGTGGGGCTGCGGACCTCGAGCAGGTCGCCGCTGGCGGCGAACCACTCGCCACCGCAATTGGCGCCCTTCAGGCGCGACTTCAGGCCCAGAGCGCGAAAGATTGTGTTCTTGGTCATCTTCTTCTGCTTGGCCATGATCGGCTTGCCTCCCAGGTCAAAAAATCTCAGTGTGCTCGGTACATTCAATCTTCAGATTGGCGAGTTCGTCGAGAACCGGATTGTAGATTTCCGGCTTGATGGGGCGTAGCACTCCCGGCGTCGTGATCTTGCCCTGCAAGATCATGTGCACCCCGATGGCCGCCGGCAGAGACACGGTTCGGGCCATGGCCGAATCGCCATCTTCCTGGCCGAACTCGATCAGGCGCGAGGTGATGCGCTCGTGCTTGCCAGCGGGATAGGCTGCGGTGAAATCGTGGTACAGCACGATGAGGTCGTGCTCACCCGGCGCGAAGGCCAGCCGCTCGAACATGAGTTCGCCCATGGCATCCAGGGGACTGATCTTTTCGACCATGAACTTCCGTTCGCTGAACATGCCGAGCCAGTGCAGATTCCAGGCAGGCAGGGCGTCCGGTGCCACCGCCATCTTGCGGGCGGCGGCAATCCGCAGATCCTCTTCGGGACCGGCTCCCAGGAATTCCCGCATGAAATCGGCGTACGTCTTGCCCGCCACATCGACCTCGTCCAGTTCCAGCAGACCCAGCTGGCGGTAGCGGTACATGCAGTCGCACCAGCCCATATTGCGGAGGGTGCCCCGGAATAGGGTCTGAATACCTTGCAGACCATAGACATCGAGGTATTCCAGCGAGTCGCGGTTGGGGTAGGCCTCGAAATCACCAAAATCCTCGACCTGCAAGATGTGCATGTCGCGAAAAAGGCGCTCTGGCCGGACCTCGACTTTGCGCCCGTTCAGCAGGTACTGTGCGCCGTTACGGCTAGCCAGCAACACGCCCCGCGGCGCCCAGGAAAACTTGTAGCCGAAGGGGTTGTCGTTGTCCTCCGGTGCCGGCAGCCCGCCACAGTACGACTTGAACGAGATGATCTTGCCGCCCTTCTGCCGCACGGCGTCGATGATGCGCATGGCCGACATATGATCGATGCCGGGGTCGACTCCGATCTCGTTCAGAACCACGACGCCGGCGTCGGTGGCCGGCTTGTCCAGCGCCTGCATCTCGGGTGAGACATAGCTGGTGGTCACCATCGGCTTCTTGCGCTCGATGCACATCTTGGCCACCAGGGTATGGAAGGCAGGAGGCACCAGGCTCACTGCCAGGTCGCAACCGTCGATGTAAGCCGCCAGCTTGGCCTCGTCCTTGAGGTTCAGCTCATGAGCCTTGCCGTTGGCATGCCCGGAGATCAGTTTCTCGGCTTTCGCCACCGTACGGCTGGCACAGATGACCTCGTGCTCACGCTCCAGGAGGTAACGGACCAGAGGTCGCGCCACCAGCCCCGCTCCCAGGACCAGCACTTTCTTCATGGGTTCCTCCTGTCAAGGATCCGTCCCCGCGGGACAGTGCAATTCCAGTTTCCACTCGTTGCAGGTGCCGACGCACCACCGGTGCCGACCTGCGGCGATATCAGGAGTCCAGATACTGCTGCAAGTAGGAATAGGGCGGCGTCAGCTGGCCCCGGTGGACGATGACCGCCTGGCGCAGAGCAGGTGGCAGGGCCAGCTCGGCATAAGAAGCGTTCCAGTCGGCCCGGGCCAGATCGGGCACCATGTCCCGCAGCACCCTGCTGAAATGGTCGGACGATTCCCTGGGCAACTCGCAGGGCAGGTTGTCGACGGCCATCACCACCGGACCGTTACCCTCGACGCCGGGCAAGGCTTGGCCGGTGACGGGATCGTACACATAGCAAGGCTCATCGGGATACGTGGCGCGCAGGGTCACCTCGCAGCTGCCCTCGATGTCGCAACTGATGTCGCCAATGATCTGCAGACGCGCCTGAGCGGTGGCGGTATAATTCTCGCGAACCCACTGCTTGGTCACCAGGCGCGGATATCGCTCATCCCAGTATATGGTGTTCACCAGAACATCAAGCTGGGGCAGATGCTCGGCAAAGGTGCCCCGGTATTTCTCCGGGTGCTGGTAATAGTCCTGCAGTTCGAATTCGGCTCCGGGCTGGCGGGGCGCAACCATGTTCGCTTCCTCGAAAACCACCGAAAGCAGGGGCGGCTTGCCCTGACCGCGCACCGAACGCTTGGGCAGCTCGGACACGGGAACCTCTGTGACGTGTAAGCAGTTCAGGATCTCCTGACAGCCCTGCGACACGTTACCATAGCCGGCCAGGCCGATGACCAGCGGATGCAGGGAGGGGTCGATTCCTCGTTGCCAGATGTCTTCGCCGATCTCGCGCAGGTGTTCGGTGGCGGCAGCCAGCGAATCGTATTCGTAGGCATGGCGGACCCTGCTGAACGGACTGGCCAGGCCCCGGGCAGCCAGACGCTGGCCCAGACTCCAGAGAGTTTCGATCATACCGGCGTAGCCCGCATGCCGGCTGAAAAAAATCAGACGCCGGCCCTGGGCATCGACAACCTTCTCGTAGTCGACCAGACTGCAGCCCAGGTCGAGCAATCGTTGCAGCATGGGCATGTTGTAAGCCTGGCCCTTGATCACGTGCGAGAAATAGACGTAGGTCTTGCCGGCTTGCAACAGTTCACGCGGGATTTCCTTGACCGCGAGGACCAGATCGGCCGCGCCGAGGTCCTCTGCCACCTCGATGCCAGCCTGCCGGTAGTCCACGTCCCGATAGATCCTGATTTCGGATGGCTGGACCCGGAAGCTCAGCTGGTGGCGGTGCTGGATGTCGGCCATATCCTGGGGGTTCAGGGGGGTGCGACGCTCCCAGGAGTTCTTGTCTTCACGCCGGATGCCGATGGTCGGGCTCATGATGCTCGCTTCGCGCTCCCTTCAATGCATTGTCAAGAGCACCAAACCTAGGATCCGGCCCGAGACCCGTCAAGGCGGATCGTCAACGATTCTGGGCACTTGCCACCGGAAGACGTCGCTGATACGGTGGCCGGGTCACCAGCAGCGATCACCCCTTACCCAGCCGGGAGTGCATCATGTCAGGCCACGGATACGCACAACCCATCCAGCAGGCCCTGGAGTTCTTCGACCGCACCCTGAGTGTGTTCACGGAGGAGGATTCGAGTTTTGCCCCCACCAGCGATCAGTACACGGTGGCCCAGCAGGTCGCTCATGTCGCCCACACCATCGACTGGTTCATGGCCGGTGGTTTCGGCGCGGGCTTCGACCTGGATTTCGCTGCCCACGACAAGGAAGTCCGCCAGTATCAATCCCTGGCCGAGGCAAGAGCGTGGCTGGCCCGCGCCATCGACGCCGCCACGGCGACCCTTGCCAGGAAGTCACCGGAAGAAATGATGGCATCCTTGCCGGAAGGAGGGGTGCTCGGCGGGGAACCACGCGCCGCCGTGGTGGGCGCCATCTGCGAACACACGGCCCATCACCGGGGCTCCCTGGCGGTTTACGCACGATTGCTGGGGCGACGACCGCCCATTCCCTATACCGATTGAACAGCCTGGTCGGGGCAGAGCGGACGAGCTGAAGACGGCGGCAATCGACCAGCCCGGGCTTAAGACCTACCAGAGCACCTGAAAAAGGCGACGGGACCGTCAGAGCCATCAGGTCGGGCCCGTCGCCTCAGTTTCTGGCCAGAATCAGGGCTCCGTTCGTTTCAGGTACTGGTAGAACTCGCCCTTGGTCGACAGAATCAAGGCACTCTCGGTGTCCAAGGTAACGGAATACCCTTCCATGGTCTTCAGAAACTCGAAGAAGCTGCGCGACTCGGCTGACTGATCGTAGGCCGCGGCATAGATGGTCGTAGCCTCGGCATCGGCGCCGCCCTTGATCTCCTGTGCCGTGCGGTAGGCCCCGGACTGGATGCGGGCGAGTTCACGATCCTTTTCACCCCGGATACGCGAGGCCTCTCCCTCGCCCTCGCTGCGGAAGCGGTCGGCGATACGACGCCGCTCGGCGATCATGCGCTCGTAGACCTTCTGCTGCACCTCGTCAACATAGTTGATGCGCTTGAACTGGACGTCGAGGATCTCGATGCCCAGATCCTCGGTTCGACTCTGGGAATTCACCAGGATCTCGTTGCGAATCTCGTCGCGTCCGACCTGGATGGGCGCGAGATCGACCAGATCCTCGGGCAAGGTATCATCCGACTCGGCTTCACGGTTGGAGCTGCGCACGACCTCGACCAGGTCGTACTTGGCGATCGCGTTGCGGGTTTCGCCGTCGAGAATGTCGTCGAGACGGGTCTGGGCACCGCGCTCGTCACGCAGACGCTGGAAGTAGAGCAAGGGATCGGTGATACGCCAGCGGGCGTAGGTGTCGACCCAGATGAAGCGCTTGTCCTTGGTCGGTAACTGATTGGCGTCGCCATCCCACTCCAGGAAACGCTTCTCGAAGCGATGCACTTTCTGGATGAAGGGAATCTTCAGGTTCAGGCCCGGACTCGACACCGGGTCGCCAACGGGTCGGCCGAACTGGGTGATGATCACCTGTTCGTATTCCTTGACCACGTAGAGCGGATTCAGGATGATGGCCAGAACGATTATGATCGCCACGGGAATCAGGTAACGCATGATCACTGACCTCCCTTCTGACCGAGACTATCGAGGTTGAGCAAGGGCAATATACCTCCCAGCTCGTCATCCACGATGATCTTGCGCTCGACCTGGGGCAGGATGCTGCGCATGGTTTCCAGGTAGATACGCTTGCGGGTCACCTCGGGCGCCCGGCGGTAAGCGGTGTAAACGGCGTTGAAGCGGGAGGCATCACCCTCGGCCCGGTTCACCCGGTCCAGGGCGTAGCCCTCGGCCTCCTTGATGGTCTGTAGCGCCTCACCCTGAGCGCGCGGGATGACCTTGTTATACTCGCTCTGGGCCTGGTTGATCAGCTTTTCACGCTCCTGCTGGGCCTCGTTGACCTCATTGAAGGACGGCTTGACCGGATCAGGCGGATTGACATCCTGCAGGACCACCTGGTCGACCTTGATACCGGTCTCGTACTGATCCAGCAGTTCCTGCAAGAGCTGACCAACCACCATGGCAACCTCGGCACGCCCGATGGTCAACACCTCGTTCACCGTGCGATCGCCCACGACCCGGCGCATCACCGCCTCGCTGAGATCGCGCAGGGTCTCTTGCACGTGGCGTACCCGGAACAGGAACTTGTAGGGATCGACGATGCGGTACTGGATCACCCATTCCACGACCGCAGCGTTCAGGTCACCCGTCAGCATGTTGGCTTCATCACCATAGCCACGCGTGGTGAACTGACTGCGGACACCGGCCGCGACCGTACGGAAGCCGAATTCATCCTTCAGCTGACGCTGGATGGGCACCTTGAGGGCTCTTTCGATCCCCAGGGGAATCTTGAAATGCAGGCCAGGATCGGCGGTACGCACATATTTGCCGAAGCGCAGAACCAGGGCCACCTCTTCCGGATCCACCGTGTAGAAACTTGTGAACAGCATTGCCAGGACGAGCACTCCCAGCACCACGAACCGCACAATCCCGCCTGAGAATTTCGGGAGCCGGATCTCGCTCGGTCTGGGAAAATCGTCGGAACCGTTCGACATCGGGACGACCTCCTGATGGGAGGTTGAGAGACCAGAATCACGAATTGTACTTCATCACTAACGGTAATACTCGAATCGTGCAACGAGTATTCACGAAATCCCGCAGTTGTAAGCAAAAGGCGGGGATTTTGCCCCGCCTTTACCGACCTGTCAGTTTTGCCCGGCCGTTACCTCCTGATCCGTTTCCGCGGTGCTCGCCAGCGTTGAATCAGACGTAACGCTCCATGATGATGTAGACCAGGGGCAGCAGGAAACCCAGGCCCATGAGCACACCCCCGCGGCCTGCCAGCCCCTTGCGACCTCGCACAAGAAAAATGCCGGTCAGGGCCAGGATAATGAGCACACCTGCGTAGGCATCGGCGATGCCGGTCCAGGGGCCCTTGCCGGTGTTCAGGTGCATGAAGTTCAGATCGAAGAGCAACGGCCGGACCCGGAAGCGTTCTCGCAAGACCTCGCCGGTACTGAGAGTGACCGTCACGGTGCCGTCAGGCAGAAACACCTGCAGCTTGTCCTGAGCGGCGCGCCAGGTGCTCTTGACGGGTTCTGCCAGCTGCAACCGCTGGAGCACGGCCGGGACGATCTCCTCGGTGGGACCGATCACAACCGGCTCGATGTTGAAAACCTCGCGGCTCCGCTCGTAATTGGTGTCCCAGTGGTGAGCATGGTTCACGACGATGCCGCTGATCGCATAGACCAGGGTCAAGCCCACGGCGACAAAGCCCAGCTCGCGGTGCAGCCAGAGGCAGATCTTCCGAAATGTCTTCATGAACTAGGCTTCGCCCTCGGATGCTTCCTCGGCTGGCTTGTCCATGACCACGGCACCGCTACCCGTCACCTGGTACAGGGTGACACACTGGGTCACGCTTTCGGGATCGAAATCCTTGCCGGCTTGTTCGGCCTCGTAGGCGCAGACCTTCTTGGAGGTCTCGAGGTCCAGCTTGTTGGCGGTGAAGACACCCTCGGCCATCACCAGCTCGCCCACGATTTCCGCTGGAAAAACGATCACGCCGTCCTGCACCTTGATCCGGATGGTCTCGCCTTCCTTGTCCGAAGCGAGCTCAACCCAGCAACCGCGATGCTTGCAGACCGCCACCGCGGTGCCCTCGACCCTCACGACTTTGTCGACGTAGGCATCGGGATCACCCAGGACCTGGCTGATCAGCACGGTGTCGGCAGCGCTCACGCCCTTGCCGTAAACCTTCTCGAGGGCCGCAGCATTGCCAGCCGTGAGCAGTAAGGCCAATGTCGCCATCACCAGAATGCAACTCTTGGTACGCATTTTCTTCCTCGCCTTTCCTAGTTTCAGGAATCCAAGCACCCCCCTGACCACGAAAATTGGGGTTTTCCGCCCCGTTTTTCAAGCGGGAGCGGAAAAAAATACAACTTGCCATAACCCGCCCGGCGGGTCCGAGTTCCCTAAATAGATGCGGCCAGCTATGGCGTGGTGAACGCTGGGCAGCTCGCCGGCAGGTCCTGCTGCCCGGAGCCGCACCGCTGACGAGCCCGACTTCGCCCGAGTGGACGGCCGCTCAATCCGCTAAAGCGAACCTGAAGGCTGCCGCCAGGCCATTGCGCCAGTTCATCCAGTTGTGACCGGCCGCACGTACCTTGAGCGCAACCGGCACGCCCTGCTTCTCGAGCACGCTGACCAGGCGCCGGTTACTGTCCAGGAACCACTCCAGACTGCCACATTCAAGATACCAGCTCAACCCGCGCGCCTGTCGGTGGCCGGCGGCGAGCACCTCTGCCCGCAACCACTCGCCCCCCTGAAAAGGATCGGAAAGATCCTGATCGGGCGAGAACAGAAAGGCTCCCGACTGCGCGACCACCTTCTGGAACAGACGGTCATTCTCCCAGGCCAGGATGGCGCTCAGCAGCCCCCCGAGGCTGGCTCCCCAGGCAACTCTTTCGCCGTTGCAGCGACATCGTGCCTCCACCGCCGGTAGCAGCTCCTTTGCCAGGAACTGTCGATAAGACTGGTTGAAGGCATATTCCCGGGTACGCTCGCGCGGAGGCACGAAGACCAGATGCGCAGGTCGCACCTGCCCCGCGGCCAGCAGGCGATCGAACACCTGGGGCACCATTCCCCAGCCATAATACGCCTTGCCATCCTGGAACAGGATATGGGGCAAGGCCTCCTCCACATGGCCCGCCGGTGAGTAGACGAGGCAATGTCTATGCTGATCGAGGATTTGCGAATGCACACGCATCCGGCGCACCTGACCGCGTGGGCGCGCGCCACCCACCTCGGAGAAAGGATCGGAACGGTAGGCGGGTCCAAACAGACTTCGTGCGTAATGCCACCAGGGATTCAGGGGCGGATGGGTATTGTCCGGGTCAGGGCGCGGCTGTCCGCTTGCAGTCAAATAGGCGTACTCGAAATAGACATCATCCGGCAGGGAGAACGGCCG
>Ga0209536_100006717_pt1 | contig 17528 bp, 10 predicted proteins | sample DeeMarSeWOR28_12_FD_187461 | JGI IMG/M metagenome (GOLD analysis project Ga0209536, IMG submission 187461) | Marine sediment microbial communities from White Oak River estuary, North Carolina - WOR-2-8_12 (SPAdes) (version 2) | ecosystem: Environmental > Aquatic > Marine > Intertidal zone >... | reverse complement strand
GCGAACCCCCGACAATCCCATTCCCAAAAAGACGCCTGCAAAGCCAATCCAGACAGCCCCTTTGATTGAAAGACCGATCATACCCCATCGTAATGCTGCCCAATTACCGACTAGTCCCGTATCATGTGTCAAGCCGACCGTTTGACCATAAGTCATTGATCCACCGAAACCCATTGCCACAGTGCCTAATGCCACGGCACGTGCCACATTTAGCAATGGCGCATTCGGACACAGTAAGAATACTAATGTAAGGCTCACAAGCAGACCGGCAATCATCGCCCCGGTCTCGTGTCCGTATTGCCCACGGATCCCCCAGGCCATTCCTCCAGCCATCGCCGCAAACAACACAGGTTGCCACCAGGAGATGTCTTTATGCTGATCACTAATGTCCATAATCATTACCTTTTCTAAAAGAAACACTAAGATTGAACGTATCATTCTCCATAATTGTAGAGCGTAGGTAAAGGAATCAATTTCTTCTTTGTATACTGCTCCCGACTGAAATTTACCGTTCCTGCGCGGGCAAGCGGCTTTAGCAAAACAAGTTATGGTTTCGCTCATGGGAATTTGCCACCCTGAAGGGTGTAGCTCAACGCGGTGCAAAAAGGAAGCTTCCTACGCACAACTTGGCACATCAAGGGAAAGACTACAACCGTTCCCTGACGTCCGCATTCAGATTAAGGCAGTCTAGCAAAACCCTGCTGGCTTCGGCTGGCTGCAACGTCCATCTGCGGCGTTGGCCTCCATCGACGATGCTCACATCGCCTGCTTCGGCCGCCTTGCAGTTGGACGCTTCGCTCAGCGCCCTCCCCGCTCAAACGCCGCGGAGGCTCGGGCCGACGCGATGGTTTCGTTAGAGCGCCTGAAGACAATTCCTTGAGCCTTTGTTTTGCTACTGGTCCGGAAGAAGGGCCTCTTCAAGGCCTCTGTATGGCCATTCTACGTCGCGGATTTCGCGATTGAGAAACGGTCAAAGATGGGGTGCAATTGGGCACCCACAAGTATGAGTTATTTCTTTACAGGCCCTTAGTTTCAAGATCAACAAAAAAAGCCCAAGAGTTTGTCGTGCTCTTGGGCCTGGTCAAGTTTACTCGGAAAAAGAATCTAACAGGACATGATTCCCGAGTTGGAGACAGACCAAGCCCGCAACCCCATCACTTGAGGCATCATTCGGACTCTGGTGATTGTCAACCAACTCGGCATAACTGAGCTCCTCTAAAGAATACTTCCTAAGTAATTACTCTATATCGGCACAACCCTGCGTGTCAATCACAAATCTCAAACTCGCTTGGCCTTTCTTTTGCCAGGCACCTTGTACACGAAATGGCACATCCTGCTGTCTCGTAAAATGCCCTGTTAATGCGCCGTGTAATTTGCCATCGAAAGCCGCGTCGATTTCCTCAAGGTCCTTCAGCCCGAAGATGAATGCAATGGCAATCGGATCGGCCCTCCATCCTGTATGGCCTTCGTAGAATCCGTACCATTTTGCGTAGTACATCACCATTTCTCCGATAAACAAGGTAGACAGTCTCTTGACAAGGTCTTCGCGCTGCTGCTGATCCAGGTGTGAGTACTTCCTGTCGAGATAGTCTCTCTCTTGCTGCTCCAATTCACGATCGATCCGAACGGCCAAGGCTCCGTCGAGACCGTCGGCAAATATGGACTCCTGACCGCCTCTGGTATATTCCACTTTCACAGATATCTTCTTGCCGTTGTAAAAGATGGGAGGGAACTCGGCTCGGTGCGCCTGGTTACTGAGGTTGTTCTTTTGCTCGCGGTTGCATTCTGTGAGGTTGAGCAGGTGAAACAGCGGCTTTGCCAATTGAGCGTGTGAAAGGCCCAGACTCCGGGCGAATCGATTGTCCCCTTTCAAGACAGAAATGACGTCCTCGTCTTCGGCGAGAAAGCCGCTCGTGGAAAGTCTGTCGGGACGCGCCAGCTCTGTGATCTCGGCAATCGACCTCCCGGTTATTGTTCTTGTCCGGTCAAGCTCGAGTTCGCAGTGGAATCCCGTTCGCGCCAGGGTCGGAAAATCGTCCGCATTGACGTAGAGTTGCCGTCCTTCGCGTTCACCGTTTGCTAGAGTGACGGGGATGAGCATGTATTTGTCATCCTTCGTCGATGTGACGACTGTTTCGCGTCCATCGTCTGTCGTATACGGCGACGGGACAGACGGCAGGCTGTCAAAACGATGAGGGCACAGTGCATAAGATCTGCCCTCAAAGGTGATCGGGGACGTATCTTCTGCTGCTGAGACTTGACTGAGACCACCGCTGTCGGTTTCTTGGGCCGGTGAATCCGGCGGCAGAGAGCTGCGACCGGATTCAAGCGTCTTTAGAACCCATTGGGCCTGTCTGCGAGAGTGGTCGGGACCGCTTTCGAGCAGTCTGCGCAGAGGTATTATGGATATGCGGGAGTCGATCCTGACCAGAGATACCGCCGCTTCGTTGCGGACCATCCAGTTTCTGCTCTTGAGCGCCTCAACGAGCGGCTCGATCGCTGCATCCGACTTGATCTGGCCAAGCGCCCAGACCAGATGCCAACAGATTTCGCAATCCATGTCACTGCGCATGTTCGAGACAATCGCATCAACAGACGGTTCTCCGATCTCTGCGAGAGCCCGGCTGATTTTGATGCGGACCATACCCTTCCAGTCTCCCAGCATTTCTATAAGATGCGCCGGCGCCCTCGTTGACTTCATTTGGCCCAATACCTCGAGGGCACTCTCAACAACGTATCGCTCCCTGTCTCTCAAAGCGTCTATAACCGCCTGTTCAGCGGTCTTGCCTCCGATCTGGCCCAATGATCTCAGGACGGCACGCCGAATGGTCCAGTCCTCATGGTCGAGATACCGAATCAACGGGCCCAAGGCACGTTCGGATTCCACATTTCCCAACGATTGGAGAATGTACCGTTTGATTCGATCCTCCAACTTTGTGTTGTCGAGAGCTGCAAGGAGGCCGTCGACCGCTTTGGCCGACCGTATCTTCGACAATGGGTCGCATGCCCTGGCGGATATCCAGTGGGAATTCTGATTCAGCGCCCGGAGGAGCGGATCGACGGCGGGTTCTCCAATCCGCACCAACTCTCCGGCCGCTCGATCCCAGGTTCTGCCGTCCAATTGCCTTATCAATTCCTGGATTCTCTTCTGCGACCCCAAAGCCTCGCCTTGGTTTGCCCCAAACCCACTGCAACTGAACAAAACGACAATCGCAACCACGGTAGTGAAAGATTTCATTAGTCTTACCTCATGTCCTTCGGCTATCACGTCTTTCAACTGCCCATTCGCTGCCAATCATGACGAGACGTTCAGGAATTCGGTTGACACAAAAAGCCAGAGATTCTTCAGCAATTCTAAATTCTCCGACGTGGATGTCCATTAGGGATCTTGTCGAAAAGCCCAAAAAGTCTATTGTTTGCAGTATCTCAGCAAATTTTTGGATTTTCGCAGCTGTCCGCATTCTTGGACGCATTACATCCCGCTCCTGCTCGACGCAGTCAGTTGATGACTGTACAATCTCCAACACTGAGATCAAGGTGGTGGGGAGGCCCCCGCCCTTCATTGCCGCGAATACAGCGTATGCCGGTTGAAAGGTGATTGACTCATGGTTCAGGGAATCAACAGACGACAGCTCATGCATTTGGGTACAGCTCTGGCGGGAATCGGAATCTGCAAGGCAGGTCAACACACCGAGGTTTCAGAGCAAAGAAAGCAGACATGCCGAGAGCCGGCGCGGGATGTTCCCATCGTCGAGCAGGCAGACGTTGTAGTCTGCGGGGCCGGGCCCGCCGGCGTAGCCGCGGCGATAGCGGCGGCCAGGAGCGGTGCGAAGACGAGATTACTCGAAGCCAATGGCTGTCTCGGCGGTGTGTGGACGGCGGGCCTGCTTTGCTGGATTCTCGATTTGAAGGACAAACCCGGACTGCTCGTGGAAATAATCTCGAGGGTCAAAGAGCGACAAGCCGGCTACGTCAATCAGCCGGGCTACTCATTCGCCTATGACGTCGAGGCGATGAAACTGCTTCTGGAACAGATGTGCGCCGAGGCAGGCGTCAAAGTGCAGCTGCACACGAGGGTCGCCGCGGCCGCGCGAACCGAGCCGGATCGTCTGACTCTTGCCATAACAGAATCCAAATCGGGCAGGCAGGCATGGGCGGCCAAGGTCTTCATCGATGCCACTGGAGACGGCGATCTTGCGGCACAGGCCGGATGCGGTTTCGATATCGGCCGTCCCAAGGACGGCAAAACACAGCCGATGAGCATGATGGCGATACTCGATGGAGCTCGATATGAACAAATCAGGGAATTTGTTCGCGCCACGGAGAAGGACAGCAACGTTCCAAAGCTAAAGCTCCTCGCAGAACTTCGAAAGGCTGGAGTGGATCCGTCATACGGCAAGCCGACTCTCTTTCGGATCCATAACGATCTGTTTTGTCTGGCGGCAAATCATGAATACGACGTCTTGCCCACGAGTGCGGCGGATTTGACCGAGGCCACGCTCCGGGCGCGGGCTGAGATAAACCGCATCGTCGAGGCTCTTCGCAGAAAAGGCGGCGTGTGGAAAGATTTGCGTCTGGTCGCGACAAATGAACATATCGGCGTGCGCGAAGGTCGCCGGATCCACGGGATCTATAAGGTTTCGGCGGCGGACCTGACACAAGGTATCACGCACGAAGATTCGGTTTGCAGAGTATATTTCGGTGTGGACGTCCATTCGGTAAGTAGGAGCGAGGGCAAGGGAATCACCAGGACGGGCGTACGAAGCCGGGCGTATGATATTCCGCTTCGGGCCCTGATCGCCGTTGATGTCGGTGGCCTTATGATGGCCGGTCGATGCATAAGCGGCGATTTCATCGCGCATTCAAGCTACCGGGTGACGGGTAACGCAGTCGCTATGGGTCAGGCCGCGGGAGTCGCGGCCGCAATAGCCGCCAAGTGTGATTGTCTTCCCAGTGATCTGTCGTGGCAGCAGGTAAAACCCGAATTGGCACAACTCAATGCCCTGAATGCCTGATGTCTCTTTCCACAACTGAAACCGACTTTAGGAGTGAACGAATATGAAGAAGTCAGCTCCATCTTATTGACCAGATCACGTATCACCCCTGCACCAAGAATCCGGACACGAGCTACCCTGAGGTTGAAAAACTTCGCCTGATGGTTCATGAGTTCTCACCGCGGATCACCATCCGTCAGGGAGAGAATGGCTGCCCTTCCATGCGGCGAAAAACCAAGGCCCTTCGAGGCCATGACTGGACGGAAATCTCACAGGCAAAATGGGCTTTGCGCCGCTTGCTCGGTGATCTCGGCTGCGATATCGAGTCGTCGTACTTTGCCATTATGGATATGAAGTATCCTGATGAGATGAATGCCAAGGGATTATTGAAATCGAGTGATGATCAAATGGTCGAGTACGCCAAGCAGGCGTATTATGCGGTGCAGAATCTCGCCAGCGTTTTTGATTCTGATCTTCACCGTGTAAAAGATTTCGGATGTAAGGCGGATACGACACAGTCAGTTTCGGTATTTGAATACAAAAACGTGAAGACCGGATTTCATGTTGTGACGATGTCGCTCGATGGAGACATCCCCTCCGACAACACGGCCAAGACTAAGGTGGATTTTGTCTGCTCGAGTCTCAAAATCAAGACACCGGTTTACGTGGACCTCCGTGAAGGTGTAGTATATAGAATCCCTAAAAGGCACGTTCGTTTCCAGGGTGAAAAGAGCACGTTAAAGGCAGTCCCCATTTATGATTCACCCATTGTGATAACCGACCGCGCGAATCTTCACATCATTGCGACAAGTGAGTAACGGCTTGAGAAATCATGAGGTTTAAAGCGAACGGCACTAGGTAAGACCTCTTCTCCTGTCCTAGGCTCTGTCTATGAACTCGATCTGGCTTCGAGTGGCTTATTTTCTTTGTCACTTTGATTTTCATGTACTCTCCAGGGTAGTGAATCCCCGCGAGCAAAACCATAGCCTGCTATCGTAAGGACGCTTGCCCGCGCAAGAAGGAGAACTCTCCATCGGCATCGCCGTAGTCAGATTTCATCGTCATCTAGACTGCGCTGCCCCTCAAACGGTCCCCACTGAAGACGCTCTTTGGCTTTTCTGTCCATCTTGTAGGCCTCAGGATCATAATCCGGGTTTACCTTTGGGAACCGTGCCCCCACCTGGATCAAATAGTGCATCATCTGTTTGTAGAGTCTTTGGTGCTTCTCCGGATTCTGCTGGGCGATATTGGTCACCTCGCCCATGTCACAGGAAAGGTCGAACAACATCGGAATATCCGGTCGATGGTAAAAGTGGATCACCTTGGACGAACCAGAAATCATTACCGAATGCGGAACCGAACTTCGATAATGTGGATAATGGAAATAGAGATTGCGATTCAGGAAGGTCTCGCCCGGCTCTTCTCCAGTCATGTAACCTGCGAGACTGACACCGTCAATGTTCTGCAATCTCTTCGGGTCGCCACCGGCCCAATCAACGAAGGTGGGCAAGAAATCATAGTTGACCACATTACCGTTAAATACTGAGCCCGGCTCGATCCCCGGCCCCTTGACAATCATGGGCACCCGGATGCCGCCATCCCACAGCCACCACTTCCTTGCGTGTAACGGCTGCTTGAGGCCAGGCTTGAGTTGGAGTTCCTCGTGTCGGTAACCGTTGTCAGCAACGACGATGAAGTAAGTTTCATCCTCAATCCCCAGCTCTCTGGTCTTGTCGATCACCGCGCCGATCCGACCATCCAGGTCCTCACCCATCCCCAGCCAGATTGCGGGGTCGTCGTTCCGGTTGATGGTTTCGGGATGCTTGTTATTCTCCTTATACCAGGCCTGCACAAGTGGGTGCTTCAAGTATTTTTCACGAGTTTTGTCAAGGCATTCCCGACCTGCATGCATGGCATAGTGAGATATCTGAAGGTAAAAAGGATTACCCTTCTTCACCTGGTCCTCCACGAAGCCAATCGCCTTTTCGGTAACGCTGAACATCAACTTGGGATCGGACATGTCCTTGGGTAGCCGCTTGGGCGTTGGCTCCCCCTTCTTCAGGCCCGCCTTCAGCGTATTGCCGGGGTTATTGTCGGTATCGCCATCATGTACGACGTAGCCTTCCTTTCCAGGATCGCCCCTCATGTGCCATTTGCCGATGTGAGCGCTGACATAGCCCAGCGGCTTGAGAGCCTCGGCAACGGTGACCGCGTCATCGTCGAGTTCCATATCGGACACGTTCGGAACAAGCGGAAACTTCTGATACTCCTTCTGCGTGTCATAGTAGGGCTCCTTTGACCCTAAATACACAGTGAAACCGCTGCGTGGATTAGACTGCCCCGTCTGCACGCACGCACGAGCAGGTGAACACTGTGGAGATCCGTAGGCATTGCGGAACTTCATCCCCTGACTGGCCAGCTTTTCAACGTTGGGCATCTGCAGCACAGGCATACGCGAATTATCCATGGAGTCATCCATGGCAACCGGTGATCCATTCCAGGCCCAGTCATCGATATAGAACATGACAATATTGGGCTTTTCTGCCGCGTAACAACCTACCGACATTATCAGGCCCAAAACCACCACAAACCGTTTTCTCATGGTGCATTCCTCTTTCTAGTTGCCTGCCTTTTATCTTGTTTCTTTTTGGTGTACACGGCTGGAAGTGTAGCATTCCAACGATCCACTTGTTTTCTGAGGATAGATACTATATCCGGATTCTTCCCTTGTACATTAAGAGTCTCTCCTGGATCTGTGGCCAGGTTATAAAGCTCTATGGCATTACCTGAAACATGCAGTTTCCAATCCCGTGAAAGCATTGAAATTTTGGCATTGACATTACTGGCTTTCCAAAACAACGGGCCGACGCGCGAACGATCTGCGCCCAGCCAAATATCCGAAACGTCTTCGCCTTCGAACATGTCGGCATTGTCCGAATTCGATATCCCGGAAATACCTGCAACGGCGCACACGGTAGGCAGCCAGTCCATCCCGGAAAAAACCGAGTCGCGATTGATCTTACCGGCAGGCACCTTTCCCGGCCAGCGGATGATAAACGGTGCACGCACACCCCCTTCCCACTGGGTGTGTTTTCCACCGCGCAGCCCGCCGGCATAGCCCAACATATTACGTGACGGATTGTGTTTGAGGGACGGGTCCGTGGGTTTGCCCTTGGTCAAAACCGGGGCGGGACCCTGGTCGCTGGAGAAAACTACAATCGTATTGTCGCGCAGTCCCAGTTCATCGATCTTCCGAAGCAACCGACCCACCTGAAGATCCAGGGAGTAAACGTCTCCCAGATAGTTGCGCATGGAGTCATTCAAATCTCCGCCGATCCGTTCGCAAATGTCGAACTTTTCCTGCATATGTATACCGAAATCACTGCGATCCACAACCACATCCTTGAACCGATTGGCCAGGGACGCCGGCGGATCTACGGGATAATGGGTGATGTGCCCCCAAACATTCACATAAAATGGAACGTCTTTATTGGCTTCAATAAAATCTACGGCAGCCTCAAACAACCCGGCATCCCTGCCTCCGGGGTCCGTTCTTGTGGAGCCGATAGTGCCTATCTGATCGATTCCGTACGTACCATTCTTGTCTTCGCGACCCATATGCCATTTGCCGAAGTGGCCCGTTCGATAACCGGCCTGTTGAAGCAGCTCGGTTACGGTCATACGCCCGGCAAATCCAAACTCAGCCATATACCTGGGATAGCTGGCCGGGTGCCTGCTGGTCATGAATCCCGTACGGCTCGGACAGCAGGTCACACCAGTGACATAGAAACGGTGGAACCTCGTTCCTTCAGCGGCCAGCTTGTCGAGCTGCGGTGTCTGCGCATAGGGATGTCCGTAGCAGGCCAGATCGCCGTACCCCAGATCGTCCGCCAGAATAAAAACGATATTTGGTTGCCGGGCCGCGCAAGGGAAACACAGACCAGCGACCATAAGCATCGACCATAGCACACACCTTGACAACCACCATTGCGGAACTTGCTTTACTGTCATTGGCTGTTTTTCCATCGTGTCCCTTATTCTGTGTTTTCTTGACATGTGCAAGACTGTTTCTTACTCTCAAGCGATCTTGCCTTCTCGCCCGCCTCTGGAACGGCACTCGCAGTCGCATACACATAGATCCTGGGCTTGGAGCTGGCGCCTGAGTACATGTAGAAAGTGTCATCTTCGAGATAGAACTCGGCCGAACGGTAACGTTCGTTAAGAGCCGGTGGCGGATCCATGAGGATGAAGCGCTCACCTCTGTTTCCCACTGGACTGAGTTCGCGGTCCACCTCTACGTATTTGATGTTGCCGCCTCTCCAACCGGTGTGATCCTGATAGACAATGAAGTTTCTGCTTTCCCACTGTAATAGAGAGGCGCAATATAGATCGTTATTCTCTCCCGCGACCGGCTCCACTAACGGCGTCCTCAATTGAATCCAGTTCTCGGCATCCTTTGAATGAGCCAGGAAGACACATTGAATCCCTCTTTCTTCAACAAATCCCGAATAGAGCATAATGTATTTACTGCCGTATTGTTTAAGAGGATATTCGTAGACCCTGGTGTAGTTGGCGTTGCGAGTGCCGCTATTTTTAGCATCAACGCTGACTCCCCTGTACTCGAAGCCAAGTCCGTCATCACTGGTCCACAATTCAGTTCGCTTGTTCGCCCTGTGGCCCCACATGTAGAATCTGCCTTCTTCCTCGATCCAGCGGATATCCGGGGCCGCCGGACCCTCTATCACAGGGTTGCCTTCATACTCTTTCCAGGGACCCTCGATGCTATCGGAATACGCCATGCCGATACCAATGTGCTTATGAGGCGCGTAGTACAGATAGTACCTTCCTAACGGAGTCTTAACGCGTCCTTCCATCTTGACTATTGAAGGATGTTCCAATTCTCCCGTGGGAGCCCAGGAAAGGCGATCCGGGTGGAGGGCGACCCCTTTGAGAGTGAATTCAGGTAAAGGCCCCGCTCCCTGGGTTGAATATGAAGAAAGGAGAAGGATGGTTAAACCAAATTGCCTGATCGTTGTCATCTGCTCATCTACCTTTGTATGGACATCAGTCTTGCACCGGGCTCCTCCATACGATTTCGGTTTTCTTTCCATCCTCCCGGAAAATAACCAATCTTCTGGATGCGGTAATTCCCAGCTTGAAGGGGCCTGGACCTGATACCGGACGGGTTTCATAGATGATTACCTTCGGACGGCCGGGTTTTTCGCGGTGGATCTGTAGTTGACCATCATCCAAAGCGATGTAGAAACGGAACGGAACGGGATGGGGTTTGGGCCTGTTGGCTTTCCCATTGGTTCCCCAGATTCTGCCTTCACTGTTACCGACAGTACCACTGTTGAGTGCAAGCGATCCATCATCTGCCAGGCTGAGAAAGCATTCCAGCTGTGGAAAATTGCGGGTATCCCCGCTACTGAAAGTCTCCCCCTCGTTCAAAATCACTTGATGGATCTTATCCTTCCAGTCCCCTATACGGCTCTGGGAAGCGTTACCGACTTCAATGTTGATTTCCTCGGATGTGCGCAAACCGTTTTTGTCCACTGCCACCGCCTCAAGGTGATATAGCCCGGTCTCCAGAGATTTCAGGAGATCCTCGCTGGAGCCGCTCCAGACAAATAGATCTCCCATCTTCTTTTCTGCATTAAGAACCAATCCATTGAGACGAAGTTTTACCTCTGGAACACCATTGCCGTCAGTGGCCTCTACTTCCACACGAAGATCGGATCCCTCCGAAATATGCGCACCGTCTGTGAGGTTTGCAAAACGCAGTTTCGGGTAATCCCCTTCCTCCTTTATGGTTTCGACTTCTTTTTCCACATATTTCAGTGTGCTGTTCCAATCCAGGCTGTTGGCCCTGGCCCCTATTTGTGTCTTGTACTGGGGTGTAAGAACAGCTGCGTACGCCTTCCACTCCTCAACGGCATCCTTCAGGTGGGCCACGGACTGCTCGAGGTACTCGCTATCCTCTCGGCGACTCTCACGGTACAACGCCAGCTTAGCCGCACCGCGCATCTTGTCCGCATAGTAGCGGCCAAGGAAGGCCATGCTTTCAATATCGTTCAGTGTTTCCTTCAACTCCACGTTATCACCCATTTGTGCCCGCAATGCTGGCAGAGCTTCCAGCGCAACCGTAGCGTACCCATCCAGGTTTTCTGCCACCTGCAGGGGGGTGACACCCTTTAATTCTTCCCCGGCAAGATAGGCCCTCGCCCAATCTTTAACTGATATGCACTGAGGATCCGGTGCATTCTCTATCCGGTTCAATACCATGGCCGGGCGATCAAAGTGATAACCATCCAGGGTCAGAAAACCCGAGGTCCGTCTGCATCCTTCTGCACAAAAGGACCCGTCCGTTGGAGACCAGACGGACCGATTCAGCTGCGGGATGACTTCGGAGACCGTTTCCCAGGCTTCGAGAAGCAGCTTGGCATCGACGCCGGGGAAGCGGTGTTTCAGCACGGCTTGCCAGTAGTCATCGCCAAGTTCATTATTGTAAGCCAATTGACCCCACAGCCGGAATCTGTACCAGTGTTTATCAATCTCCAGCCGCCCTGCAGTCTCGGGATTCTTTGAGATAAACTCCCGTCCCCAGACATAGGTGTCCGAGCCCATATAGAATCCGGGTGAATGCTCGTGGGGCATCCATCTGATGAACTCGCGTGCGAAATCAGGACTTCCCCAGCGATGCATGAAGATATCGTCATTGCGCAGGTTGAGCCATACCTTGTATTTTTCCAGCCAACCTTCGTCTACAATGCGTTTTTCCCACTCCTGGGGCCTTCTGGATGAATACATATGCGCGACGGCATATTTTACACTCGTTTCTATTTTACCGCCGGTATAATCCTTAAATGCATTTGTAAAATCAGCATATTCCGTACTGTGCCTGCGGATAATAAAGCGGATCTCACGGTCGGGCTGCAGTTCCTTAACATCCATGACGGCTCTGCCGTAGGAGTTGAAAACAAAGTTTTCCGTCATGAATTCATCTCTCAGGTACCTGTCATCGTTTTCACCGGCACAGACACCAATCCCTGTAATCTGCGGGTAGGTCAGCAACATTTGACGTACACAGGCCCGTATGTATTCGATTGTGGCGGGGTTATCCTGCTCCTGTGTGATGCCGTATTTTCCGTCCGCACCATGCATGTGCAGGTTCCAGTGCACCATTATAATCTCAATCCCGCGATCCTTTGCGTACTGAAACACACGTTGCCAGTACTGGACCTTCTCATCGATCGAAATCTTCTTCCCCAGGATTAGGGAACCCTCTGTGTCCTCGTCTAAGCGCTTTGCGGGGTCAAGATGCGTAGTAGAAAGGCTACCCTTGGCATAATAGACATCATCCACGGCAATTTCAGGATACTTTTCGAGTTTGATCATGGAAGGGAAGGGATGGGCCGCCCAGAGGCTCACCGCGTTGTAGCGATAGCGTGCAAGGTCATCCAGGTACTCTTTCCAGAATTCAAAGTCCCACATCGTTTCAATATTCTTCTGCGCCGCTTCCCCGGAATCATCAAAGGAAGGCGTACGAATATCGAGAGGAATGTTGATTTTAACCCCCCGCTTCTCCACAAACGGTTTCTGATTCTGATCCTCAATCTGAAGACCAAGCCGCAGGAGATCGGCCACTTCGAGGCCGCCGTACATCGCGCCCGTTGCATCCGAGCCGGCAACCTCTATCCCGGTCGGTCCAATCGTCCGAATTTGAAACGCCTCCGGCGACGATTCTTCGGGCCTGACAATCAACTTGACCTGCAGATCCTCCCGTCCAGCCTCTGCTAGTGCACCTTCCAGTTCTTGTGCAGCGAATGCCAACTGCGGGCTCCGTGCGTCGTATTCGACCGAAGCCACGAGACGACGCGGTGAGAAAATGCCCAAAACGAATAACAACCAGAGAAACAAACACGGTATCTTCTTCATTGGCCCAAAGCCCGAAAGTCTATTGTTTTCAATACTTTATCAAGTTTTTGGGATTCTCGCAAGAGTTCGCATTCTTTCGCGTTTCTTCGCATCTTATCGCGGTATTTAAAGCGCAAAACGGTATAAAACGGTAGTCGTGTTTTGGGAGTATCTAGATGCTGTCTGTGGGATTGCCAAGAGATAGTGTTCGTATCCGAACAGGGCCTATCTCCGACGCTCTGCAGACGGTAACTTGGGTTTGCTGGTCTTAGCTTGATGGAGCGAGACTGACTTTGCCCTTATTTAGTCTTAGGTCCGCCGTAGTATAGATAAGCACGCCCTTGATTTGCCCCGCCTCTGTATCCGTAAGCTCCAATAACAAGATCATCGAAGCCGTCGTTATTGACATCGCCGCAAGCAAATTCATAGCCAAACGCATCCTTGGGATTATCTCCTGTGAAAATCCTGCCTGGTTTTGGATCAGCAGCGGAGAGTTCCTTGCCCCAATAGACGTATACCCTGCCAATCCATTGTCCAGAGCCGTAGGCTCCAATGACCAAATCGTTCACATGGTCACCGTCGATATCGCCACAGGCCATTTGAAAGCCATAGTTACTATGTTCAACCTCACCATCAAAAGTTTTATCCGGATCGGCATCCAGATTACTTTTCGAGTTGCCATGAAAGAGATAGGCACGACCTTGCTTATTATTGTAAACTCGGGCGCCGATAACGATATCATCATAACCGTCCCTGTTCCGGTCAAAACATACTACGCCTGGGCCAAAGTAATCATCACCTTCAGATTTTACTTCAAAGATAACGTCGGCCTTAGCATCCATGTCCGATCTACTGCCACCATAAAAGAGATATGCTCGATCCTGCTTGCTAAAAGATCCAATGACTATGTCTCCGTAGCCGTCGTTATCAACATCACCACAGCTAATGGCGATGCCGAATTCATAGGGATTTTCTCCGATGAATATTAGATCATGAGACGTATCCATCAATTCCTTTGTGTTCCCATAGTAGAGGTAAGCCCGACCTGTTCTATCGTGCGAAAGGGGAGCACCTAGGATAATGTCGTCATAGCCGTCATTGTCGATATCATAGACAGCATGATACCCCCCACCGAACAGTGAGCCTTTCTCTGCCTCTCCGTCAAAGATCTTATCCGGACTGGCATTCATAGAATCACGGTCACTACCCCAATGGAGATAGGCACGACCTCGCTTCTCGCTGTAACCGCCTGCTCCAATGACAATATCGTCATAACCATCATTGTCGATATCGCCACAGATAATACCGTCGCCAAACATATCCCCATCATTCTGTCCTTCGAAAATTAAATCGGCAGTCGTGTCCATGTCCGGCCCACCGTAGAACAGGTAGACTCGGCCTCGTCTGTTATTGTATTTGAACGCTCCTATAAGTATATCATCATACCCATCTCCATCGACATCGCCACAGACAATGGGAATGCCGAATATGCTGTTCGGATCTCCATCAAATATCATGTCCGGCACCGTTGACTCAGCTTGTTTTCTTTGTTGAGCCAACTCCAGGAGAGTTCGGCCCGACTCGGTTCGAATACCGCTATCGGCGCCTTTGTTTATAAGGAGTTCGGCGACTTTGTAGCCATGATTGACCGCTATGTACAAAGGGGTGTGACCCTGCTTGTCCTTCGCATTGATGTCGGCACCTTTGGCAATTAGCAATTCTGCTGCATTCTTGTTGCCAGACTGTGCTGCACGATGAAGTGCGGTAGATCCGGACTCTTCATCCCTGGCATCAATTCTAGCACCTTTATCCAGAAGCAGTTCAATAATGTCTCCATCAGCAGACTCAGCAGCCAAATGCAATGGTGTCCGGCCATCTTTATCCTTCAAGTTAACATCTGCCCCCTTGGCTAAAAGCAATTCAACCGTGTCCTTCGACAGTCGGTAATAGGTATACTTGGACTTTGTGAGATCCAGGATTACATGCAGGGCAGTCTGACCTCCATCATTCTTAGCATCGACATTGGCGCCTGCTTCTAAGAGCAACTTTGCAGCTTCTGTTCTGCCTCCTATAGCTGCATACTGCAAGAGTGTCTCTCCCCCCGAGTGCGTATACTGTAAGGGTGTATACCTCCCCGTGTGCTTAATATCCACATCTGCGCCATTGGCAATTAGAATGTTCATAATATCCAAATCTTCATTGCGAATTGCGTAGTGCAGTGACACACGTCCCCATTTATCCTCAGCATTTACATTAGCACCGCGCTGAATTAGAAATTCACATAAGTCTCTGCGTTTCTCGTGAATCGCACTATTAAGAACAGGGTAACCCTTGCTATTGATATCGCCCCCTCTTGCGATCAGCAATTTAGCCATCTCGATGCTGTTGCTGATGACGACTGTTTCCTGTAGAGGTCCCCAATCCTCGACAGGGTATACATTTATGTCTGCTCCGTTGTCAATCAGGTATTCAGCTATGGCCGTATTGTTTTCATCAACTGCCCGACACAATGGAGGCCATGATCCTGCATTGACATCGGCGCCTGCTTCGACAAGCAGCCTTACCAGGTCCATATTGTTTGAATCGACGGCATAATACAGTGGAGTATCATCTGAATTTTTCTCATCCTCTTTTGTAGTAATATCCCCCCGCTTGGTATCGACATTGGCTCCTTCGGCGATGAGCAGCTTGACCTTTTCGACATCCGCCTTCTTCACTGCTTCGAAGAGTGATCGGTTCTTCTTTGCCTGTTGAACTTGCTCTATCATATGCTTCGCTGAAGGGGCAATAGAACTTGCGGGATACTTATCGAGAAGGCCCTGAAAGGCAGATAATGCTGAATCGAACCGTTTTGATTCGAAATATGACTGTCCGATCCAATATTGTGCATTCTGGGCAATCTTGCTGTTCGGTGACAGGCTTATCACCTTCTCGTATTCAGCAATGGCGGCATCGTAGTCAGTTGCTTTGCGCAGCTCGTATGCCTTTTCATAGTGTTGTTCTGCCTCTGTATTGGTTTCTGATTCATTACCTGCAAATGATAAAACAGATAATCCGGGAACGACTAAAAGGATAAAACATGTTGTGATTGAGATTAGTCTTTTGTGATTCATTTTCTTTTCCTCTTATCTTTCGGCGCTGATTGACTGTGACATGTCCATCAATTGTGACATGTCGGCATTACCGATCAAGACATAAGAAAGCTCATGATCCCTCCACGCGAGAATGGTTCCTGCGGCTTGCTCGGTATTGCGATAGACGGCATATTCTCTAAAGTCCTTCGCCTCAAGCCCACGCTGCCCATCCAGAGGCTGCTCGAACAACGATACCGACCTGATGCCGTCGGTATAGAGCAGTTGCAAAGCATCGCGGCCATCGATCCTTCTGATCTGATCGAGTTCATAGCCTGGATGAAGCCACCGCGGCGCCACTAAATCAAAATCAGCGGTTTCTTTGGCTTCGGAGAGGCTCAGCGTGTGACCGTTGGAAATGACCGGTGCTTTGGGCGGGCTGATTTGGCCTTGAGATGAAGGTCCTCTGACGATTATGCCGGGATGCATGGTTTCCGGCTGGCCATCAAGAAGTTCATAGTACAGAATATCATCCTGGCTTACTCGTATTTGCATCGGATCTGGCTGGGCCGGACTCAGAGACGCGTGCCGAGCGACAAGGTCCTGGTGTTCTCTGGTATAGAAGTTGATAATGGCCGAATCATAGGTTTCGACAGTGGCCGCATCATGCCTGGCCAAATCCAGCTCATATTTTAAGTCCATGACTTCTTTTTGGGATCGGATCAAGGCAATCAGCAAGGAGAAGATAATCAGGCATGCGGCAGCCAACCCGCCGGCCCACACTAACCGTCGGAACCTGCGCCAAGATCGTACGTTGTTTTGAACCGTTTCCAGTTTGTTGGATTCTTCCAAAGTAGTCTCCGACGGTTTCATAAAGCCGCCGTTGAGCAACTCAGTAAGGTGCTGGTCCAAGAGACTCTGCCTTGCAAATACCTCTGCATTCTGCTGAGACTCAGCCAGCCAGGCGAACAATTTTTTGATTTCGTTGGCGTCAAGACTTCCATCGAGATACCGATCAATTTGGCCACTTCGATCTTTCATAGGGCTTTCTCCGCACTCAAACGACGGTCAATACACTCTCTCAACGCGGAACGCACACGATACAGCAGCACACTAATAGCACTGGCAGATTTCCGTAATCGCTCGGCAATCTGTTTCAGTTCTAACCCCTCTTCGTAACGCAGTAGCAACGCCCTGCGACCCTCACCACTGACCTTTTCAACACAGTGGGCTAGTGCATCCTTCATGTCCTGAACATGAGGATCAAGCTTTTCAAAAGCACTCGACACTTGATCGATTGCATCCTTGAGTTCCTGATCTCCAAGGCGATACGAGATCCGGAGGTGAGTCCAAACGACCCGCCGGGAAATCCCCAAGGCCCATCCGATGAATGGTTGCGTTGAATCATAAGATGAATAGCGATCAACAATCACCAACGCCACTTCCTGCAGTACGTCTTCGGCTTCCGTAGAATCCCGTATGAAGCTGCGTACGAAACGCCCCACCGAAGGCTCGGCCCGAGTCCAGTCAGCAGTCATACGTTTAA